>ERZ761610.827-NODE-827-length-20437-cov-271.504465_pt1 | contig 20437 bp, 23 predicted proteins | sample MGYA00512164_ERZ761610 | MGnify/ENA primary metagenome ERZ761610 (study PRJEB28899, sample SAMN02850038) | bioreactor sludge metagenome | biome: EBPR Sludge; feature: EBPR Bioreactor; material: flocular biomat | place: Australia: Thorneside Wastwater Treatment...
GACGTTCGAGGTGTATTTTGGACTGAGTGTCCCAGCAGTTGCCCTTGCGCGACATCGAACCGCGCATGCCGTAGGCGGTCAGGCGGGCTTGGTAAGCCTGGCTGGCATACTGACTTCCCCTGTCGGAGTGGAACAGCACGTCCGGTCCCGGCCGCCGGCGAAACCATGCCATCGACAGCGTATCGATCACCAGATCGGTCGTCATCCTTGGTTTGATCGACCAGCCGATCACTTCGCGGTTGAACAGGTCGATCACGACCGCCAGATACAGCCAGCCCTCGGCGGTGGCGATGTAGGTGATGTCGCCCGTCCAGACGCGATTGGGCGCCTCAGGCGCGAACTGGCGCTCAAGCACATTCTCCGCCACCGGTAGGTGATGCCTGGAGTCGGTCGTCGCCTTGTAGCGCCGCTTGTGCCGTGCCCGGATGCCGTTCTCGCGCATCAGCCGCTCAATGCGCGGCAAGCCGATCCGGTAGCCCCGCCCACGCAACTCGGCGTGGATGCGTCGTGCCCCGTATGCCTGCCGGACCTCCTGATGAACCGTGCGAATCAACATCAGGGCCTGCGCATCGGTCAGTCGCTTGCGGTCCGGCGTTCCGCCTCCTCGCCAAGCCCGAAAGCCGCTCTGGCTCACCGATAAGGCGCCGCACAGGACAGGCAACGGAAAGGATCTGCGCTGCGTCTCGATCCAGGCATACTTCACAGCAGCTCCTTCGCGAAATATGCCGCCGCTTTTTTTGTGATCTCCAATTCCATCTCGAGCCGCGCGACCTGAGCGCGCAACCGGGACAGCTCCATCTGCTCGGCAGTGATCTGCTTGGCGCCGGCCGGATTCAGCTTGCCCGCCTTCGCCGCCTTCACCCAGTTGCGCAGCGTCTGCTCAACCAACCCCAGTTCCTCGGCAACACGGCCGATGCTGCCGACCTCGTCCGCTCGCTTGACGGCCTGCTCCTTGAACTCAGCCGTGTACTCCTGTTTCGGAATGCGCTTCACGTCGTTCTTCCTCTCGTTGTGTCGATCCTACAACCACTACGTTGGAAGACGAAATTCGTGGGGCAGCTCAGTAGAAGTCCAACTCGCGCCGGAGGAAACCACCCAGATCCTTGTGGATGAAGTAGTCCGCCGTGTTTTTGGTGGTGTAGTCGGTGAGGTGCTTTTCCAGTAGGGTGCGCTGTGGGTTCTTCTCCGTAGGCGCGCGGTTGCCCAGGGCCAGCCAGCGGGCTTTGACGGCCGTGTCCGCCAGCACTGCCTCCACGGTCTTGGTGACCAGCGCCTCCTGCTTGGTGCCTTTTGGCTGGGCGGCGTACTCGAAGCGGATGATCAGCTCCTTGTTGCCGTCACTGTCAGAAACTTCCTCCACTGGCACCAGCTCTTCTTCGTGCTCGTCGCCGTTTTCATCCACGCAGGTAACGGTCTTGGCCACCACCAGGGCAAAGCGGCGTTCCTTGTCGTTGTCCTTGCTGTTGTCTTTGGCTGTGTCGGCGGCGGCGAGGCGGAAATGCACCGTGCGGCCGTCTTCGAGCGTGAAGCTGTAGTTGCTGAAGTTCTCGCCGCTCTTGGTGTAGTACTGGTCCTTATTGGCCCAGTGCAGAATCACTTCTTCGCCCGCGTAGGGGATGGCGTAGGTGTCGCCCTTGTAGCGGCGCTGGCTGATGAAGTCGCCTTGTTCATAGTAACGCGAGAAGAAGGCCAGCAGATGCGAGAACACGGCGTTTTCGTGTTCGTTGTTGCCTGCGGTGGCGTCCTTCAGCTTGGCGCGCAGTTCCTGCACCTTGAGCATGGCATCGGGGCTGACACCCAAGGCCTGGGGGTTCTTCTCGGCCTCCTGCAAGTCGGTCTGTAATTGCTGTGCGCTGGCGGCGCTGCCTGCGGAGAGCGTTTGCTGTACCTTCTCGGCCAGCCGGTTTTGCAGGTAGTCGTCGATCTCGCCCGCGTGGGTGTTGAGGATGCGGTAAATGCCGAAGTCGAGTTCTGGGCGGTCGATCTGGAAGATCTCGCGCAGCTTGGCGACGAGCTCCTGGAGTTTGGGGTTCTGTTTATTGGTCATGGCTTGCCCTGGGCTCGGGATATTTGAATCGGGTTAGAGCACCTGCCAGCGCACGCTGAACAGGGTCTCGTTGTTTGTTTTTTCCTGCAGGCGCTGGTGGAGCGAGGCAATCAGTTCGTCGCGCTTGGCGATGATCTCGTCTTCGACGACGAAAATTTCCTGCCGCAGACGTCGTTGCTTGCGCTCCAGCTCAGACAGTTCGCGCTGGATGCCGTCCTGCTCCTGCAAGGTGACGGTCTTGCGGGCGTCGCGCTTCAACTGGGCGATGCGTGCCTTGGTGTTCTTCAGGGCTTCCTCTGCGGCCAGCAGCTTGTCATCGGCCCAGCTTTCCAGCTTATCGCGCTCTTCATTGAACAGGCCCTGGTTGGCTTCCAAAACCTTGGCAACGGTGGCGGCGATGGCACGCTGACTGTTGGCCAGCAGTGCCTCGGGCACGGAGGTGCTCAAAGATATGGGGTTGCCTGCTGCTGGAATGGCCATCAGCTTTTCGCAGGCTTCCTGATCCAGTACCTGACCCTCGTCAGTGAGACCGGAGAATAGCAGCGCCTCGGTGGTCTCGAAGGCGGTAACTTCCAGCCGGGCCAGCGTCAGCCAGCCGGATTTGCCGCGCAGTTTCTCGACGACGGAGACACGCGCGCCGTGTTTGCCGTAGTCGAGCTTCAATGTGGCGATGGGCGTAGCCGCGTTCAGGCTGGCATCAATGCTCCATTCCCCCAGCGGATGGCTGAGGCGGTAGGCGTGCGCCAGCATGTCCGGCTGCGCCGCCCCACGAATGAGCTGGTAGCGGCCAGTGGCTATACCCGTTGGCGGCGTGCTCAATGAAAACGCGTAGGACCGCTCGTCGAAGCGCGCACGGTCATTGAGCGCATAGCGAGTGACACCCCAGAACCAGCGCCCCAGCTTGTCGAGCCGAGCTTCGGCGTCTTGAAGACGTAGTTTGAGGCGGTCGTGAACGTCTTCGTCGAAGTTCTCCAGCAGTTGGGACTGAGTGTCTTTGATTCGGTTGGCAATAACTTCTTCCAGCTCCGCTTGCAGGGCGTTGAAGGCGGCTTCGATCTGCTCGGGCTGGCGGCAGGTGTCGTAGATTTGAAGGATGCGTTTCTCGAAGTCGAGACCGCCCTCGATGCGGCCGAGCACTTCATCGCTCGCACCGAACACGCCCGAGAACAGGTTGAACTTCTCAGTGAGCAGTTCCAGCACGCGCTGGTCTGCTTGGTTGCGGGTGTTGAGGAAGTTGATGACCACCACGTCAAAACGCTGGCCGTAGCGGTGGCAGCGGCCAATGCGTTGCTCGACGCGCTGCGGGTTCCATGGCAGGTCGTAGTTGATTATTAGTGCGCAGAACTGCAGGTTGACGCCTTCGGCAGCCGCTTCGGTTGCGATCATGATTTCCGCGCCGGTGCCATCGTCCTTACGGAAGTGATCAATGAGCGCGGTGCGGCGATCTACTTGCGGCGAGCCGGTGACGCGATCCGTGCCTTTGTACTCTTCCAGCCAACGCTGGTAGATGGCGGTGGAATCTTCATGGTTGTTGGTGCCGCTGAACAGCACCAGTTTGCCCGCGTGGCCGTTGGCGGAGAGGAAATGGTGTAGGTACTCCTGCGTGCGCTTGGACTCCGTGAAGATGATGGCTTTGCGCGGCGCGCCCAGCTCGGCCATCTTGCCAAAGCCCAAGCCGAGCGCCTTGAGCAGCGCTTGCGCCTTGGTGTCGGTTTGCAATGCTTGTGCGGCATCGATGAACGCGGTCAGCTCCGCGATCTCGGCCGTGATGGCTGCGCGGACGGCATGGGCGTCTTTTGCAGTGCCCGGCTTGCCGTCTTCGGATGGCTCAGTCGTGGATGTGTCAGTGTCTTCGTCGGCCTCGCTGACTTCCTCTTCCAGATAGTCCTGCTCCAGATCGTCCTCGGCAATGAGCTGTTCGACCAGTTGGCTACCGTCGTCTTCTGTTTTGTCTGCCGGGAGCAGGCCATGCAGGCGCTCGCGGATGGTGACCAATGTGGCAGCAACAGCATGAGAACTGGAGGCCAGCAGCTTGCGCAAGATCAGTGCCGTGAGATGGCGTTGCTGCTTGGGCAGGGCGTAGGAGTTTTCCTTTTGCAGAAAGGCCGAGATGCGCTCGTACAGCGCTTGCTCGTCATCAGTGGGGTTGAACGGTTGGGTGAGGGCCTTGCGCTCGGTGTACTTGATGTACTCCAGCACGTCACGTCGCAGCGTGCGCTTGGCGAAGCTGGCAAGACGCTCACGTAGCTCGTCCAGGCCCGTCCCGCTGTTTATGAACTGCTTGCGGAAGGTGGTCTCATCACCGAACAAGTGCTCGTCGATCAGCGTGGACAGGCCGTACAGCTCCATCAGTGAGTTCTGCAGCGGCGTGGCGGTCGGCAGCAGCTTCTTGCGGCCTTGCAGGGCGCGCTTGAGCGCCTGCCCGGTGCTGTTGCTAGCGCGTTGCGCAGCTTGTGCGCTTCGTCGATGACCACCACGTCCCAGGAAACGGCACGCAATTCGGCCTTCAGCTTGGCGGCAAACTGGTAAGACATGATCATGACCGACTTGCCAACCTGCCGCTGCAGGGTGGCGAGCAAGTCGCCAGCGGACTGCTTGCGAAGAGAAACGGCATCCACGACGATGGTGGGCACGGCGAACTTTTCTTGCAGCTCCTGCGCCCATTGCTTGCGCAGACTGGCTGGGCAGATGACCAGCAGCCGACGGCGGCGCTCGGCCCAGTACTGGCAAACCACCAGCGCGGCCTCGATGGTTTTGCCCAACCCCACCTCATCAGCCAGCAATACCCCTTCCTGCAACGGGTTCCGAAGAGCGAACAGAGCCGCCTCAATCTGATGTGGATTCAGATCGACGCTGGCATCGAACAATGATTGGGAGAGGCGATTTACGCCATCGGCGGCGTGTCGCCGCGTCAGTTCGTGGGCGTAGTACTTGGCATGGTAGGCGGTAATCAATCGGAGTCCTCCGCCTTCTTCGACTGGTCGGCTATCCAGCCGTCGATATCTGCCTGTCGGAAGCGCCACATCCCGCCCACCTTGAAGCCGGGAATCTTCTTGGCTGCCGCGAGCCGGTAGATCGTCCGCTCCGTGACCTTCAGATACTCGGCGACTTCCTTGATCGTCAGGATTCCGCTTTCACTAGTATTTTTGGGCATGGCATGGCCAATCAGGTGATTTGTAAAAGACGACAGGATAGTGCAAACTTTTCATATCTTCGACCGAAATTAAACGATAAGGAGGGTTAGGCATGACAAAGCTATATGAGGAGGCTCAGGCCGAGCCGTGTTTCATCGCCGATGGCCCTCCGTCCAACGACCTGCCGATTCCTCCGCATCGGACCATGAACCTGCCGCAAATTTTGGCGGGACTTACCGATGTCGAGTTGGCGGGATGGCCAGGCGACCTAGCCGACGCCGAGCGGGAGAAGCGGCGCAAGGCTGGAAGTCGAACGCCATCCGATGGTGGCTAGCTTAACTTCTCTTGGCGCACCATGGTATTTTTCATGGTATTTTTCATGGTATTTTTCATGGTATTATTTTAATTATCATATGTAAGATATTAATATAAAAATATATTTTCATATTATTTATAATTGTAATTGAGTTCTTCGGGGACTATCGCCAGTTATCGAAAAATACCGTAACGTTTTGATTTAAAAGAAAATATGTCACGACGGCTATCGGTGGCTATCGCCGGCCAGCAAAACGGGTTGACGGTAGAGCTGACGGTAAGAACCGGAGGTCGGATTAAGACCCTCCCGTTTACTATTGAGACCAAACCGGTCTTTGACGGTAAAACACTCCCCTGGAAAGCTTGTTTCATGCGGCTTTCCGGGCATCGATGGGTCTCCTGGCCCCTGACGGTAAAAGCCGTCACGAACAGGAGGAAAAACCTCGATGCTTACCGACACAGCACTGCGCAACATGAAGTATAAGGCATTGATTTATAATGATTATGACCGGGATGGGGTGTACGTGACGGTATCGCCTGCCGGTACCGTCACCTTCCGCTACGATTACCGTCTAAACGGGCGCCGTGAGACCCTGACCATCGGCCGCTATGGTCCTGGCGGCATCTCCCTTGCTCTGGCCCGGGAAAAGCTGCTCGATGCCAAGAAGGCCGTCGCTGCTGGCCGTTCCCCGGCACTGGAGAAGCAGCGCGAGAAGCGCCGGCTGACCGCAGCCAAGAACTTCGGCGATGTAGCGCTCAAGTGGCTGGCGGACGCCAAGATGGCCGACAGCACACGCGCGATGCGCAAGCATGTCGTCGACCGCGACATCCTGCCGGTGTTCAAGAGCCGGCTGCTCAATGAAATCACCGCCGATGACCTGCGTGCCTTGTGCAACAAGGTGAAGGCGCGCGGCGCTCCTGCCACTGCGGTGCAGGTCCGCGACATCGTGAAGCAGGTCTATGCCTTTGCCATTCTGCATGGGGAGAGTGTGGACAACCCGGCCAACGACGTGGCGGCCGCCTCGATCGCCACCTTCGTGCCGAAAGACCGGGCGCTGTCGCCGGCCGAGATCCGCTTGGCGTTCCACCAGTTGGAGTCCATTGCGACCTACCCGACGATCCGCTTGGCACTGCGCATGGTCCTGCTGACCTTGGTGCGCAAGAGCGAACTGATCGAGGCCACCTGGAGCGAGATCGACTTCGAGAACGCGACCTGGACGATTCCGAAGCAGCGCATGAAGGGACGCAATCCACATGTGGTCTATCTGTCACGGCAGGCCATGGACATCCTGGTGGCGCTGCACACCTGCGCGGCGGGCTCGAAGTTCGTGTTGCCATCGCGCTACGAGCCGACCCGTTGCATGTCGCATGCGACCTTGAACCGGGTGACCCAACTCATCGTGGAGCGTGCCAAGGCGGCTGGACTGCCGCTGGAGCCCTTTACCGTGCATGACCTGCGCCGCACCGGCTCTACGCTGCTCAACGAAGTGGGCTTCAACGGCGACTGGATCGAGAAGTGCTTGGCACACGAGGAAGGGCGCTCCTCGCGCTCGATCTACAACAAGGCCGAGTACGCTGAGCAGCGGCGGCACATGCTGCAGGAGTGGGCGGACATGGTCGATGCCTAGATCGATGGGCGCACCCATGTGCCGAAGCTGCTGCCGGAGAACACATCGGTCCCGGTTCTCAGCGCAGCTTTGTGAAGGGAGGGCCGCATGATGACCCTATCGAGACTCTCTGGCGGCGACGAGTGCAAGGTTTGCTGGCATGGCGAAAAGATCACTCTGAGTGATCCTTTGTGGCCCTTGTCAAACTGGCCTATCTTGGCGAAGGTTTATAAATCTGTTATTTTGAGCACTATGGATGCTCAAAATTCAGGAAAGCTGAACCGCTTGCTGGCCGAACTGGGCGACACGCGCTTGGTGTCCAGCCGCTGGTTGCGGGCGCATGGCTACTCCAACAGCCTTGTGGCGCGCTACGTGGGCAGCGGCTGGCTGGTGTCGCCGGCGCGTGGCGTCTACATGCGCAGGGGCGGGCGGCTGCAATGGGAGGGCGTGGTCCGCAGCCTGCAGGTCGGCGAGGGCATGCCGCTGCACGTCGGGGGACGCTTCGCGCTCGGCCTGCAGGGCCACGAGCACTACCTGCGCCTGGGCGATGCTGGCACGATCACGCTGTACGGGTCACAGCAGCCGCCCGGCTGGGTGGGCAAGCTTTCACTGGAGCAACGCTTCAAGTACCAGGGCAAGGGTCCGCTCGATCTCCTGGCCGTGCCTGTTACGGCGGAAGTCTCAGAGAAGGCGTTGTCGGAAGCGGGCCTTGCTTGGCATTCAGCAGTACCTGGGGCCGATGCGCTGGTTTGCTCGACGCCCGAGCGGGCCATGCTGGAACTGTGCGACAGCGTATCGGATGCGGCAGGGGTCTACGAGGCTGATGCGCTGATGCAGGCCATGACCACGCTGCGGCCGCAGCGGGTCGGTCTGCTGCTGCGCCACTGCCGCAGCATCAAGGCCAAGCGGCTGTTCCTGGCCTTGGCCGAGCGCCACCGGCATGCGTGGCTGGCGCACGTGCCGATGGAGGGTGTCGATCTGGGCCGGGGCAAGCGGGCGCTCGTGCCCGGCGGGCGCCTGCATCCGACCTACCAGATCACCTTGCCGGGAGACCTTGATGAGCACCTGGCTTGAAAACTGGGACAGACGCTACACGGACCGAGTGCGGCTGCTGGTCGAGATCCTGCCGGTGTTGGCCTTGGAGTCCGGCTTTGTACTCAAGGGCGGCACGGCCATCAACCTGTTCGAGCACGATCTGCCGCGCCTGTCGGTGGACATCGATCTGGCCTGGTTGCCGGTGCACGACTATGCCGAGGATGCGAAGCTGATCGCCGAAGCGTTGGGGCGGTTGGCCGATGCGTTGCGCTCCCGGCCTCTGCAATTGCAGGTGCAGACCTCGGCGGGCGAGGGCGGGGCGGTTACTCGCTTGGTGGCCAGTCGCGGTCGCGCGCGCGTACAGATCGAAACGACGCCGGTCATGCGTGGCGCGGTGCATCCGGTGCGAACCATGGTCGTGCGGCCACGGGTGGAGGAAGCCTTCGGCTTTGCCGAGGTGCAGGTACTGGCGTTCGCCGATCTCTATGCCGGCAAGCTGGCGGCTGCGCTGTCGCGGCAGCACCCGCGTGATCTCTTCGACGTGGGCCTGCTGCTGGAGGATGAACGCGCGGATGCGGGTCTCTGGCGAACCTTTCTCGTGTACCTGACGTGCAGTCCCAAGCCGGCCTGGGAGATGCTGGCGCCACGTGTGCCCACGGATTTCGAGGCCACCTTCGAGGCCCATTTCAAGGGCATGACGTCCGAGCCTATCGGCGTGGTGGCCTTGCTGGAGAGCCGCGGGCGCCTGCTGACGCGCGTAGCGCATTGGCTGGATGGACCGTCGCGCGCCTTTCTGCAATCCGTCGAGGATGAGAAGCCGGATTTCAGTTCGATCGGACTTGCCCATGCGGCCGACCTGCCGGGTGTGCGGCGCAAGCTGCACAACCTGGCACAGCGCACGGCGGCCAAGCGTGCGGCAGATCGCCAGCAGCTTGACGACACGCTGGCGCGGATCACCGGTGCCGGATGACGAAGGAGGCTGACGCGATGATTCACGATTTCATACTGGTCTACGCGCTGGACTCGGGCGTGGGGTCGCAGGAGGATGTTCTTCGCCAAGTGGCGGGCAGCGACTGCGCCGACGCCACGGTCGGCTGGGGGCGGTCAGGTCATATCGGTCTGGCTTTCAGCAGGGAGGCGAGCGACCACGATGCTGCGGTCAAGCTTGCAACGGCGCAGATGGCACAGGTGCTGCCCGGGGCAGTACTGGTCCGGGTGGATGCCGCGTAGCCGCTGCAGCCATTTGATGGTGGCGTCATCCTCGAACAGGGCGGTGCCGGCGCAGCCTCACGTCCGGCCCGCTGGATGAGTTGGCCTTCGCTGATCGAGAGGCTTGCTTGCGGTCTTCGATCCAGGCTTCGACTTCTTCCAGGTCTCAGACGACACAACGGGCGGTAAGGCGGAAACGGCGCGGGAATTCGCCGCGCTGTTCCAGCTCGTAGATCGTCGTCTCGGCCAGGGGCACGATCTGGTGCAGTTCGTGGCGGCGGATGGTGCGACGAAAGGGCAGGGGGCTGCGCTTTGGAAACTGGGGCAAATCCTCGTAAGCTTTCGTGCCAGGCAAGGGAAATGCCTCGCCGGCGTTGGTGCCGGCTGTATGGGATGCTTGTCGTGGCTGTTCCACCTCAGACTCCATGAACTTGTTGCATGGAGGTATGGTGAGGTTCAGGACCTATCGGGACAACTTGCTGCGGCGTGTAATAGCGCACTCGGCGTGTCATGGGTGCTCTATGCAAATGACGGCAAGCGTCCTCAGCAGCCCCGCTGTTGTGTGGTCGCCTTGCGGCGTGAGTTTTCTCGCGATTGTTTCCACCGCTGCTTGACGCGCCTTGCCGATCTGAGTGCTGTTTCTGGACTTGCTCAGATTGCTGCTTGCTGGACGCGCCGGCTCAAGGCATCGGCGGTTTCCTTGCGCTCGCTGTACCGATCCACGAGATACGGCGCCACGTCGCGCGTAAGCAGCGTGAACTTCATCAGTTCCTCCATCACGTCCACGATGCGGTCGTAGTAGGCCGAGGGCTTCATGCGCCCGGCCTCGTCGAACTCCTGGTACGCCTTGGCGACCGAGGATTGGTTCGGGATGGTCAGCATCCGCATCCAGCGGCCGAGCACGCGCATCTGGTTGACCGCGTTGAAAGACTGCGATCCGCCCGATATCTGCATTACCGCCAGCGTCTTGCCCTGGGTCGGGCGCACCGCGCCGACCGACAACGGAATCCAGTCGATCTGGGTTTTCATCAGGCCGGTCATCGCGCCGTGTCGCTCCGGCGAACTCCACACCATGCCTTCTGCCCATTGCACGAGTTCGTGCAGTTCCTTGACCTTGGGGTGATCGGCTGGCGCATCGTCCACCAGTGGCAGGCCGGACGGATTGAACAATCGGGTCTCGCCGCCCAGCGCCCACAGGATGCGCGCGGCTTCTTCGGCTGCGAGGCGGCTGAACGAGCGTTCGCGTAGCGAACCATAGAGCAGCAAGAAGCGCGGCGCGTGCGTGGCCCGTGCCGGCGCGAACAGGTGTTCGGTGTCCGGTGGCTGGAACAGCGCCGCGTCGATATTCGGCAGGTCGAGGCGGGATTCAGACACGGCGGCAGTCCTGATCGACCGCCAGCTCACCATCTTCTTTGTTGAAAACGCCGCGCTGCGGCTGCGGCAAAAGGTCGAGCACGGCTTCCGAAGGTCGGCACAGGCGCGTACCCAGCGGCGTGACCACGATGGGCCGGTTGATGAGGATGGGATGCTGGAGCATGAAGCCGATCAGGTCGTCGTCGCTCCACTTCGGGTTGCCCAGGTCGAGTTCGGCATAGGGCGTGCCTTTCTCGCGCAGCACATCCCGCACCGGCACGCCCATTGCCGCGATCAGCGCCTGGAGCGTGTCGCGGTCGGGCGGCGTTTTCAGGTACTCGATGATGGTCGGTTCCTCGCCGCTGTTGTGGATCAGGCCCAACACGTTGCGTGAGGTGCCGCAGGCGGGGTTGTGATAAATCGTGATGGTGCTCATGGGATGTCCTTGAAGACTACGGCGCGGTCGCGCGGCGTTCGTACCAGCCGCGCGAGCGGTTGACCACGCGCACCACCAGCAGCATCACCGGCACTTCGATCAGCACGCCGACCACGGTGGCCAGCGCCGCGCCGGAGTGAAAGCCGAACAGGCTGATGGCGGCGGCCACCGCCAACTCGAAGAAGTTGCTGGCGCCGATCAGCGCCGAGGGACAGGCGATGCTGTGTTTCTCGCCCACCCTGCGGTTGAGCCAGTAGGCCAGCCCCGAATTGAAGAACACTTGAATCAGGATCGGCACCGCCAGCATGGCGATGACCAGCGGCTGCTGCAGGATGGCCTGGCCCTGGAATGCGAATAGCAGCACCAGCGTCAGCAGCAGCGCCGCGATGGACAAGGGGCCGATTCGTTCCAGTGCCCGGTCGAACGCGGCCTGGCCCCGGCGCAGTAGCGCCCGGCGCCAGATCTGCGCAAGGATGACGGGGATGACGATATACAGCACCACCGAGGTCAGCAGCGTGTCCCATGGAACTGTGATGGCCGACAGGCCCAGGAGCAGCCCGACGAGGGGCGCGAAGGCAAACACCATGATGGTGTCGTTCAAGGCGACCTGCGAGAGAGTGAACACCGGATCGCCGCCAGTCAGCCGGCTCCAGACGAACACCATGGCCGTGCAAGGCGCGGCGGCCAGCAGGATCAGGCCGGCGACGTAGCTGTCGAGTTGGTCCGCGGGTAGCCAGTCGGCGAAGACCTGGCGGATGAAGATCCAAGCCAGCAGCGCCATCGAGAACGGCTTGACCGCCCAGTTGATAAACAGCGTGACGCCGATGCCGCGCCAGTGCTGGCGCACCTGGCCGAGCGCGCTGAAGTCCACCTTGAGCAGCATCGGGATCACCATGACCCAGATCAGAAGGCCCACCGGCAGGTTGACCTGGGCCACTTCCATGCGGCCGATGACCTGAAACACGCCGGGTGCGAATTGGCCCAGGGCGATGCCGGCTGCGATGCACAGCAGCACCCACACCGTCAGGTAGCGCTCGAAGACGCTCATGGGCAGGGGTGGGTGGCGGACTGCGAGGCCGAACGGGTCGCGCTCATCGTGCCGGCTTCACTTCGTGCCGATGCTGCGCAGCTCGTGCTGCAGCGACATGGCGTCGAGGCGCTGCAGCGGCAGCGACAGGAACAGTTCGATGCGGCGCCTGAGCGTGATCGCCGTGTCCATGAATGCCTTTCGCCGTTGTTCATCGGTGCCTTCGACCGCGGCGGGATCGGGCACGCCCCAATGCGCTGACATCGGGCGCCCCGGCCACACCGGGCAGACCTCGCCAGCGGCGTTGTCGCAGACGGTGAAGATGAAGTCGAACACCGGCGCGCCGGGCTTCACGAACTCGTCCCAGCTCTTGCTGCGGTAACCGCTGGATGGCATCTGCAGCCTTTCCAGCGTGGCGAGCGCCAGCGGATGCACTTCGCCTTTGGGGTGACTGCCGGCCGAGTAGGCGTGGAAGCGGCCCCTGCCCAGTTCGTTGAGCAGGCCTTCGGCAAGGATGGAGCGGGCCGAGTTGCCCGTGCAGATGAACAAGGCGTTGTAGGAGGTGTCGGTGGTCATGGCATCAGCAGTCGCAGCGGGGGGGTGTGTCGGAAACCTCGCAGACGCCGCCTTGGCAGCAGTGCTTGGTGAGATAGCGGAGCAGGCCGTTCATGTGGCTGTACTCGGCGCGATAGATCAGGTTGCGGCCTTGCTGTTCGATGGAGACGAGGCCGGCATGGGCCAGTTCCTTCAGATGGAAGGACAAGCTGTTGCGGGCCACGTCGAGCTGCTCGGCCAGAATGCTGGGGGTGAGCCCTTCGGGACCGGCCACGACCAGCGCGCGGAACACGCGCAGTCGTTGGGCGTGGGCCAGGGCGCTCAGGGCGGAGACGGCTTGATCTTCGTTCATGATTCGATAATACAACAATCATTGAATCAATGTCGGTAGGTGATGGGAAATCGTCGGACCGAGCCATGTCCTCCGGCCCTCGCAGGCCTGCGCGTGCTGCGCACTTGCCCAAAAACCGGTGTGTGTGGAGGTGCGAGGGAAGGCGGTCTTGCTGTTCCCTGCACCGTATCACGGCGTCGGGTAGCAGCGGCGCATTGCTGCGCCGCCGCCCCCTAAGAACCGGACGTGCGAGTCACCCCGCATCCGGCTCAAGCCATTCTTCAGCACCATAGGCTGGCACCGAACAGTTTGACGGAACGCTTCGAAGCTCGACGGCGGTCCAGGTTTTTGGTCCATGCCGGATCGAACGGATTGGCGGCTGCAGGGACTTTGATGTGCCGAGTGATCGCCACCGTCATCGCGCGGAAGAGTCGCAGGCCGAAGGTTTTGCCGTCGGCCGAGCCCTTCGTGGCGAAGTCCCCGTTCCGATTTCCGATCGTTCGGAAGTACCGTTTCTTGATCCACCGTGCTCCTTTGGCGGGATGCCTGCGCTTTGCCCACCTCCAGAGCATGTGCCAGATGAAGTCATCGACGCGGTTAAAGGTTGTTTTCGCCGCAGAGTGGCGATGGTAGACAGCCCAGCCACGGATTACCGGGTTGAGCAGCCTTATCAACGCTGCCTGCGTGGCGGTCGCATTGCCTTTGATGATTTCCCTGACTTTGTCCAGCAACGACTTGATGCTCTTCTTCGCTGGTTGGGTCAAGCACTGGCGGCCGTACTTGCGCACGGTCTGACCCAGGAAATCGAAACCGTCCGCAATGTGCGTGATCCGGGTTTTCTCCTCCGACAGTTCCAGCCCGCGTGCCGCCATGAAGCGGCGGACGGCAGGCAGGACGACGGATTCGAGCACGTCTTTCGACGCGCCTGTCACCACAAAGTCATCGGCATAGCGGATGACGTTGAGCTTGGCCCTGCGGTGTGCGCGCTCCGATCCTCCGGTGCTCGCAAGAACTGCAGCTTCCAAGCCGTCCAACGCCATGTTCGCGAGCACGGGCGAGATGACCCCGCCTTGGGGCGTACCCGCCCGGCTCTCGAACAAGGTTCCCTCATCGACGTAGCCAGCCTCCAGCCATCGGCGCAGGATCGTCTTGTCCATCGGTATGTGCTCCAGGAGCCAGGAATGGCTGAAGTTGTCGAAACAACCTCGAATGTCGCCTTCCAGAACCCACTCTGCCGACGTACGATGCGACAAGCAGTTGAAACACTGTTCGATGGCGTCGGCGGTCGAACGCTCCGGTCGGAAGCCATAGGAATTCGGGTCTGCCAGGGTCTCCGCGATAGGTTCCAGGGCGAGCTTCCACAAAGCCTGCATCGCCCGGCACCGCATGCAGGGGATTCCCAGCGGTCGCCTCTTTCCATTGCTCTTGGGAATGTAGACCCGCCGCAACGGCATCGTGCGATAGCCGCGATGTCGCAGCGACAGCATTCCCTTCCATCTGGACGCCGGAGTCAGCCAGACTTTCCCGTCCACCCCCGGCGTTCTCTTACCTCTGTTTTCCGTCACTCGCTTCACGGCCAACATCTTGCCGCTGTGCGAGCGGGTCAGCAGGCGTTGCAAGGCTTTCGCCTTGCCCCACCTGCCTTCCCGTACTGCCTTGGCGATACGCATCTGGAGCCGCTTCACCTCTGCCTCGATCAGGAGCCAGTCTGCCTGTTCCCACATCCAAGCATCGGGCGAGGACGCACCAACGCCCGATGCTTGCGCATCGTTCGTCGTCATCTGCTTTTCCTCGTACAACGGTTAATCATCTTCTCTCGCCATGAATGACCTTGCGGAAGTCTGCCCGCTTTCGCGTCGGGCAATATCGCAGCCCGTATCCCGGCCATTACAGCCAGGCATTCGCTTTCTCCGCATTCCTGTACCCACCACGCCAACAGCGTTCCTTGCGGTTCGCCTGCCGTTGCCGGCAGCATGATGGGCTTACCCTGTTCCGCATGAATTTCCGGATGGTGCGGACCCGTCCTGTGCGCCGGCGGCAGTTCTGTCCATGATGGTCCAGAGAACGAAGACCATGCCTTGCCGCGTACCTTTTGGTTCGAGCCTTTCAGCACGTTTGGCTCGATAGACGTTACGACGCGTTGGCGGACGTTCACATGTGTTGGTCGTACCCATCCATCCCTGGCGCCTCTCCGCCTTCGTGCTGGCAGATTCCGCCTTGCCTCGCGGCTTGGCGTACCGGATGAACCGGCGGCTACGTTGTCCCCGGAGCTCCACACCGAGCCGTTGCCAGCTCCGCATGTCCGGGTAGGGAACGGCTGATGGAACAGCCGGTTTCATCAGTGTTGCTACCTCCGTGAAACAGAAATTCAAGCGACTTGCAGGTCGCACGTGCTCGCCGTCAAGGGCTGCGCGCGCCTTGCGCGCTTGCGTCCTGACGGCCGTCGTTGACCCCTGACTGCTTGCGCTGCGCCGTGCCCCGGAAGGGGCGGGCAATTCCGCCCGGCAACCTTTCAGGAGTTCACCATGAACAACGCACTCATCTCCGACGAGCAGCGCATCGTGCTGCTGGCCAACGGCCGCGAATCCTTGGAGAACCAGGACTTCGATCCGCCCCCGGTGGTCAAGCTGTTCACGCCGGACGCCGGCGCGACCTGGCTGCTGACCGAGATCGATCCTGACGACCATTACCATGCCTTCGGTCTTTGCGACCTGGGTCTGGGTGCCCCCGAACTGGGCTGGGTCAGTCTGCAGGAACTGGCAACCGTGCGGGGACGGCTGGGCTTGCCGGTCGAGCGTGATCTGCACTTTCGCGCGGAGAAGCGCTTGAGCGCCTACGCGCGTGATGCGCGGCTGGCCGGGCGGGTCGTCGTCTGACCCGCCATCAGGGCGTCATTGACGCCCTGATCCTCAGGGCTTGAGCAGATCCGGCAGGCAGTCGGCGAACGCCGGCTGGACTTTGCTCATCGGCTTGGTGATGGCTTCATCGCCGGTGAGGACGGCCATCGTCATGGCGGTCATGGTGCTTAAGCCGTTCGAGTTGCGCAGCACCTGCAGGGCCAGGTGCACGGGGAAGCCATCGGCATTGCGCCGCAGGGGATGGATGCCGCCGTGCACGAACGAGTTCATGGCGTTCCAGGAGATGTCCTTGAAGTGGACCAGCATCTGGTGGGCCGCAGTCGGCGCATCATGTCCGACGCGCTTGCCAATCTGATCGATCATGTCCTTGGCGCTTGGCAGGTTCTTGGCGGCTTGTTCGGCTTCCAGCGTGAGCGGGGCCGACAGCTTCTCGATCGCTGTGTCGGGGGCCGCATAGATGAGCCACATCGCGCGGGTCAGCGCTTCGAACTGCAGCCGCATCAGGCTGACGGCCGATGTCGGCATGCCCAGCGCCATCAAAGCATGCAAGGCCGTGGCGTGTTCCATGGCGACAAGGCACATGCCCAGAGCTGCTTCGCCGCGTGGAGAGCCGTCGAATTCGGCGTCGTCCAGCAGTTTGTTGAATCGTTCGTGCAAGGCCTCCGAGCGCTGGAGTATGTGTTCCAGGGGATCGTCGGAATCGGCGTGTTCTGTCTCGGACATGGCGTCATCGTAAAGGCCACTTTGCGTTCGGGCGTCCCCGGCCACCGGGGAGATGGCCGGTCGCGCTGTCGTGCTGCGCATCGAGCCGCCTGCGGCGTCTCGCCCCTTCGGGCTTCCATCGTTCCCTCGCTCCGCTCGGCTGACGCCTCCGGCCCGGCTTCCAGCTTCGGGCCTGCGCGCTTCGCTTGCCGTGCGGTCTGCGCATAGAGGCGGCCGTCGCCATGTCCAGCCGTCTCCCCTGACTTCATCACCTTGTCCGCGACTGTAGCCCGCGCCCGTGTGCCGTCAAGGCGCGCAGGGCCGTGTCCTCGGCTGCGCCTGCGGGCCGCACCAACCCTGCGCTTGCCTCCTTGACGGCACCCGTTCGCGCGCTTCTGACCGTCGCGGGCGATGAACTCAGGAAAGACGGTGGCAACAGGGCCAACCGGGTTCCTCGTGCCGACCGCACCAAACAGCCGAAAGGCTGGGCTCCGAATCTAGGAATCCGGTGTGCGGTGTGAACAGCAAACCCTTTTTTCTTTGTCAGGAGAAATGCCATGCAACTCGCATCCCGCTTCGCTTCCCGTTCCCCCGTGCTGCGTTCGGAACGTCCCTTGTCCGATGACCAAATCCGGGCCGTGGCCCCGTCCATCTTCGCGGAGGCCCCGCACGAAAGCCGCTCGCAGCGTTACAGCTACATCCCCACCGCCACCGTGCTGCAAGAACTGCGCGGGGAAGGCTTCGAGCCTTTCATGGTGACGCAAACCCGCGTGCGCCACGACGACCGCCGCGACTACACCAAGCACATGATCCGGCTGCGCCACGCCAGCCAGATCAACGGCAGCGAGGCCCATGAAATCATCCTGCTGAACTCCCATGACGGCACCAGCAGCTATCAGATGCTGGCCGGGATGTTCCGCTTCGTTTGCAGCAATGGCCTTGTCTGCGGCGACACCGTGGCCGACGTGCGCGTGCCGCACAAGGGCGACGTAGCCGGGCACGTCATCGAAGGCGCTTACGAAGTCCTGCATGGCTTCGACCGTGCGCAGGAATCCCGCGATGCCATGCGCGCCATCACGCTCGACGCCAGGGAATCGGAAGTGTTCGCCCGCGCTGCGCTGGCGTTGAAGTACGACGAGGACAAGCCTGCGCCCATCACGGAATCGCAAATCCTGATGCCGCGCCGCCACGACGACGACCGCCGCGACCTGTGGAGCGTGTTCAACCGCACGCAGGAGAACTTGACCAAGGGCGGACTGTCCGGGCGAAGCGCCAACGGACGCCGCCAGCAAACCCGCCCCGTTCAAGGCATTGACCAGAACGTGCGCCTGAACCGCTCCCTGTGGCTGCTGGCCGATGGCCTGCGCCAGTTGAAAGCCTGAATCCCCACGCGGCAGGGGCAGGCAGCAGCCCTTGCCGCTTCTCTCGCTGCTGCATCCCTAACCCCAAGGAGTTATCACCATGAACGCCGTACTCAAAACCGAAATCGCCGCCATCGAAACCGCTGCACCGCTGGAAATGGCCGACCCGTCCAAGAACCTGATTCTGGTTCCGCTCTCGCAGTTGCTGCCGCGCCGCTCCAAGCGCAACGCCCGCAAGATGCCACGCCTGTCCATCCCCGAACTGGCCGCGAGCATTGCCCGCATCGGCCTGCTGCAAAACCTGATCGTCATCCTTGCCGCCGATGGCGAGCAATACGAAGTCGTCGCAGGCGACCGCCGCCTGACCGCCTTGAAGCTGCTGGCGAAGAAGAAGCGCATCCCCGCCGACTACGAAGTGCCGTGCCTGCTGGTGCCGGATGCTTCGGCTCGCACCGTCAGCCTCGCGGAAAACCTGATGCGCGAGCAGATGCACCCCGCCGACCAGTTCGAGGCGTTCGCCGCGCTGGTCAAGGAAGGTCGGCCCATCGAGGACATTGCCGCCGACTTTGGCGTGTCCCCGCTGGTGGTGCAGCGCCGCTTGAAGCTCGCCCACATCGCGCCGCGCCTGATGGCCGACTACCGCGCCGGAACCGTCACGCTGGAACAGTTGATGGCCTTGACCATCACCGACGACCACGCCGCGCAGGAAGCCGCGTTCTATGGTGCGCCGGAATGGCAGCGCAGCCCGTCCAAGCTGCGCGAGCGCTTGACCGAGCGCGAAATCGACGCCGCGCACGCGCTGGTGCGCTTCGTCGGGCTGGATACCTACCGGCAGGCAGGCGGCGGCATCCGCCGCGACCTGTTCGCAGAAGGCGATGCCGGAACCTACCTCACCGATACCGCAGTGCTGGAAACGCTGGTGCGCGACAAGCTGGCAACGCTGGCCGAGGACGTGCGCGCCGAGGGCTGGGCGTGGGTGGAGGCCGTGCCGCATCTGGCCTACGAGGAACGGCAGGCGTTCCAGAACGCCCCGCGCCATCGCCGCGAGCCGACCACCCGCGAGGCCCGCCGCATCGCCTCGCTGGAAACCCGCCTCGAAAAGATCGACGCCGAACTGCAAGAAGCCTGCGACGCCGAGGACGAGGCCAAGGCCGAGAAACTGGAACAGCGGCGCGATCAGGTGATCGGGGAGCTGCAAGACGCGGAGAATGCCTTGCAAGGCTACGCCCCCGAAGTGCGCGAGGTGGCCGGTGCCATCGTCACCATCGACCGCAACGGCGAGGCCGTCATTCATCGCGGCCTGCTGCGCGAGGCCGAGGCCAAGGCGCTGCGCACGCTGGAAAAGCTGCGGCGCGGTTTCGGCAACACCGAAGGCGAAGCCGCCAACGACGAGCACGAGGACGCCGACGACGCACCCAAGGCCGCGAGCCTGTCCGACCGGCTGGCGCAGCGGTTGAGCGCCCACCGCACCGCCGCGCTGCAAATCGAAGTGGCCCGGCATCCGCACGTCGCGCTGGCTGCGCTGGTGCATGGCATGGTGCAGACCGTCTTGCAGCCCGACGCCTACGGCGATGGTCTGCCGCTCGGCGTGCGCCTCACGGCGCAAGACCGGCTGGAAGGCATGGCACCGGAATCGCCCGCCGCCGTGGTGCTGCGCGAACTGCAACAGGTGGCAGGCGAAGCCTTGCCGGAGGACAGCGCCGAACTGTTCGCCGCGCTGCTGGCGATGGAGCAAGGCGAACTGGTGCGGGTGCTGGCGGTATGCGTGGCGGCGACCGTGGACGTGGTGACGCCTCGCGCCACGGCGCACCAGCCGGGTGCGGAACTGGCGCAGGCCGTGGGGCTGGACATGGCCGCATGGTGGAAACCGACCGCAGAAGGCTACTTCAAGCACGTTCCGAAGGCCGCGATTCTGGACGCCGTGGGCGCATTCGCACCGGAATCCATCACCCGGCTGGCGAAGCTCAAGAAGGCCGACATTGCCAGCGAAGCCGAGCGGCTTGCCGATGGTACGGGCTGGATGCCCGCCATCTTCAAGGCCAAAGGCCCGGAGCAGGCGGTGCAGGAAAGCGCGCAGGAGGCAGGCCCGGAGCAGGATGCGTCGGGGGATGCCGAAGCAATGGCGGATGAACCCGCCGAGGCGCTGGCCGCTTGACCCGCGCCGAAGGCAAGCGCCCCGGCCTTGAACTGACCCCCAGAAGTTGGACAGTGATTGAAGTAGACAGCGGCTACGCTGCTGAAGACTGGGTCCGGTATTGCACCGGGCTCAGTCCTTTCAATTTGAGCATGATGCGTTCGTGGTTGTAGTAGTGGATGTACTGGGCCAACTCGTGCTCCAACTGATCCAGGCTGTCGAAGCGCTTGAGATAGAACAGCTCGCTTTTGAGTGTGGCGAAGAAGCTTTCCATCGCAGCGTTGACGCTCCTATGTCAAGCGGCGCGCATTGAGTCGGCCAAATCGGCAAGGA
>ERZ761610.829-NODE-829-length-20377-cov-223.053636_pt1 | contig 20377 bp, 18 predicted proteins | sample MGYA00512164_ERZ761610 | MGnify/ENA primary metagenome ERZ761610 (study PRJEB28899, sample SAMN02850038) | bioreactor sludge metagenome | biome: EBPR Sludge; feature: EBPR Bioreactor; material: flocular biomat | place: Australia: Thorneside Wastwater Treatment...
CACATCCGGCGGCGGCGGGGGCGGTTCATCGGGGGGCGGCGGAGGCGGCGGAGGCGGCGGAGGGCGCTGATTCAGGCACGGTGGCGCCTCAAGGCCTCGGCGGCGGCATCGAAATCGAAACGCGCCAGCGCCTCGCACGCCACGCCGAGCGCAAGCTTGAGCTCGCCTTCGGGCAGGATCGACCAGAGCGCTTGCGCCGTCGTCCCGGCTTCGGCGTCGGCGTCTGCAATCCGGGCATGCAGGCGCCCGAGCAACGCCTCGAACGCGTGATCGCCCCCCGCCTCCCGGGGCCGAGCCGCTTCACCCTGCGCCGGCAACTGCCCAATGCTCGCAAGAACCTGCCCGAGCGCATCCAGCACCTCGTCCAGTATCCGGTACCGCGTGTCCGGCACGCCGGCGGCGTCCGATCTGGCTTCCAGCAGCGTCGCGAGGCGTTCCACGTCGGTGGCACCGATCGTTCCAGCCGTGCCCTTGAGGGTGTGCGCGAGCCGGGCCATGCCCTGCGCATCGCCGGCGCCCATGGCTTCGCGGTAGGCTCGCTCGAAACCACCGGCGCTTGCCCCGAAGCGCACCAGCTGCGCGCGATAGAGGTCGTCACGATACAGGCAGTTTGCCCGGCCACGCCCAGTGTCGATGCCTGGCAGATCCTGCAGCCTGGGCGAGCCTTCGCCCGGCACAGGTGCGATTGGCGACGCTGCCAGCCCCGATGAACGCACGCCGCCGGGCCGGATCCATCGCACGAGCACGCCAAACAGATCTTCGACATCGAACGGTTTGACGACATGGTCGTTCATGCCCGCCTCGAGCGATCGCGCCCGGTCGGCGGCCGTCGCGTTCGCGGTCATGGCCACGATCGGCAGCGCTGCCCATGCCGGATTGGCCCGGATCAGGCGGGTGGCCGTATACCCGTCCATCACCGGCATCTGACAATCCATCAGGATGCCATCGACAGCCTCGCCGCGCGCGAGCCGATCGAGTGCAAGCTGTCCGTTTTCGACCACCTCGACCACGATGCCGGCACGGCCGAGCAGTTCGACGGCAAGCACCTGGTTCATGTCGTTGTCTTCGACCACGAGCAGGCGCGCGCCACGCAACGGCGCTAAAAGCGCCGCCATGGATTCATCCTGTCCAGGGGCCGTCATCACCGCGGCGGGCCATCCAGGCGGCCTGCAGGCACTTCGGGCACTGCGTACATGCTCATCCTCCTCCCTGCTTGATCACGCGCTCCGCGCGCCTTCAATATCGGCTCGATCGGTATAAACTAAATGACATTGCCAAGCGGATACCGTGTTCGTGCCACTGACAAAATTCAATCCCCCGGATCTCGGCATGGTACCGTCGGCATCGGAGGTGATCGCCAAACAGCTGCGCCACGCCATCATCACCGGCGTCGTGGCGGAAGGCGATCCGGTTCGCCAGGATGACGTCGCGCGGCTGTTCAAGGTCAGCAAGATTCCGGTGCGCGAAGCCTTGAAACGCCTCGAGGCCGAGGGTCTGGTCGAATTCAAGCGCAACAAGGGCGCCGTGGTCACGCGCATCTCCGAGCCGGAACTCGCCCAGATGTTCGAGGTACGGGTACTGCTGGAGGTCAAGGCGATCACGCTGGCGGTGCCCAACATGACCACAACCGATCTTGCCCGTGCCGACGCGATCTGCACCGCCTTCCTGTCCGAGGACGATGTCGGGCGCAGTTCGGAGCTGAACTGGGACTTTCACGCCTGCCTCTACGCGCCCGCGCAACGCCCGTTCATGCTCGAGCTGATCCGCTCGATTCACGACAAGCTCGAACGCTATCTGCGCATTCAGGCGAGCCTGTCGGCCGGCAAGGCGCGCGCCGACCTTGAGCACCGTGCGATCGTCGCCGCGTGCCGCGCGGGTGACGCCCCCCTCGCCGCACACCTGACCGAAGCGCACATCGAGGGCGTGTGCCAGTCGCTGCATGCGCAACTGCCGCAGCCCGGCCGGGCGCCGTGATCAGGATGAGCGGCAAGCTCCAGATACGGCGATGGATGCGCCGTACCCCCTCTGTCGTACTATAAAAACCCGCAGAGTAGCCGTTCGTAAGCTCAGCGTAAGTCTCTCGCACTACTTTGTGGCAGTCCGGGCAAAAGCCCGGTCCGATTGATATCTGGAGGGAGGAAAACATGGAAAACGATTCGGTGGCAAAAATTGTCGCCAATCCGAAGTACCAGCGCCTGGTAAGCACGCGCTCGTCGTTCGGCTGGCTGCTCACGATAATCATGCTGGTCGTCTATTACGGATATACCGCAATCATCGCGTTCAACAAGGAGCTGTTTCATCAGCGGCTCGGCGAGGGCGTCATGACGCTGGGTATTCCGGTCGGGTTCGGCGTGATCGTGTTCACCATCATCATTACCGGCATCTATGTACGTCGCGCGAACACGGAGTTCGATGCGCTGACCGAGGAAATCATCGAGGAGTCCGGTAAATGAGCGGCCGCAACACACGTATCCTTGGCGGGTTCGTACTCGCCCTGCTGTCGGCCGCCGCACTGGCTGCCGGCGGCGATCTCGGTCAGGTCGAGAAGCAAGCCACCAACTGGACCGCGATCGGCATGTTCGCCGCGTTCGTCGTCGGCACCTTGTTCATCACCAAGTGGGCGGCCGCGCAGACCAAGTCGGCAGCGGACTTCTACACCGCCGGTGGCGGCATCACCGGTTTCCAGAACGGTCTCGCGATCGCGGGCGACTACATGTCGGCGGCGTCCTTCCTCGGGATCTCCGCGGCGGTGATGATGAACGGCTACGACGGCCTGATCTACTCGATCGGCTTCCTCGTGGGCTGGCCGATCATCACCTTCCTGATGGCGGAACGGCTGCGCAACCTCGGCAAATTCACCTTTGCCGACGTCGCCGCCTACCGCTTCAGCCAGACCCCGATCCGCGCCTTTGCGGCATCGGGCACGCTGGTCGTGGTGGCGTTCTACCTGATCGCGCAGATGGTCGGCGCCGGCCAGCTGATCAAGCTGCTGTTCGGCCTGGAATACTGGATGGCGGTGGTGATCGTGGGCGCGCTGATGATGGCCTACGTGCTGTTCGGCGGCATGACTGCGACCACCTGGGTGCAAATCATCAAGGCGGTGCTGCTGCTCTCCGGCGCAACCTTCATGGCTTTCATGGTGCTGATGAGCTACGGCTTCTCGCCCGAAGCACTGTTCGCCGCCTCGGTGGAAGTCAAGCGCACCGTGGCCGAGAACGCCGGCAAGTCGCCGGAAGAAGCCGGCACGATCGCGCAGGCGATCATGGGACCGGGCTCCTTCATCAAGGATCCGATCTCGGCGATCTCGTTCGGCATGGCGCTGATGTTCGGTACCGCCGGCCTGCCGCACATCCTGATGCGCTTCTTCACCGTACCGGACGCCAAGGAAGCACGCAAGTCGGTGTTCTGGGCGACCACCTGGATCGGCTACTTCTACGTCCTGACCTTCATCATCGGTTTCGGCGCGATTGTGCTGGTGTCGACCAACCCGAGCTTCCTCGACGGCAGCGGTGGCCTGATCGGCGGCGGCAACATGGCGGCTATCCACCTCGCCAACGCAGTCGGCGGCAACGTGTTCCTCGGCTTCATCTCGGCAGTGGCCTTCGCGACCATTCTCGCGGTGGTGGCCGGCCTGACGCTGTCGGGCGCCTCGGCGGTGTCGCATGACCTCTATGCGACGGTGTTCAAGAAGGGCAAGGCCGATTCCGCATCCGAACTGCGGGTTTCGCGGATCACCGTGCTGGTGCTGGGCGTGGTCGCGGTCGTGCTCGGGATCGCGTTCGAGAAGCAGAACATCGCGTTCATGGTGTCGCTGGCCTTCGCAATCGCGGCCTCGGCCAACTTCCCGGTGCTGTTCATGTCGGTACTGTGGAAGGACTGCACCACCCGTGGCGCGTGCATCGGCGGCTTCATCGGCCTGATCACCGCAGTGGGACTGACGGTGGTGTCGCCGTCGGTGTGGGAAGTGACGCTCGGCAACCCGAAGGGTTCGGCATTGTTCCCTTACACCTCGCCGGCCCTGTTCTCGATGACCGCAGGTTTCCTCGGCATCTGGCTGTTCTCGATCCTCGACAACAGCGCACGTGCCAAGATCGACCGGGCCGGCTACCAAGCCCAGTCGGTCCGTTCGGAAACCGGCATCGGTGCCGCCGGCGCATCGGGCCACTAAGAAGCCCCGTGCCGCCGCGATCATTCGCGGCGGCTACTGAAAACCGACGGTTCACGAAGACCGCCCCGCATGCAAGTGCGGGGCGGTCTTTTTTTACCGGCCGGATTGGAAACGCGTCAAGACACGGTCACGCAATCGCGCGCTGATTGAACAGGATCTTATTCGAGAACGGATCCACGACCTCGAACGTCCGGTCGCCCCAGCACGCCAGCTCGATCGCCGGTCTGTTGTACCGGTAGGGCCGCGCGATGATTTCGCTATGCAGTGCGTCGAGATCGTCGGTATTCACGAAGATCTTGCTGCCCGGGGTGCAGTCGCCGGAGTGCTCGCTGAGATGGAACACCAGTTCGCCTCGCGACACCTGCATATAGACCGGCATGCAGGGCTCGAAGCGGTGCTCCCAGTCCAGCGACATGCCGAGAAAACCCAGGTAGAAGTCCCTGGCCTTGGCATCGTCGAAAATCCGTATGATCGGAATCGTCTGAAATCTCATCCCCGTCCTCGCAAGCGTCGTCCACCCGGTTTCACGCAATACTGCATCATCCGCCCGGAATAAGCGAATGATGCGATGCGTCCGCGCCAAACCCGGGCGGAGGCATGGGCGCGCTACGCGAACGCCCGCGGAATCAAGCCGCTTTCGCGCGCTTCGCGCGCGAGCTGCTCGCGAAAATCAGGGTGAGCGATCGAGATCATCGCCTGCGCGCGCTCGGGCACCGACTTGCCCTTGAGATTCACCATGCCATATTCGGTGACGACATACATCATGTCGCTGCGCGGGGTCGTGACCATGTTGCCGGCGGTGAGCTCGAGCACGATGCGGCTCTTGCGCACGCCATGGCGCTCGTAGGTCGACGACAGGCAGATGAACGACTTGCCGCCCGGCGAGGCATAGGCGCCGCGCACGAACTGCAACTGGCCGCCGGTGCCGCTGATGTGGCGGTGGCCATCGGATTCGCTCGCCGCCTGGCCTTGCAGATCGATCTGGGTCGTGTTGTTGATCGCGACCACCCGCTCGTTCTGCATGACCGTGTGCGGGATGTTGGTGAACTCCACCGGATTGCACAAGATATCCGGGTTGCGATCGGCGGCGGCATAGAGCGCCTTCGAGCCCAGGCCGAAGCTGCACACGATCTTGCCCGGATCGAGTCGCTTGGCCGCGCCGGTGACGATCCCGGCCTTGTACAGATCGATGATGCCGTCGGTGAGCATTTCGGTATGCACCCCCAGATCGCGCACACCACTCTGCAGCAGCAGCGAGCACACCGCATTGGGCATCGCGCCGATACCGATCTGCAGGCACGCGCCGTCCTCGATCTCGGCGGCGATCAGGCGCGCCACGGCGCGATCGGCGTCGGTCGGCGACGGGTTAGGCAGTTCGGGCGCCGCGGCGTGGTCACCCTCGATGATGTAGTCCACCTCGCTGACATGCACGCCATTGTCCACGCCGTGCACGTAGGGCAGGCCCTCGGTGACTTCGACGATGACGACCTTGGCGCGCTCGACGATCGCGCGATGCCACAGGTTCGCGGCGCTGAAGTTGAAGTAGCCGTTGCCGTCGAGCGGGCAGACCTTGAGCACCGCGATCTCCGACGGTGCGATGAAGCGCCGATAGTAGTCGCTGATCTCGCCCAGGTTGCACGGAATGTAGTTGGCCAGCCCGGCATCGCTTTTCTTGCGGTCATAGCCGCCGAAGTGCCAGTTGAACCAGTGGAAATGTTCCCGCCCCGGATCGGCTTCGAGCACCGCACGTGGCCGCAGGGTCAGGCAGGCGCGGATCTTGACGTCGCGGAGTTCGGCCTTGCGCGCGGCCAGCGCGCGGTCGAATACATCGGGCTGGCACAAGGTGGACCCGTATTCGAGCCAATCGCCGGTCCGCACGAGTCCGGCCGCCTCTTCCACCGAGATCCTGCGCGCCTGTTTGGCGGCTGTTCTGTTCGACATATGCTTCCTTAGGCATTGAAATTCGGATGACGACGAGTGTGTCCGCAAGCAGCGGTCCGGGTGTTGATGCGGATCAAAGCCGACGTCCGCGCGCCAGGGCGCACGACGCGGGAACACTGGGGCCGGGCGTCGTCTCGCCGGGCCCTTGCGAGCCTAGATGGCGGGCGAAAGCTCGCCGCGGCATGCGTGTACAAAGCGGCGGCGGACATCGTCGGCATCCAGCCCGAGCGCGAGCAGGTGATGCAGCTTGGTGACCGCCGCCTCGACGGTCATGTCGTGTCCGCCGACGACCCCGGCGGCGGCAAGCGCCGAGCCGGTCGCATACTTCGACGGGTCTACGCGGCCGCGCGGGCACTGGCTGATGTTCGCGATCACGACCCCGCGCGCGCGCGCGGCGCTCAGCGCGGCCACGAACCCGGGCAGGCCCACCGGTCCGTTGCCCGCCCCATAGGTCTGCAACACCAGGCCGGCGAGGGGAGGGTCGAGCATGCGTTCCAGGCGCGCCACCGACAGCCCGGGATACAGCTTCAGCACCGCGACTTCCCGCCCGCCCGGCGCGACCAACTCGAATGCCTCGCTCACCGGCATCGGCAGGAGGCGTGCCCGGTCGATCGCGATCTCGATGCCGACCCGTCCGAGCGGGGCGTAGTTCGGCGAATCGAAGGCGTCGAAATCGGCCCCTGAAACCTTGGTCGCACGGTTGCCGCGCAACAGCCTTCCATTGAAATACAGGCACACCTCGGGCACGCAATGGTTCGCGGCGATCAACAGCGCCCCGAGGAGATTGCCGCGGGCGTCGCTGCGCGCCTCGCACAGCGGCACTTGCGAGCCGGTCACGATCACCGGCTTGCGCAGGCCGGCGAGGGCGAACGAGAGCGCCGATGCGGTGTAGGCCATGGTGTCGGTGCCATGCACGATCACGAAGCCATCGAACGCGGCGTAGCGGGCCGCGATGTCGCTCGCGATCATGTGCCAGTCGCGCGGCTGCGCTTCGGCGCTGTCGATCAGGTGCGCATACTCGCTCAGCGTCCAGGCGGGCATGCCGGCCCGCCCGGCCGGCGGCAGAACCACGGCGAGCGCATCCGCCAGCCCGCGATCGGGCTGGTAGCCTTCCGGCGTCGGCTTCATGCCGAAGGTGCCGCCGGTGTAGGCGATGTAGACTTTCTTCATGTCGATCACTCCGCGGTCCCGCGCAGGCACGCACCGGAACAGACACCCGAACCGAGGGATTCACCCACCCTGCCCGATCACGTGACCGCAGCCGTGATTCGCCGACATGGCGGCATGCCGGGGGGCGCCGTCCACCCTAAGCCGAATGCCCGCAAGCGTCAAACCGGCGCGCGGGCCGGCCACGGCGGGCGCGCCGCGGCTCACACCGCCAGCGCCTCGCGCACCCCGTCGGCATCCATGCCGGCCCCGTCGCCGCGCATCACGATCTCGCCGCGCTCCATCACCAGGTACTGGTCGGCGAGCGAACGCGCGAAGTCGTAGTATTGCTCGACCAGCAGGATCGCCATCTCGCCGGTGGCGGCCAGGCTGCGGATCGCGCGCTCGATGTCCTTGATGATGGAAGGCTGGATGCCCTCGGTCGGTTCATCCAGGATCAACAGCTTGGGCCCGAACGCCAACGCCCTGCCGATCGCGAGCTGTTGCTGCTGGCCGCCCGAGAGGTCGCCACCGCGCCGATGCATCATCTGCAGCAGCACCGGGAACATCTCGAAGATGCGCCTGGGAATCGGCTCGCCGCCCGGCCGGGTCGCCAGCCCCATCAGCAGGTTTTCCTCCACCGTGAGGCGCGGGAAGATCTCGCGCCCCTGCGGCACATAGCCGATGCCGGCCCGCACCCGGTTGTAGGACGCGGCGCGGGTGATGTCCTGAGCGTTGAAGGTGATCCGGCCGCGCGCGGCCGGCACCAGCCCCATCAGGGTCTTCAGCAAGGTGGTCTTGCCGACGCCGTTGCGCCCCAGCAAGGTGGTGACCTTGCCGACCGGCACTTCGAACGACAGGCCGCGCAGGATGTGGCTGCCCCCGTAGTACTGGTTGAGATCGTCGACTTTCAGCATCGGGCTGCTCCGTTCAATCGGCCCGTTCATCGGCCCAGGTACACTTCGATCACGCGCGGGTCGGCCTGCACCGTGGCGAGATCGCCCTCGGCCAGCAGCGCGCCCTCGTGCAGCACCGTCACCCGGCCGCCCAGCGCCTCGACGAAAGCCATGTCATGTTCGACCACCACCAGCGAATGCGTGCCGGCGAGACTCACGAACAGCTCGGCGGTACGCTCGGTCTCGTCGTCGGTCATGCCGGCGACCGGCTCGTCGAGCAGCAGCAGCTTCGGCTCCTGCATCAGCAGCATGCCGATCTCGAGCCATTGCTTCTGGCCGTGCGAGAGCAGGCCCGCGACCCGCTCCGCCTCGTCGGCGAGGCGGATGCGCTTGAGCGTCATCGCGATGCGGTCGCGCTCGTCGTCGGAAAGCTGCGCGAACAGCGCCCGCCGCACCCGCTTGTCGGTCTTCATCGCCAGCTCGAGATTCTCGAACACGGTGTGGTGCTCGAAGATCGTCGGTTTCTGGAACTTGCGCCCGATCCCGGCATGGGCGATCTGCGGCTCGGTCATGCGGGTGAGATCGATGGTCTGGCCGAAAAAGGCCTTGCCCGAGTCGGGGCGGGTCTTGCCGGTGATCACGTCCATCATCGTGGTCTTACCCGCGCCGTTGGGGCCGATGATGCAGCGCAGCTCACCGGCGTCGATCGCCAGCGACAGCTTGTTGAGCGCGCGAAAACCATCGAAGCTCACGGTGATGTCATCGAGATAGAGGATGACGTTGTGCGACAGGTCCAGCTCACCGGGGATCAGCACATGGCCGGAGGCCATGTCGCTGCCCTGGTGGCCGGGGCTCATGGTCACGGCACTCATGCGCCCGCTCCTTTGGTTGCGATTTCACCCCCCGATCCGGCCTTGACAGGGAGCGGACCGCCTTTGCCCAGCCCCACCCGCACCGGCGTGGCGGCAGCCGCGACCGCATCGGCGCCGCCGGGCGTGTCGTCGGCCTTGCGCCGGGCCAGCTTCCTGACCAGCCCCACTACGCCTTGCGGCAGAAACAGGGTCACGGCGATGAACAGAAAGCCGAGGAAGAACGGCCAATATTCCGGAAACGAGACGGTGAACCAGCTCTTGGCGAAGTTCACGATGCCCGCCCCGACCACCGCCCCCACCAGGGTGCCACGCCCGCCCACCGCGACCCAGATCGCGATCTCGATCGAGTTGGCCGGGCTCATTTCGGACGGGTTGATGATGCCGACCTGCGGCACGTAGAGCGCGCCCGCCAGACCGCACAGCACCGCCGACAGGGTCCAGATGAACAGCTTGTAGTGGAGCGGGTTGTAGCCGATGAACATCACCCGCGACTCGGCGTCGCGAATCGCCGCCAGCACCCGGCCGAAGCGCGAGGTGACCAGGTAGCGCCCCAGGATCAGGCACAGCGCGAGCAGCGCGGCCGACAGACCGAACAACACCACCCGGGTTTCGGGCGCGGTGATCGAGAAGCCGAGAATGCGCTTGAAGTCGGTGAAGCCGTTGTTGCCGCCGAAACCGGTCTCGTTGCGGAAGAACAGCAGCATCGCCGCATAGGTGAGCGCCTGGGTGATGATCGAGAAATAAACGCCCTTGATGCGCGAACGGAACGCGAACCAGCCAAACACGAACGCCACCACCCCGGGTACCGCCATCGCCAGGAACAGCGCCCATACAAAGGAATCCGAGCCCATCCAGAACCACGGCAGTTCCTTCCAGTCGAGAAACACCATGAAATCGGGCAGATCGCTCTGGTAGCTGCCGTCGCGGCCGATGCCGCGCATCAGGTACATCCCGAACGCGTAGCCGCCGAGGGCGAAGAACAGGCCGTGGCCCAGCGACAGGATGCCGGCATAGCCCCAGATCAGGTCCATCGCCACCGCGACCACCATGTAGCACAGGATCTTGCCGATCAGGCTCACCCAGTAGGCGGGAATGTGCAGCGCATGCTCGGCCGGCAGCACCAGGTGCGCCACCGGCACCCACACCCAGGCAAGGAGCGCGAACAGCGCCAGCGCGATCCAGCCGCCACGCGGCATGCTGTCGAGCAGTCGTATCGTGAAGGGGGTGCGCATGACCTGACCTCAGCTATCGGCGAACCGGCCCTTGAGGGCGAACAAGCCCTGCGGACGCTTCTGGATGAAAACGATGATGAACACGAGCACCAGGATCTTCGCGATCACCGCGCCGGCCCAGCCTTCGAGGAATTTCGACACAATGCCCAGCCCGAGCGCCGCCCACACCGCGCCGGCGAGCTGGCCAACCCCGCCCAGCACCACGACCATGAAGGAATCGACGATATAGCCCTGGCCCATCGCCGGCCCGACGTTGGCGATCTGCGACAGCGCGAGCCCGCCCAGGCCGGCAACGCCGGCGCCGATCGCGAACGCCAGGGTATCGACGCGCGCGGTCGGCACGCCCACGCAGCCGGCCATCGGGCGGTTCTGGGTGACCGCGCGCACGAACATGCCGAGCCGGGTCTTCTGCATCATCAGCCAGATCAGCACCAGCACGAACACCGCGAACGCCAGGATCACGATGCGATTCCACGGCAGCGCCAGACCGGCCATGACCTCGACGCTGCCCGACATCCACGACGGGTTGGCGAGCTCGAGGTTCTGCGGCCCGAAGGTGACGCGCGCGGTCTGGATCAGCACCAGCGACAAACCCCAGGTCGCGAGCAGCGACTCGAGCGGGCGGCCGTACAGGTGGCGCAGCACGCTGCGCTCCATCACCACCCCGACCAGCGCGGCGGCGAGGAACGCGACCGGAATCGCCGCCACCACGTACCAGTCGAGATAAGCCGGCAGGTGCTCGCGGAACAAGCCCTGCACGACGAAAGTGGCATAGGCGCCGACCATCAGCAACTCGCCGTGGGCCATGTTGATCACGCCCATCACCCCGAACGTGATCGCCAGCCCCAGCGCCGCGAGCAGCAGGATCGAACCGAGCGACATGCCCGAGAACACCGTCGCGAACACCTGCGCGAGCGCAACCCGGCGCTCGATCGCGGCGATCGAGCCCGCCGCTGCCTCACGCACGCTCGCATCCGGCTCCAGCCACCCGTCGCCCTCGCGGGCCACCAGCGGCTTGAGCAGCGTGATCACCGCGCGATCGGCCGAGGTGCCCAGCGCACTGGCCGCCTTGAGACGCTCGGCCGGATCGGCCGAACCCAGCTGAACCCGCGCCGCGGCCTGCAGCACCACGTCGCGAACCGAGGCGAGCTCTTCATGCTCGATGACCCGTTCGAACAGCGGCAACAAGGCCTCGGACGGGCTGCCCAGCAACACCTCGGCGGCGACACGGCGCTCGGCGGCGGTGCCGCTTTCCAGGGTCAGGCCGGCCTTGGCCGTCGCGAGCGCCCGCCGCAGGCGGTTGTTGAGGCGCAGCGGCGTCACGTCGGCGGCGGCGATCGCGAGCGTCTCGCCGCTCGCGGGATCGATCACCTTGCCGGCCTGCAGCAACACGGCACGCACGACCGGCTCGGCATCCGCCTCGCCCTCGGCGGGCATGATCGTCACCATACCGAATTCGCCCGCCTCCATCGCGGCGACCACCCGCCCGCCGGCCTCTTCGCCCAGGGCCAGTGCTTCGATCGCGGCGACCCGGGTCTCGAAATCGCTGGCGGCAAGGCCTGCCAGCACCGCTGCATCCAGGCCGGCACGCGCGGTGCCGCAACACAGCATCAACAGCAGGGCGAGGCGAATGAACATCCTGGGCATGGAACACAACCTCTTCGGCATCCGGACGCACCCACCACCGCGCCCCCGAGGCCTGACGGCCGCGGGACGCATGGGCGGATGCAGTGGAACGGTTGCGAAGGCCGCGCCTCGGCGCGCCTCCGCGTGGCGATGGATCAGAGACCCTGCTTGGACTCGTTGCCTTCGATGAAGGGGCTCCACGGCTGGGCGCGGATCGGCTCCTTGGTCTGCCACACCACGTCGAACTGGCCGTCGCCGCGCACTTCGCCGATCAGCACCGGCTTGTGCAGGTGATGGTTGGTCTTGTCCATGGTCAGGGTGAAACCCGACGGCGCCTTGAACGACTGGCCGCCCATCGCCTTGATGACCGCATCCACGTCCGTGGTGCCGGCCGCCTCGACCGCCTGCTTCCACATGTGCATGCCGACGTAGGTGGCTTCCATCGGGTCGTTGGTGACCACGGTGTCGGCATTGGGCACGTTGTTCTTCTTCGCCCAATCGCGGTACTTGGCGACGAACTCGGTGTTCTGCGGGTTCTCGACCGACATGAAGTAGTTCCATGCAGCCAGGTGGCCGAGCAGCGGCTTGGTGTCGACACCACGCAGCTCCTCTTCGCCGACCGAGAACGCCACCACCGGCACTTCGGTCGCGGCCAGGCCGGCGTTGCCGAGTTCGCGGTAGAACGGCACGTTGGAGTCGCCGTTGATCGTCGAGATCACCGCCGTCTTGCCACCCGCCGAGAACTTCTTGATGTTGGCGATGATGGTCTGGTAATCCGAGTGGCCGAAGGGGGTGTACTCCTCCATGATGTCGGCGTCGGCCACGCCCTTGCTCTTCAGGAAGGCGCGCAGGATCTTGTTGGTGGTGCGCGGATACACGTAGTCGGTGCCCAGCAGCACGAAGCGCTTGGCGCCGCCGCCTTCCGCGCTCATCAGATATTCGACCGCCGGAATCGCCTGCTGGTTGGGTGCAGCGCCGGTGTAGAACACGTTCTTCTCGAGCTCCTCGCCTTCGTACTGCACCGGGTAGAACAGCAAGCCGTTGAGCTCGCTGAACACCGGCAGCACCGACTTGCGCGACACCGAGGTCCAACACCCGAACACCACCGCGACCTTGTCCTGGGCGAGCAACTGGCGCGCCTTCTCGGCGAACAGCGGCCAGTCGGAGGCCGGGTCCACCACCACCGGCTCGAGCATCTTGCCCATCACCCCGCCGCCGGCGTTGATCTCCTCGATCGTCATCAGCGCGACGTTCTTGAGCGCGGTTTCGGAAATGGCCATCGTGCCCGAAAGCGAGTGCAGGATGCCGACCTTGATGGTTTCGGCGGCATGCGCGCCGATCGGCACGCCGATTGCGGCGATCGAAGCGGAAAGGGCCAGGGCCTTGATGAAACTGCGGCGATCTTGCATGAGAGAGACTCCTGAATGTCGTGGACGAAATCGTGTTTTCGTGTTGTTGCGCTGCGACATCAGATTAGGTCGGGAGGCCCCGGGGCGGAATACGCAAGATGGCGTAGTGGCGGCACCGGCAGGCGCCGCCCGGGAAGGACGGGGAAGCGGCCGGCCCGCGCCAGCTCAACGCCCGGCGGGGAGCGCCGGCCGCGTGCGGTAGAAGGTGAGCGGGCTCGCCTGCGGGGCAGCGCGCACGCTGCGCTTGAGCCTGCCGACCACGTGCATTTCGCACGGCTTGCAATCGAAGCGCAGGGTGAGCCTTTCCTTGCCGTTGATCAGCTGCAGCGGTTCGGCGCGCACCGTGCCCTGCACGCCGGTCACGCCCTTGGTCTGGCGCGGGCACAGGCTGAGGCTGTAGCGCACGCAATGCTTGGTGATCATCAGGCTGACCTCGCCTTCTTCCTCGTGGCTTTCGTAGGCCGCGGCAATCACCTTGACGCCGTGGCGGGCATAGAAATCGCGCGCCTTGTGGTTGAAGACATTGGCCAGGTAGCTCAGGGTATCTTCGGGATAAGGCACCGGCGGCTCGACCGGGCGCGCCCGCACCGGGCACGGGCGCGATTCGGCGCGCACCGCCTCCAGCGCCGCCACCGCGTCACGGCGCAAGCCGTTGAGCTGCGCGGCAGGCACGAACCACGGCTGTGCAAGCGCCAACTCGATCCCGTCGACGCGGAATGGCGTATCGCCGACGCGGTCGAGCCGTTCGCGCAGTTTGCCCGCCGCCTGCTGCGCGTCGCGGGCGGGCTCCCATGCGCCGGCAAGCACGGCGTGCGCGACGCAGCCCTTTTCGTCGGTAAGCGTCAGCCGCAGGCCCGCGTCGTCGTCGGCGAGCAGCATGCGCAGGCCGATGCGGCGTTCGGCGGATTTCTTCTCGAGGGTGCGCAGCCAGTCCATGCTGCGGTTGCGGTTGAGCGTCGTGCCCGTGCGCAGGTCGCGCAGTCCGGCGATCGCGTCCTTGGGGAATATCCGCCACAGCGTGCCGCCATCGCGCCCGGGGCCGATTCGGTCGACGCGATTGACCTGCAGCCCGACCAGTTCCTTGCGCAGGTCGTGGTAGCACAGGCCGTCGCCGTTGTGCAGCACGGTATCGGCGGATTCGGTTTCCAGCTCCACCCATTCGCCGCCGATCCGGGTCACCCAGCCGATCGGGCGGCCGGGGTTCTTGGGGGTGTCGAACGCGCCGATGTCGTCCTTACGGCCGCGCACGAAGTAATCGGTGAACTCGCGGTTGAAGTTCTGTTCAGGGTCGGGCTCGAAGGTGTAGGTGCAGCGCCCGTCGGAAGCGGGCGCGAGTTCGGGCCCGTGCTCGATGATTCCGTCGAGCAGGCGGCGATAGTGGGCGGTGATGTTCTTGACGTAGCCCATGTCCTTGTAGCGCCCTTCGATCTTGAAGCTGCGCACGCCGGCTTCGACCAGCGCGGCGAGGTTGTCGCTCTGGTTATTGTCCTTCATCGACAGCACATGCTTGCCGTGGGCGACGATGCGGTCCTGGCCATCCTTGACTTCGTAGGGCAGGCGACAGGCCTGGGAGCAATCGCCCCGGTTGGCGCTGCGCCCGGTGTGGGCGTGGCTGATGTAGCACTGGCCGCTGTAGGCCACGCACAGCGCACCGTGAATGAAGAACTCGAGCGTGCAGCGCGCCGGATCGGTGGCGGCGCGAATCGCCGCGATCTGCGCCAGCGTGAGTTCGCGCGCGAGCACGATCTGCGACAGGCCGACGTCCTGCAGAAAGCGCGCCTTGTCGGGGCTGCGAATGTCGGTCTGGGTGCTGGCGTGGAGCTGGATCGGCGGCAGATCGAGTTCGAGCAGCCCCATGTCCTGGATGATCAGGGCATCGACCCCGGCATCGTGGAGCTGCCCGATCAGGCGCCGGGCCGACTCGAGTTCGTCGTCGCGCAGGATCGTGTTGAGGGTGGCGAAGACCCGCGCGTGATAGCGATGCGCATGGGCGGCCAAGCGGGCGATGTCGCGCACGCTGTTGTCGGCGGCCGCCCGCGCCCCGAAGGACGGGCCGCCGATATATACCGCGTCCGCGCCATGGTTGATCGCCTCGATGCCGATCTCGGCGTCGCGGGCGGGTGCAAGCAGTTCGATCTGGTGGGGCAGCATGGCGATCCGGATAGTGAGCAACGGGTTACTTTCGAGGCTGGCGCGGGTGCTCTCAAGCGCGCCACGGCGGCGCGCCGACGCCGCGCAATCAGTCGGTGCGGATGCGCTCGACGAAACCGGCCACCGCTTCGATGACCGCCTGGGGCTGGTCCTTGTGCGGCGAATGGCGACAGTCGGCAAGCTTGCACAGCTCGACATCGGGCGCGGCGGCGGCGATGCGGTCGATCTGCGCCATCGTGGCGTACTCGTCGTCTTCGCCCTGGATCGCGAGCACCGGCACGCCGATGGCCGGCACCAGGTCTTCGATGTTCCAGTCGCGGAAGCCGGGGCTGAGCCAGGTGTCGGTCCAGGCGCGGAACACGGCATCGGCATCGTTGTGGTACTTCGCCAGCCGCGCACCGAGATCGGTGTGCTGGTAGGCCTCGAGCGCGACCCGGATGCCCGCCAGGGTAATGTCCTCGACCATCACGTGCGGCGCCATCATGATCACGCCGGACAGCGGCGTATCGGTGCCGCCGGCGCAGATCAGCGCGATCGACGCGCCGTCGGAATGGCCGAACAGGATCGGGCGCTCGAGCCCCAGCCGCGCGATCAGCTGCGGCAGCACGCTGAGCCCCTGTTCATGCAGATAACGCGGCGTGCGCGGCGCGCGGGCCGGATCGGAGCGGCCGTAGCCGATGCGCGAATACACCAGCGCATCACAGCCGGTCGCGTCCGCGACCCGCTGCGGAAAGTCCCGCCACATCGTGATCGAGCCGAGCCCCTCGTGCAGGAAGATCATGACCGGCGCGTTGTCGCGCGGATGGGCGGACGCCAGGCGGACGTATTCCAGGCGTACGCCTTCGATGGTGACGGTATTCAAGCGATGTGCTCCCGAGAGTGATCCGAACGGTTCCGGATTATCCCGGATCTGGCATCGGGGCGGGTACACGGCGTGGCGCCCCTCCGGCCGACCGGGCAGGCACTGCCGCCGCCGCGATCAGTTCTGGGCCGACTTGCCTTCGCCCTCGCCCGCCGTCATCACCGTCCGCCGCGGCAGAATCCCGCCGCGCAGGCGGCGCACCACGCGCTGGAAGAACAAGTTGTTCGGAATCTGCAACACCGTGCCCTGGCGCCCCTCATCGGTCTCCTGCAGCGTCGTGTAGATCAGGTTGATGTCGATGACGCGGCCCTTGATGCCGGGCTTTTCGCCGTTTTCCAGCAACTCGATGTGATCGTGCATCCGGAACGGGCGGGTCGTGAAGATGAGCACGGTGCAAAAAATGTTCGACAGCACGCTCCACGCGGCAAAAAACGCCACCGCCGCCACCGCGGCAAAGCCGGTGAACGCCGTCCACAACACCGCCCCCGACACCCCCATCCTCTCCAGCACCAGCAGCGCCGCCGCGGCGTAGATCAGGAACGCCAGGATCCGCCTGGCACCCAGCGCCAGTTCCGGCGGCAGGCCGTAGTGCTCGTCCAGCTGGCGGATCAAGCGCCGCACCAGCCGTTGCAGCAGCCACGCCGCGAACACCACCAGCAGCACCTGCCCCACCGGCACGATGATGCCCAGCCAGTCCTGCAACCAGGAAGGTAAACGTTCTTTCACCACTCTGCGACACTCCCTAAAACCCGGGGGCGGCCCCCCGGTTCAGCACGGACGGCACCCGCCCGCATTCACGCCCGCGAGGTACTCACGCGAGCACCTCGTCCGGGCGTGCCGGCGCTTCGTCATCGGTCTCTTCGCCCAGGAAGCCGCCGCTCTGGTGCGCCCACAGGCGCGCATAGAGCCCATCGTGCGCGAGCAGGCTGCGGTGATCGCCCTGCTCGACGATGCGCCCCTTGTCCATGACGATGAGGCGGTCCATCGCGGCGATGGTCGACAGGCGGTGGGCGATCGCGACCACGGTCTTGCCTTCCATCAACCGGTAGAGACTGGTCTGGATCGCCGCCTCGACTTCCGAATCGAGCGCGCTGGTGGCCTCGTCGAGGAGCAGGATCGGCGCATCCTTGAGCATGACCCGCGCGATCGCGATGCGCTGGCGCTGGCCGCCCGAGAGTTTGACCCCGCGTTCGCCCACGTGCGCGTCGTAGCCCATGCGCCCCTTGGGGTCGGTGAGCCCGAGGATGAACTCGTGCGCCTCGGCGCGCCGGGCCGCCGAGATCATGTCGTCATCGGTAGCGTCGGGCCGGCCGTACAGGATGTTGTCGCGCACCGAGCGGTGCAACAGCGAAGTGTCCTGGGTGACCATGCCGATCTGCTCGCGCAGGCTCACCTGGGCGACATCGGCGATGTTCTGGCCGTCGATCAGGATCCGCCCGCTTTCCACGTCGTAGAAGCGCAGCAGCAGGTTCACGATCGTCGACTTGCCGGCGCCGGAACGGCCGACCACGCCGATCTTCTCGCCCGGCCGGATCACCAGGTCGAGATGGTCGATGACCCGCCGCGCCGCCGGTCCGGTCGCGCCGTAGGCAAAGCACACGTCGTCGAAGCGGATCTCGCCGCGGCTCACCACGACCGGCACCGCATGCGGTTTGTCGATGACCTGGTGCGGGCGCGACAAGGTGTTGATGCCGTCCTGGACCGTGCCGACGTTCTCGAACAGCGAGGCCATCTCCCACATCACCCAGTGCGACATGCCGTTGAGGCGCAAGGCCATCGCAGTCGCGGCGGCGAGCGCGCCGACCCCGACCTCGCCGTGCGACCACAGCCACAGCGCGACCCCGGCGGTGCCGAGAATCAGCAGCATGCTGAGCCCGTGCACGGTGACTTCGATGCCACTCACCAGGCGCATCTGCGCATGCACCGTCCCGAGGAACTCGTGCATCGCGGTGCGTGCGTAGCCGGCCTCGCGTCCGGCATGCGAAAACAGCTTGACCGTGGCGATGTTGGTATAGGCATCGGTGATGCGCCCGGTCATCATCGCGCGCGCATCGGCCTGCTCGCGCGACACCCGCGCGAGCTTCGGCACGAAGTACCACAGCGCCAGCGCGTACAGCGAGACCCAGGCGAGGAAGGGCGCGAGCATCCAACTCGCAAAACTGCCCACCACGATCACCATGGTCATGAAGTAGATCGTGACGAACACCAGGATGTCGGTCAGGATCATGCAGGTGTCGCGCACCGCGAGCGCGGTCTGCATGACCTTGGCCGCGACCCGCCCGGCGAATTCGTCCTGGTAGAAGCTCATGCTCTGGCCGAGCATCAGACGGTGAAAGTTCCAGCGCAGGCGCATCGGGAAATTGCCGGCCAGGGTCTGGTGCTTGAGCATGGTCTGAACGGCGACCAGACCCGTGCTGCCAACGATCACCAATGCCAGCACGACGAGGGTGAAGCCCTCCTCCGCCCACAGGCGCGCCGGCTCGACCGCGGCGAGCCAATCGACCACGCGCCCGAGCAGTGCGAACAGCAAGGCCTCGAATGCGCCGATCAGCGCGGTGAGAAGCATCATGCCGAGAATGAAGGGACGCACGCCCTCGGTGCCGGCCCACAGAAAGGCGAAGAAACCGCGCGGCGGGGTGCGGGGCGTCTCGTCCGGGTAGGGATGGACGCGTCTTTCGAACGAACCGAACAAGGGGATCTCCAATGACAGTGGCGAATGGCCGCTTGTGGCGGCTGGAACCGCATTCTGCCCGATTTGCGCCCGTCTATCCCAACGCAAGCCCTAGCCGTTCGAACCGGCCCCCTGCAGCCTCGACATCGCCATCGACGCGGCGGCGGTACGGGTCTCGACCCCGAGCTTCTCGAACACATGCTCGAGGTGCTTGTGCACGGTGCGCGGGCTGGTGCCGAGAATCTCGCCGATGTCGCGGTTGGTCTTGCCGCGGATGACCCAGTAGAGGACTTCGGCCTCGCGCGTGGTCAGGCGGAACAGCGCGATCAAGGCCTCGATGGTGCTGGCGTCGTTCTCCTGGCGCAGGACCACCAGCCATTCGCCTTCGCCCTCGCCGCCCTCCTCGGTGCGATCGTGAAACGATGCCAGCAGCCGGCGCGCGCCCTCCGCGACGAGGAGCGGCGAGGACTCCTCGCGCGCGCGCCGGGCCTTCTCGGCCGCCAGCACCCATGCGAGCAGCGGCGCCGGTGTTTCGTCTTCGGCATGCGGAAAAAAGCTGCGCAGCAACTTGCGGGCGAGCGGCGTCTGCCAGACCAGGCGCGCATCGCTGACCCGGATCGCCACGGTGGCCTGGCCGAAGGCGTCGAGCGCGGTGCGCGCCTGTTTCATCTGGCGCGCGTTCTGCACATGCGCGGCGATGCGCGCCAACACCTCGGCCGGACGAATCGGCTTGGTGACGTAGTCGGCCCCTCCGGCCGAAAACGCCGCCACCACATGTTCGGTTTCGGTGAGGCCGGTCATGAAGATGAGCGGAATGTTGCGGGTGACGAAGTCGGCCTTCAGCCGGCGCGCGACCTCGAACCCGTCCATGCCCGGCATCAGGGCATCGAGCAGAACCACGTCGGGCAGGCTTTGGCGCGCCCGCGCCAGCGCCGCCTCGCCATGGGTCGCGACCAACACCGTGTAGCCGGCCTCGTCGAGGGCGTCGTGCAGCACCGACAGGTTCTCGGGCACGTCATCGACGATCAGGACGATGCCGCGGCCGCCCTCCACGCGATTCATCAGTTTGCCATCCTCGCAGTCATCCGGTCCGCCTGCCGCCCCGGGGAGGCACACACAGCAAGCATGGGGACCGCTCCATCTAGTGCCCGGCCTGGGTCAGCAACTCGCGCATCGCCTCGAACTGGAACTGGCGGGCCAGATCGCGCTGCATGCCCACGAACTCGGCGCATTCGGGGTGGGCATGCTCGATCTCGGCCAGGTGCGCGAGAATACCCCGAGGGTAGCCCAGCTCCACGAGCGCGTCGAGTTCGCGCAAGGCTTCCGGCGGCGGACGGCTCACCGCCGGCACGGCGCGCGCGCTGCCGGAAGCCTTGAGATCGGAAGAGCACACGTCTGAACTC
>ERZ761610.835-NODE-835-length-20282-cov-21.160627_pt1 | contig 20282 bp, 17 predicted proteins | sample MGYA00512164_ERZ761610 | MGnify/ENA primary metagenome ERZ761610 (study PRJEB28899, sample SAMN02850038) | bioreactor sludge metagenome | biome: EBPR Sludge; feature: EBPR Bioreactor; material: flocular biomat | place: Australia: Thorneside Wastwater Treatment...
CAATTTTAGTTGAAATTAAAAAATTACTTTCAACCCCTGCAATTCCACCTGGTTGATTCTTTAATGCATTGACGATCGTTAAAACATCATCTTCTTCAACAACGGCAGCTGGTGTCGTGTAGGCAATTTGACCAAGTCGATCACAAATATAAATCGTAACATCTGTATCAGTGTCCGATTTAACAAGGTAGATTGAAGAAGGTTCAATGATTAAAGGAAGTTCTTTAACTTTATGAATCTTAATTGACATCATTCAACTCCTGTAGGTTGAGTGGTTGTCCATGTCAGTTCCGGAAGATTTTGAGCAATATCATTCCAAGTAACAGGAAGATCACGTACCCCAGTGATGACGTCATTAAAGTAGACATAGAGTGTATACCAAGTTAAGTCTCTCAATTCACAAGCTCGAATACTTTCAGTCCGATAAACTTCAATATTAGAATTTGTGTACGTGCAGGCTGAGCGAAGATCGTCATAACCTTTCTCACGAGCAAAGTCATCAAGCTTTTTCTGAACTTCTGTCTTAACAGCATCTTCAAAAGCTAAATAAACATCCGTTGCGACTTTACTACGATCAATAGAAATATTTCCTTCTTCGTCAGTCACTGCTGCAATTTCATGAAGATAATCAAACATTTCTTGAATAGTCTTTTTAACTAAGACCTTACTCACATAAACACTTGTTCCAATAATCGTGAGTTTTTCAGTAACTCGTTCAGATAGAGAAGGAGTTAAGGGTGCATCATCGTCTGAAAAGAAACACTGATAATAAACATCGTTCGGTGTGTTTCGCTCATTGATGTCATCATACGTCATTGGGTATTGAACGACTTGACCATCCTCGATCCGAGCAAAGATAGGTTCTTTCAAGACTCGATCTCCTTACCATACGTTGTATTTTAAAAGACCCCAATTTTAAGACCTGAATAAGATTTGTACCATTGGATTTGAGAAAAAAAAAAAGAAAATATAAATAGCATGCACAGAGTGGGACCTAGGTCCCACTCTGTGTACAATTAATTAAGCTTCAACAAACTGATGTTCTTCTAGATAAATCTGAACAAAACTCTCACGAATACGTTTAGCTTCTTCTAGTTTTCTTTGGTACAGTGCGTCCCCCTGAACAACACCACGACCAATTCGAAGATACTGAATCATAGATCGACCGCATCGAATCACAAAGTAGTAACAATCTAAACCTTTTCGTTTTCGGCAAACAAAGGTAATACCAGGTTCACCTGTTAAATTGGTTTTTCTACTCTGTTCTCGAATATGGATCTTTCTCCACGAAGTCAGCGTTGTTTCTTTTTGTTGGTTTAACCACGCAATGGCGGCTTCTAGAGACTTAGTATAGTCCCCGCTATAGTCGGAGTCATTGAACCTAGACCTGAGCCTTCCAGAGGACATATTGACACTGACAAGCCATCCCCCAGATGAACCTCGATATTTTCGACCATAGCGACATACTCCTGCCGGTGTCTTTAGAAAAACACCATAAGGGTCCCAGTATCCGTCATTGGTTTTGATACTAAAAGAGCGGTTTTCAATGGCCCACGCTCTGAGCACATCGTTTCTCTTTTTTGTAACCATCTCAAGCTTTCTCCTTTCAAGATGGAAGGTGGTATCAGATTAGACTAAGGTGGCTATTGACGTATTGGATGGTTTTACCAATATTTTCATTCTGGGGACTGTGATGTCCAATGAGGGCCATGAGGTTAATGGAGCTCAGTTTACACGTCAACGCACCTTCGTCAAAATGGTCATTGAAAAAAGCATGTAGGGTCGTTGAGGCTTCGCAGTAATATTCTTGACCACGACGATCATTGGGCATATAGCGTTCATAGATCACAGCAGGTCCATATACGGTTCCAACCATAATCATACGACGATGGCCAGGAGATTCAGATTTCGCAATCTCACCAGGTAGAAGCTTTTGAAAATCAGGATGACTGACAGCAGGTCCAAAGCCACCTTGACCATCGCTCCATTCCCGATTAAAATCGATGCTATTTTTGATCTTCGAAAAAGCATTCTCAAAAAGATCACGCGCTTTGATGTTATCCATGATTTTCTCCTTCGATGGATGAGGGTAAGATAGAGAAGTTAGCTCAGAACAAACTTGATGATTTCAAAAACACCGACAATGGCCCAGAGTGTGAGAAAGAGTTTAGCGATGTCTTTAAGTGCTTCTTTAGTCGTCATTACCCATCTCCACAATTTTGAAAACAGTAAACTTTCGATCTGTTTCTAACTCACCTAATGAAACCTGTTCTCGACGAAATTCAAGATTCAGTTTTTGAAGCTCGATCTTGATATCGTTGATGAGTTTTGTGAGTCTTTCATAGAGCACAGGTGCTTTGGTTTGACTTTCTGCTTTGTCAAGAAAACGATAAACATTTCCAATGAAATCAGTCAAAAGATGACATTCGAGCATCTGTCCTTGTTTTGCAAGTTTGTCGTATTCATCAGGCGAAGGGTGATAAAGCGTAAAACGACTGTCGCTAATGGTCGAGAGCTGACCATATGAAGCACGTGGGTATTGATTTGCCCATTGAAACCCTTCTTTATCTTGAAGGAGATAGCCGTCGTGCTTCAGCTCTTTTGCTTCGTCATATTCCCAAGCTACCTTATGGTGTTCTTTGACAAGGAGTTCGACGATGGTAATCTTTACAACGGGATCGTCACTGTAAGTGTACGGTTGAGAATACCATTGTTTTGAGAATTCATCATTGACAAACTTCTCCGTCAGAAAATGAACCCCATAGAGTTTTTCACCAATTTCATAGCGCATGATAGTGTTCCTTTTAAATTTTCCCAATGACGGGCATCTCAGGCGGCCAGTCGTAATGTTTAACAATCGCTTCGACTGTTTCTTTCTCTTCTTCCGAGAAAAACATCTTAACAATTCTAGCGCGATCATAGTCTGAACCATTGGGGATGTGCCAATAGCTCACAAAGTATTGACTGCTTGGTTGTTGAGTTGTGGTGCAACCAGCGGCCATCAGTTCAGTTTTGAGCATTTGTCTTTTCTCCTTGACAAAAAGTATTACGATTTAAGAACTTGAAAGTATGGCATAATAACGATCATAGCCATGTTGTTTCATGAAATGATCTGCTTCTTCAAAGCTACTAAAGGGTTTTGCCCAGCGCACATTTTTATGAAACTTCCACATTGTGCTTTGAGAATCAAACCCTTCGATGACGTCTGTCACAAAACCATCTTCCGTATTCACAAAGAAAGGCGCATGGCTCATGTTGAATCTTCCTTTTTCAAGATATTCAAAGCAGTAACCAGTGTTCTTTTAGATACCTTTAGAAACATTGTTTCTTTTGAAGAATATGAACGTGCTGTGGCACCTTTAGGCACTTGAGCATGTTTAAGGATTCTGGTTAGGGTATCAATTAAAAACTGTCTTTCTTGTTTTAAATTGACAATTTCTAATCGTAATTTTAATTCTGTCTCTTTGTCCACAGTAGCAAACCTAGTTAGTTAAGACTTATACCAACAGATTCGCTACGATAGACATCGATTAAAGACTCAAACTTTCTTTAGAAGCTTGACGCTGAAGCCAGACCAAATAGGTCTTGAAAATTGTAACTTCAAGATCGTAGATTGAGTCCACTTTTTCTTTAACATGCTGATTAACCAAACCTTCGATAGAGCTGTTGAACACCCAATCGTTTTCTATCAGAGAGATTTTCCCAATGGAGGTTTGGTCCGGTAAAAGAACCTCCCCGTTATACGTGAAAGTCATAAGGGGTTCATTTTGACCTGATTCACGGATTTCCGTCCGATCATCATCGGTAAAGATTGTCAGCGTATAGAACTTCTTTTTGAGTTCGTGGAAAATATCGGTGACAACAGCAAATTCTTTAAGCTTCATTTAAAGTCTCCTAAATTAACGAGAATGAAATTTTTCTTGAAGAGCTCTGACTTTTTCTTCGAGCGGAGTTTGCTTCAAAGGCGTAACACGAAAGCCGTGTGTAGTTTCAAGAATCTTTTCATGAATTGGGCACAAGAAGCCATCATCCCCTTCAATATAGAAACGAGAGCCTTGTTCAGAAGCTTCTTCAATCTTTTTCAGAAGCTCAGGATCTTGACGATCATCGGTGCTATAACGAGGGTAATAAGAAGCTCCCAGGTTACTCGAAACCATCAATGTAAATGCAGCCATGTCTTTTCTCCTTGACAAAAAATGAGCACAATACTCAAGTAAAATATATATGATTGAAAAATGCTCTACACAGATCATAGAGAGGAGAGGGTAAACCTCTCCTCTCTATGTGTGGTATTAACGAAAATCTGACTGGGGTGCGTGAAGTCGCTCATCGATCTCTGTTTCAAGATCATAATACATTTTATCTAAACAATTCAGATCTTCACCAGAATTATCCCACGGATAATGTTTTGAAGCTAGGATACTGGCAGCATAGATTAATTCTTTTTGATTCTTAGGAACCGTAGTTAATTGTGTACCGTCTAATGTTTTAAAATCAATCTGTTCACAAAATGTCTCAGATAGATTTAAATGCTTTAAAACTTTTGAAGTCAAAGATCGATAATGATTTCGAATGGCTTCATGAATATCTTCTTCAGACTGACGTAATTCAACGTGTTGACTAGCGCGATAGAGAAGATAAAACCCACCCATATTAACCATTAACCCCATAAAGAGCATTTCGTCTTTATTAAAGGTTGTTAACTTATCTGCAATAACATAAGAAGCCGATGCAATATACATCGAATTGAGCCAGAGTTTACGGGTTAAGCTTGCGAAGACTAACATCTCTTTAGACTTAGAGAGTTGATGCATAGCAACCCCGAGTGCAATACGTCGAACTGTCGCAATACCAAGTCGATTGACAGCTTTTTCTAAACTCATCACAGTGCCATGTTCGATAAAAACAGCCGTATTGGCAGTTTGGATAACTTTAGCTGAAACAACAGGTTCACCTTCTAAGATCTCAACAATCTTCTTAATTGGTGTGTCGTCATTATTCATTGCTTGCTTTAGACGCAATACGACACTAAAGTGAGTTGGAAAAGAAGCTGTCGTAATAGGTGACGCAACAATCTTTTGTAAGAGTTGATGCGCTTTTAGAGAGGATGTCATATAGTGCTATTCTCCTTGAAAAATATAGAAACTATTATAGCGAGGTAACAGATCTCGCATTACATGTTTAGTGTGTTGTTGGTTAATATCCTTAGCTGAACGGTTTCCATAAAGTGGTTTGGTACTCTTTGGATTATAGCGTTCAACATGACCCCAATAGACATCTGGATTACAGTTCTTCGCTAGACCACATGCAGTTCGAGCTTTATTGACTGCGCCAATACCACCATTATAAGCAAGATTTGTCATTGACCAGCGTTCATAATCATCTTTAATTGAGATCAGTCGTCGATGATTTTCACGACTTAGAATAATGATAGCACGAACTTGAAGATCGGGTCGATCATAGATCGTTTTCCAAGAAAGTTCATGGAGTTCATCTCGATAAGCTTTTCTCATTTCATCAAGTTTATCAAAACGAATTGATCCGTCAGATTTAAAGGCTTTTGTAATCTGACCAAGTCCAGCGCCTTCTTCTCGAGAAGTTTTTAACTGTGACTTAGGAGAGCAACATCGACTATGTGTTGTTGTGATACAGCTCTCATGTTGGATTAATGCTCCAAAATATCCCCTAAAAGGAATACCAGACATATAGGTATCCGCTTCTTCCAATACAAGGCCTCTGAGATCCCGACAACGCTGTGGGATGAGTCTAACCTTACTAGGGTCTAGGAAACGTTCATCAAGTCCGTAGGAAGGTGTATAAGGCGTTCCTGGAACATCCTCTTCAATAACCCTAATAGGTTCAGTTGGATTCGAAAGAATAGTAGGTTTAATAGATTCTTTCTTTTCTTCAGTCGTTAATGATGGCTTATTTTCAGTGGGTGTATTTGTTGTTTCAGGATTAGGAACATACGGTGCCATAGCAACGTTATAATAGTCATGAATTCTAACTTTATCAATCATTGTCTCGGCTGAGTTTAGGCTCATCGAAAACACTAGAGGTGCATTAAGTGACAGTATAGCAATTAGGCTATAAATAAACATTGGAACAATGAATGTTTTAAGTTGCATAAAGAAATTCTCCTATTTAAAAATCTAATTACATCTACTTGCCCGAATCAAGGGCAAGTAGATGTGTTAATCAATATCTAAAATTTAAACCGTTGCAACGGCTGAGATCAAAATAGCCAAAGCAAGCATTACGATAGAGACTGCAATCGCAAAGAGCCCAGCGCCGGTTGGTTCTTCCTTAGCTTTATTGAGCAGTTCTTCAAAATCCATGTAGTCAAAAAGACCTTTACGTGAATAATGAAGAATAGCAACATAGAGCGTAACAAGAAAGACTGATGAAAGTGTCGCAATCAAACCTGCACCAAATGGAAGGTTTTGAATAATACCGACATCAGGTTGAACCAAAAACAGAAGAATCAAACCAATAAGTGTAAAAACACCCATATAAACATAACGAAAACGCATGTGAAAGTTCTCCTTGAAATAGAGGAAAAGTTTGAATTCTTTTAAAGGCAACATATAACCGGGAAGACCGTAGTCTCCCGGTCATACGATGTAAGGTAGTATTACCAAGTCATTGCAGGAAACTGAGCATCAATTTCTTCAACAGAAGTCGGGACAGGAACAGCACCCGCCATGACTTGATCAAAGTAGGAAGTCAATGCAATCCAGATTTGATCTCGTAATTGAAAACCACGAAGACCTTCGATTCTGAATTTATCAAACATTGAATCGCGATAATCGGTCAGACTATTGATATTGTCGTAACCACGCTCTTGAGCAAAAGCATTGAGCTTTTCAGTGGCGTATTCAGAAACCAATTTATAGATCTGAGCGACTAAAGCAGGATCGAGATCTTGAATCTTGGGTTTTTGTGATTCACTTCCAGGCAACAGATCTGTACTGCGATTCAATTGACTCAGAAGCTCACGAAGCGTATATTGCTGTGTTGTATAGGTCGCGATAACTTCATTCCCAACCAGTTCAACACTGCGTTTCTGGTAAGAGAATGGTGGAAGATTTTCTTCCTTACCTTGCTCTTTAACAGGTGTATACCAGTCGAGCGGATGGGCACGGTTTTTGATATGTAAACGATAGACCGGGAACTCAATGATCTTACCATCTTTGATACGAGCAAAGAGATCCAAATCTGATTCAGGCTTAGCAGGGGTCATGCTAAAAGCTCCTACATGAAGAAATGAAGGAAGAGAATAACTATATTCTCTAAATGGAGACAGGAAGGGAGAGTGTAGGGTGAGGTGTGTTTAATTTTCACACCTCACCCTAGCGTGAGATCTACCAACTGATCTCAGGTATATCCTAGAGTCTTCTTAGGATTAAAGAAGTTCTGGACGTTTAGTTAAGTCAGCGTAGAAGTGAACAGCACCTGCCTGAGTAGTATTTTCAAACCTATTACCAATTGTGCTAATAAGTGCAATATCTCCCTTAGCATTCAAAGCAGTGTTATAACCACTTTGATCGCCAGTTTCACGGATAAAGGAAAGTAGTTTACGCTGATAGGTCCACGTTCCGCCAGAACGTGTATAAAGATAGACTACACCAGAATCGACTAATCCACTTTCATCTTTCATTGATGCGCCAATCAATGCAACGGTCGCATCACTGTTTAAAGACAAAGCTGATCCAAAAAGATTACTCGCTTCGCGATCTGGTTGATTAATACGACCTTGATAAGTCCAAGTGTTACCTGAACGCGTGTAAATATAAATTGCGCCCGAGTCAGGAAGACCGCCTTCATTTTTACCATGGGCACTAATAAGAGCATAGTCACCAGAAGAATTCAGAGCAATTCGATACCCAAAATAATCATCAACTGAAGCATCAGAGGCTAAAATCAAGTTTTGATAGGTCCAAGTTGACCCTGACCGCGTATAGTAGTACACACCGCCACGTTCACTAATACCGCCATCATCTCGCCAAGCACTAATAAATGCAATGGTTGCGTCTGAATTTACAGCAACAGATTCACCAAAAACATCTTCTTGAGCACTGTTTGGTGCTAAGATTTTCTGTTGGAAGGTCCAAGTAGACCCTGAGCGCGTATAAATGTAAACTGCACCCCGATTAACAATTCCACTATCGTCTCGATATGGAGAACCGATTAAAGCAATTGTTGCATCGCTGTTCATAGCGACAGAGGTTCCGAATAAATCATTAGCGACCGCATCACTTGGTTCAATAGTCGCCACCTGTGTCCATTGTTGATTGGTTCTAGTATAAGCATATACTCGACCTACATCAGCCATAGCGCCTACATCTCTTCTATCTTCACCCACTAAAGCATAATCACCAGTAGCATTTAGTGCCACACTTCGACCAAAAGTATTACCCATCGTTGGGGCATCAGCTGTAAACTTATAAAGTTCACTCAAACCACTCGGTGGATTCACATCCGTGGGTTTGACTTTATTTTCAAAGATATAAGCACTACCGTGATTAACGCCATATTCATTATCGTTATTAGCAGTGATTACAAAATGATCATTATCATAGAAAGCAGCATTACACCCGAAGCCTTGATTAGCGATGGCATCATCCGGATAGACTTTACCTCGATAGGTCCATGTTCCACCTAGCCGAGTATAAAGATACGCAACACCTGCGTTCGTCCCTAAATCAGACTTGACATTTGACATCGCCAATACTGCATTACCAGCAGCATTGATAGCAACACCTGTTCCGAAATATACACCTTCAGTAAAGTCGGGCGCATACAGCTTTTGCTGTAACACCCACTTTGTTCCTGTTCGATGATAGATCAGGAACGCGCCTGCATTAAATGCCTTAATGTCGTCATGGTAGAAACCCACAGCCATCCATGTCGCATCAGCATTAATAGAAACACCATTCCCGAACTGCTCTTGACCTGGATTAGATTCTTCTTTGTAGAAGATAATCTGTTGTTCAGTCCACACTTCACCCGTTCGAGTAAAGATATAAACGACACCAGTAGAACCTCCACTTGCACTGAGTCCAGTATCACCCGGTGCAGTAATTGCAGCATAGTCACCGGCTGCATTCAGTGAAACAGTGGCGCCAAAGAACCCTTGTTTTCTGGAACTATAGAACTTAGACTGATACGTCCAGACATTGTTAATGAGCTTATAGGCATAGACACTGCCGTTATTAGAACCAGAATCGTCATTGGATGCACCGACTAAGGCATAGTCTCCGGCAGCATTCATCGCGCCACCATAACCAAAGCCATCACCTAAAACACCATCTGGAGAGCTAAACTTCTGTTTCTGTTCCCAGAAGCCATTGACTTTCTCAAAGTAAAAAACTTCACCGATCTTATTAGCAGAATGGTATTTATGCGGCGTAAACACCAACATCTTAGTCCCATCACTACTGATGTCAACTTGACGTCCAAAGTTCATAGAAGCGGCACTGTCTGCGCGATTAGGTACAATTTTGTAACGTTGGATAAACTTAGACGGATTGGTGTCAGCATAGTCAAGTTCTCGTGTTGAGAAAAAGACAACACTACCGACGTTATTGGCTTTGATGTCGTTGTATTCTTCACCCACTAACATAAAGCTTCCGTCGTATGACAAAGCAATCGAACGTCCAAACTGATTTCCCTCACTCGGATACTTTGCATAGATGGTTTTAAATAAACCATAGGTTGTTCCGGCTCGACGATAGAGATAAACACGACCTTGTCCAGTCGGTGTTAATTGATTCCCTTTGGAATTAATAGCTAGAATAGAACTATCTGGCGAAAGACTTAAACCAATACCAAAGCCATTGTTTTCCGATAGAGGTGATTCAGTCAGTTTCTGCTGATAGGTCCAGACATCTCCAGAACGCGTATAAATATAAACAACACCAGCGTTTAAAATACCTGAGCTATCAAGTCCATACGCACTTACAATACAAATTGAAGCATCAGAATTTAAGCTAACGGAAGAACCAAAATAACCACTGGTTTCTGGTTCAGGCGAAACTATTTTACCAGTTTGTGTCCAAACGTTATTTAAAAGTTTATAATAATAAAAAGAACCAGATGATTCTATTGTGTTTGGAGTGTCACCAGGTGCACCTATAACAGCAATAGTTCCATCTGCATTTAAGGAGCAAGATGATCCAAATTGTTTATGTGTAAGAAAATTTGAACCTTTAATCTTACTTTGATAAATCCAGCTTCCATTTACTCTTTTAAAGTAATAAAAAACTCCAGTTCTCCAAATACTATCTTCTGTCTTTGTTGACGCTCCAATAATTGCGATATCAGCTGTTTTATTTACAGCGACCGATAAACCAAAACGATCATCAGTAACTGTATCAGGAGCATAGAATTTTTCTTGGAAGATCCAAGTTCCGTTCTCACGGATATAGTAATACACTGCGCCCGCTTGCGTGCCTTTATCACTATCAAAATGCGCACCCACTAAAGCGTGTTTAGCATCATAACTGACCGCAATCGCAGAACCAAAGTTACTAACGCCTGCCTTACCGTCTCTTGGATAAAATTCTGTATATTCAACCAGACCTTCGTAGTTTAGTCTAGAAGGTTTGTAGCTGGTATCCCCAAAGACATAAACAGCGCCTGTATCTGTTCCTTTATCATCCGACAAAGAAGAACCGATCATAACGGTTTTACTATCACCACTCATTGTGATGTAGCTAATCTTCCCTTCTATGACAGGGTCGCTCGTATATAGCTTCTTTACATAGGTCCAGACTGAACCACTACGACTATAGACGTAAACACTGCCTGTGTTGTTACCTTTATCATCATCATATTCACAGACGATCAATGCAATAGTGCCATCGTAGTTTAGAGCAACGTCACTCCCAAACCAATCGTCGATCATACCGTCTGATGTAGTGATTTTTTGCTCTTCAGTCCAGACAGATCCATTACGCGTAAAGACATAGACAGAACCACTATTAGAAGCAGTGCTATCTTCAAGCCCAGCACCAATCAATGCAATGTTTCCATCGCCACTGATCGCTGCACTCATACCAAAGTAATCAGACTGTGCTGCGTCGCTCGCATAGAGTGTCTGTTGATAAACAAATTGACCATTTTGATTAGTGTAGACGTGACATGCGCCTGCTGCAATTGCTTTTACTGTATTACCCTGCTCACCAATCAAAAGAAGTGAACCATCTTCAGACACTGAAACAGCTGTACCGAAAAGATAGTTAGGAGTAGGTGTTTGAGCACGGATCTTCTGTGTCTGGATCCAAGTATCGCCCACTCGCATAAAGACAAACACTGAACCACTGCTATCGCCTCCATCACTGGAAGCTCCGACGACCGCGTAGGTTCCGTTATTAAAGAGATCAACGCTGCGACCAAAGTTAGAGACATTGGTGGTATCTTCGGACCAGAAACGACCCTTTTCAACCCAACCCAGTTCTGTCTTTTCAAAGAAATAAGCACAACCTGCGTCAGTCGAATGACTCGTGGGTCCATTTTCAGCAGTAATGACAGCTGTTTTACCGTCGTGACTTAAGGCACACGCTGTACCAAAGTAACTATTGACAACAGGAGTCTTGGCGTAAAGCTTTTCTTGTTCACGCCAGGATTCAATAGCGTTAACAGGTGCTTCATAGTTCAAATCAGCAAAGATATAAACAATACCTTGATCACTAACAACTTCATCACGATTAACTGCACCAATCAACGCCAGTTTACCGTCAGCAGTCATAGTCACCCCACGTCCAAATTCATCTAAAGTGCGTGAATTTGAAATATAGAGAGCATCTTTCATCGACCAAGAAGAACCTTCTTTTCGATAGATATAAACAGCGCCTGCTTTTACACCCCGAGTCTGTGTTGCTTTAGATCCAACTAAAAGAAGTGTTCCTTCTTTATTAAATGCTAAACCAGAACCAAATTCAGCATCCATCGAAAGATTCGGAGGAAGGATCTTTTCTCTATAATTCCAAACTTCACCATTTCTATCATAAAGATAGACCGCACCCTTGTAAACACCAGAACTATCGCTACCGTGCGCCCCAACAGCCAAAATTGAACCAGATTGATTCATGGCCGCAGCAATACCATAGTAGGTATTAGTTTCACCCACTGGAGAAATCATCTTAGATTGATAGGTCCAAGTTGAGCCTATTTTCTTATAGATGAAAACAGCACCAGCAAAAGCTCCTTTTTCAGTATCGTTATAGGCACCAATGACAGCATAATCACCCGCTGCATTAAGTGCAATAGAACTACCAAAATACTGATCTGCTGTCAGAGTAGGAAGTTTAAACTTTTGACGATGCGTCCAAGTTTCACCTACTCGCGTATAGTAATGCACAGCGCCTGATCTGAGCGGCGTTACGCCATCATGAATTTCAGTTGCTAGTAATTGAGTTCCAGTTGCATCTAGCGCAACTGCCCAACCAAATATACCACTTTCAGCTATTGGGTTTGCATAAAGTGTTGCGGATTTAATCCAGGTTTGACCCTTGCGTTTATAGATATAAACGCAGCCTGAATTAGTCAGTGAATTATCATCACGAAGTTCAACACCGACTGCAGCCCAAGTTCCATCTTCACTTAAAGAAATACCTCGACCATAATAGTCTTGAATTTTCCCTTCAGGATCCGTTAAGAACCCTTGAAGACTGAAGCTTTCCTTAGACTGACTCAACGCAATTCGTGATGGATAGCTATAGACATAGACACCACCAAAGTTAGCACCAGCTTCATCGTCAGACAAAGCAGCAATAGCAACATAAGTTCCGTCGCCATTAATTGCAACTGAAGAACCGTAGTAGTCGGCTTCTTTAATATAGTCCGGTGTCAGTTTCTGCTGTTGTGTCCAGACATTACCAGAACGCCTAAAGATATAGACAGCACCTGCACCGGTTCCCTTAGCATTGTCAGATGAAGCAATATAGGCTAAATTACCATCTTTATTCATCGAGATAGATTCACCAAAACTAATATTAGCTTTAGGATCACTCGGATAGATTTTTTGTTGCTGTGTCCACGTCGCGCCAGAGCGTGTGTAATAGTAGACAACACCACTTCCTGAGAGATTATTGTCATCTCGTTGATGGGCTGAAATTAATGCAATTGTTGCAACGCTATTGAGCGAAACACTTCGACCAAATTGATCCCCAGCAACACCATCTGCTGCTGTTAGTTTGGAAGATTGTGTCCAAACATCTCCAGAACGGGTAAAGACATAGACACTACCACTATCAACACCTTTATCATCGTCATTGACAGCACCAACGATTGCATAATCGCCAACAGCATTCATACTGACGCTCGTTCCAAACGCATCAGAAATCGCACCGTCAGTAGAAGTAAATGTCTGGGTTTTAATCCAGCTTCCATTTACTTTCTTAAAGTAATAAACAGTTCCAGTTTTAGTCGTTGTTGAGGGTGCATTTACTGCACCGACCAATAAATGAACACCATTCGAACTTACAGCGAGAGAATAACCAAATGTATCACCGGCAACACCATCGTCTGCATAGAGTTTTTGTTCAAAGATCCATTCATCGCCAATTCGGTTGTAAATTGAAACACAACCCGCACTTAAAGCGATGTCGTCATTAAAATCTGAACCAATAAAAGCAGTCTTTCCATCCGCAGTTAGTGCAAGAGCTCGACCAAATCGATCACCCGTTACACCATTGACGGGAAGGATCTTTGTCTGAAGCTGCATCCCTTCTTCAAACCGAACAACAGGTTGAAGTTTAGGATTAGCATAGACATAGATAGCACCCGCATCTTGACCATAGTCATCGTCACGGTAAGTTCCGATTAATAAAAGATTTAAGTCTTGTGTAGCAGAAACACTACCACCAAAACCATCATCGACTACGCCATCAAAAGCAGTATATGTCTTTTCAAGACGCCAGACATTACTTACATTTCGATACTGATAAACACGACCAATTCCAAAGTTTCCAGGAACAATATCTGACCGTGCACCAACCAGTAATACTGATTTATCTTTAAGAAGAAAAACAGAACTACCATATCCTTCACCCGTTGTAGGAACAGGGGAAGTTAACTTCTGCTGATAGGTCCAGACATCTCCAGAACGCGTATAAATATAAGACGCACCTGCACCAGAGAGAGTGTTTACTCGGTTGTTATGATCACCGGCAACTAAATAAGTACCATCAGCATTTAATGAAAGCCCACTACCGAGATCACCTGCATAGGTTGGAGGGTTTCCAATATCGGGCGCTGTAAACTTTTGTTTTTGGATCCATGTTGTTCCGTCAAATCGGAAATAATAAATAGCTCCAACATTAACATTACTAACTTTATTACCAAAGGCACCCACTACTAAAATAGAACCATCTGAACTCAGAGCACATGCTGAGCCAAATTGAAGTCCCTCAGCAGGATCGTTGGGATAAATCTTACTATCTTGAACCCATTGACCATTTTGGAGTTTAAACACATAAACAGCACCACCTCGAGTAAACGATTCAGCATTGTCACGTGCACCAATCATTAAAATAGAACTATCAGAACTAACAGCAATACTGCGACCAAAAGCATTATCACTTAAAGTATCTGACGGCATCAACTTCTGATAAAGAGACCAAGAATCCCCAAATCGAGAATAAACATAGACAGCGCCAGCTTTTACAGCGCGTTCTGAGTCTCCAATAGCACCAATAAACAAATAATTGCCGTCATCGGTAATTACTGAACTCAAACCGAGATAGCTGAGTTCATTAAGATCACTCGGCTGAAGTTTGGTCTGATACATTAAACCTTCATTAACTTCTGAAACTAAAGTCTCACCTGGGTTAGTGAGGATATAGACAGAACCCGTCTTTACACCGTTGACAGTGTCACCTGGAGCACCAATCGCAGCAATCTTAGCGTCATTTGTTAAAGCAACACCACGACCAAATGTTTCTCCAACTTCACTTGTAGTTGAATAGAGTTTGTTACGTTGAATCCAAGTATCATTAATGCGAGTAAAAACATAGACTGAGCCAGCTGCAACTGCGCGACTTCCATCTTTTTCACATCCAACTAATGCAAAATCACCAGTCGCATTTAAGGCTACAGAAACGCCAAAATTACTATCGGTAGAAGGGTCGTCTGGATAGATGGTGTGTTTATGAGTCCAGGTGTTGACTGAACGACTAAATCCAAATACAACACCGGTATTGGTTCCTTTGTCATCTCGACCGTATGAAGCAATCAATGCGTAATCACCTGCCGCATTCATTGACATCCCGATGCCAAAGCGATCATTTGCGGCTTTTAAAGGAGCGTAGATTTTTTGTTGCTGTGTCCACGTAGAACCCGAGCGCGTAAAGATATAAACAGCGCCACTATTAGTCAGGCTATTATCATCACGATCAGACGCAGCAACCATCGCAATTGTGGCGTCTGCGTTCATACAAACATCGTGACCAAAACCATCACTTAAAAGACCGTCGGATGCAACAAGTTTTGTTTGTTGCGTCCAAACATTTCCGTTTCTTAAAAAGACATAAACGGAACCTTTACTTGAATTGTCTCCAGTCGCTCCAATAAGAATATATGACCCATCTGAGTTAATTGCTAAGCCTAGGCCAAAAGACACATTACCAGTCGGATCAGAAGCGTAGAGTTTTTGTTGAAGAATCCACTGTTGTCCTTGTCGAATATAGACGTAAACACTACCGCTATTAGCAGCAGTTTCGTCGTTATTAATACAACCAACTGCTAAAATGGTTCCGTCGGAGTTGAGTGCAGTTTGAATACCAAATCTATCATCGACAGAACCATCTTTCGGAGCAATCTTCTGCTGATGGACTAAGCCGTCGTTGATCAAATCAAAGACATAAAATGCACCTGTGTTAGGAGCAGATCCATCGTTACTATATGCTGATACAAAAAGTAGTGTTCCGTCTTTTGTAATACTGGAACGAATGCCAAACTGGTCATCTGCTAGACTATCAGACGCATACATTTTCTGCCGAAGCATCCATTGTGCGCCAGTTCTAGTATAGAAATAAAAAGAGCCTGAATCAACCCCTCTCCCATCGTCAAACCGACCCCCCACAACCAACATCGTGCCATCCTCGTTGGTTGCAGTGGAGTTACCAAAACGAAGCGTAGGTTCAGGATCTACAGGGGTGATTTTATGCATCTGAACCCAAATACCGCTTAGGTTCTTAAATACATAAACACAACCAACATCCGTTCCAGCGGTATCTTCTTTAACTGACCCAACAAAAAGATATTCGCCATCTCCAGACACTGAGACACCGCGACCAAACTGGTCATCTGCAGTAATGTCGTCAGGATAAACGATTTGATGAAGTTTCCAATCTTCATTAACTTGCTTATAAATATATAAGCAGCCCGACGCTACCCCATAACGACTTGAGTCACTGGCGCCAATAAAAGCATATTCGCCATCATTAGTCAGCGCAATATCGACACCAAACAACACCGTGGTGCCAAGGTTTTCAGGTTTAATGTATTTCTGGAAAACCCACTCGTTATTCATGTATTTATAGACATAAACCACACCAGAGGGTGATGTTTGTCCATCTAGGGTGACATTAGTGTCACCAATGAAAAGTAGATCACCTGCTGCATTAAGGGCTAGTCCACCACCAAACGTCGCACCGAGAGACTCTGGCCTTTGTTCAATTCGATCAATAAGTTCCCAGCTATTACCTGACTTTACAAAATGACCAACACCCCATATACCCTGACTATCAATATAAGACGCCATCATCACTGACGCGTCTTGATTAATAGCAATACTTGTACCGAAGAATGAATTCTCAGACTGACTAGGGCTATTAATCTTCAAAATCTCAGAGAACGATGTGCCTGCTTTACGCACCTTGAAGCTAACGGCATCGCTCCACTCACTTGCCACTGTTACCATGTTGTAAGACTCCTTACACGTTAACGATGCTAGAGGGGTTTTAACACCCTCTAGCGCTTGTGTTCAAAATAGCTCTACATTCTTAATTATAAATGTAAAGCGCTCCGCTCTCAATAACACTTTCACTGTTACCGTAAGCACCCACCGCAACCACGTGCCCATAGCGACTAATCGCTAATGATGCACCTACTTTCTCACCATTACTACGCACACTTACCATGCGTTTAATTTTTTGACTCCAGATACCCTCTTCATGTCCAAAGACATAGAAAGCACCTTTTGAACTATTGTCACCAAGTGCACCAATAAAGACTTCCCGACCATCATGAGAACACTTGACAGAGGATCCAAAGTATTGACCTTCCGAAGCATCGTTTGGTGTCAACATTCCCCAATAGCGCCAATTCTCGCCATCTTGTCTAAAGATCGCTACACCACCACATTGAATCAATCCTTTCCTATACCCACTCGCTTCAGCAAAGACCCATGTCCCGCCTTCACTAACGGCTACTGATTCACCTAGGAAATCTTCAGATGCCGGTGTATCATGTTCAAGGATCTGGATCTGAGTCCAAGTATTAACAATCTTTTTAAAGAGATAGACTTTACCTTGCCATTGAACTTCACCTTCGCTACCCGGTGCGCCAATAACAATTAAAGATCCTTCAGCGTTCAAAGCAACACTGGCACCAAATTCAGCATTATTGGCTTTATCACTAGCCATAAGCTTATTTTGGAAAACCCAAGCGTTATCAACACGAATATAGGTATAGACAGCGCCTTGTGAGTTTGTATGACCTACTGCACCAATTGCAATTAGACTACCTGTAGTATTGGTGGAAACACTGGAACCAAAGTTATCATGCGCAATGCCATCTGTTGCAGTTAACTTGGAACGTAAAGTCCAAATACCATCGCTATAAGTATAGACATAAGCTGCGCCCGACTCTTCGCCTCGTTTATCGTGTCCAGTTGCAGTAACGACTAACACCTTTCCGTCGCGACTCAGTTCAAGTGACATTCCATAGTAGTCGTTTGCAGCACTGTCTTCCGCATACAGCTTAGTTTCTAAAACCCAAGAAAAGTCAATATAGCGATAGATATAGACACAACCTTCGCTTCCAAGCACTCCACGTCCATACATTGTACCTACTGCCAAAACTTCTGCATTGGCATCCATGCTACTACTGATGCCAAAACGTTCATTAGCAACAAGATTCAGAGGTTTAATCTTAGTGCTTTCAGACATATTGAGCTCAGCGCGACGTGTTTTAAAACGAATCTTTGGACTCCAAGCCGATGCCGGTAAGGTCGTTCCTACTTTCCGAATCTGCATCGTGTAGTCTGTCAAGTTTTCTAGTCCCGAGACCATGAAGCTGGTTGCATCACCTGCAACTTCAAAACTCTGAACACCTTCAACCATCTCAGGATCGGTTGAGATCCGCCATTGAGTCTTGGTACAGGTATCGACTCCACTACTGACTTGAAAAGCCGTACACGTCGCTGTGAAGCTTGTTGAGACACCTTCTTGTCCATCTAAAGGAGAAGTCATCTTTGGTGCAAGGACTGAGCGAGGTAATACCTTAATCTTAGAAAGTTCTCCATTAACGCCAAGATAGATATCACCCGGTGTCGTTGGTGTATTGACAGTGATGATGTTTCCGACTAAAGAAACGGTTCCAGCTGACACAGTAACACTGTATGTGCTAAATGCATCAAAGTTCGTAATCGTGTACTGACCTTGAATACTTTGACCTTCTGTACTCTGATAGAGTTCTCGAGGTCCACTGATTTGAACTTTTCGAATTGCGCAAGCAGGCTTTTGTCCTGTTTCATCTGAAAGAATCAAATTCAAAGAGCCTTCAGGTTCTTTTAAAAGATAAAGAACATTCTGAGCAAGACTTTGAGGGACTGCATTGACTTTTTGAATGTTAATAGTGCGCATAGTTAAAACAATCCCTTTTTAAATGTAGAAATTTTTAAAGGGCTGTCAAGTCTTAAATTTACTTGAAGCCGTTTGTCACAGGATCAGTCTATGGGAAATGTTTGTTTCCTTATTTAAAAAGACAACAACATAGAGAGCAGGGTTTGACCCTGCTCTCTATGTCTATTTGACTTATTTTTATTTTAATCGATTGCGCCATGAAAACGCGTTCGAATAAAATACTCACCTGGTGGAAGATCCACTTCCCATTGTGTCAAATTAACCATGTCATAGGTTGAACGACGCAGAACCATTGTGAAGTCTGCATCATTTGCAATTTCCCAATCCGTAGCAATGTGACGAGAAGCTGGATAGACCCAACGATAGCGCAGTCGACCTGAACCATTAATCCAAAACTTGATCGAGGATTCAGTAATTCTTTCTAGACGTCGATTGGTTGTTGCTATACCAAACTGATAGCTCTTTGTTCCGAGTTCTACGTAGGCTGCACCTGAAACACCACGACGCCCTTCAACTTCAATTGCGACAACGCCTTCAGGGATGTTCTTTAAAACCCCTGTAATTTCAGTGATGGTTTCCCATTCACTATAAAGATCCGGCAAAGACTGGAAAGGCTTTGCATAAACTGTTGTCTTATTACGAATTTCTGTTTGGTTAGTCGGATACGCAATCTGAGGCGTCAGAGGTCCAAAAGGCACCACCTGCATCACCAGTTCACGTTCCCCAATCATAATTGCCATCGTATCACCTTGTTCAGGTGCCGTGACATGGATTTCTTTACCGACTAAATTTACCATCCCTACATCGCTTGTCACGATGATTGGATTGAGTGAATTATAGTTGGTGAGTCTAAAGATACTGGTTTGGCTATGGATAAGATGAGTCGGTCCTTCGACCGCATATCCAACGACAAAACCAGCCTCTCTTAATACAGAGATCGGAAGGTATCCACGACTATCTGCTTGTAATAAGCCCCCAGGTTGACCAATCTGAGAAGTCGGAATACCGCCTAGATTCTGAACAGCACCGATCGGTGTCGAAGAACCTGTTCCTCCTTTTTCAATAGGAGCAACGGCATCCATCTTCCCAATAGGTGCTTTACGGTTTAATAACTGTCTAGGCATTTTGAGGCGTCCTTAAAAAGACCAGGCCTTAAAAGCCTATTACGCCTCATCGACGGTTTCGACGCGAACGACTAAACCAGCTTGAGCTTGAACGAAAATCTTTTCACCCGGACTCATAATGAGACAGTTACTCTCATAACGCCCACCATTGGCCGGAATCACTGCATTGTATTCCAGAAGGTCGATGTTAGAAGGAGAGTTTGACAAAGACCCCCAAACTTTGACTTCGACATCATTAGCAGTCGGGTTTACAATCCGAACATTGACACTTGAGAAAGGAACCTGA
>ERZ761610.839-NODE-839-length-20175-cov-46.456163_pt1 | contig 20175 bp, 19 predicted proteins | sample MGYA00512164_ERZ761610 | MGnify/ENA primary metagenome ERZ761610 (study PRJEB28899, sample SAMN02850038) | bioreactor sludge metagenome | biome: EBPR Sludge; feature: EBPR Bioreactor; material: flocular biomat | place: Australia: Thorneside Wastwater Treatment...
AGGAGACCTATGTGGCTCTAGCCGTTGGTGTCGAGCCACAATTTTTTAAAGCTAGCGGGGGTTTTTAAAATGAGTAGCGAATACGTGCTCAACAATGGGCCATTCACTGTCTGGATCGCGATATTTTAGGCCAATGATGGATTGGCTTTCTTCAACTTCTAAATGTGGCCCTGACAAAAACACACGGCCTTTACCAAATTCGAAAGCGATCATCGCTGGGAAATCTTTAGTAAATACCGAGTAGACTTGAATGCGTTTTGCTTTGGCTTCTGCGTCTGTGAATAACAAAGCCGGCCCACCTAATAGAAGTGTGCGATAGGTGTCTTTAAAACCAGGAACAAAGAATTTATAGTCCGACATTCCCGTTTTAAACGGTGCCATTTTTAAAGCAGTGCCATCGAGTGCAATTCCAGTAAGTAAACCAATCCCGTAATTGACCGGCGTTGGAGTAGGGCCTTGACGATGTGATGTTGCGTAGAAAGCGCCCGCACAAATACCGATGTAGTTACCGCCCGCATTCACGAATTTTAGAATTTCTTGCGCGCCGGTAGCGCCTAAGTTTTCATTGTAGATCCAAGATTTTCCACCTGGAATAATCAAAGTATGGAAACTGCCTTTGTTAAGTGAACCATTCAAAATGTCTTTTTCATAAATGACTTTGTATGAGCGGCCGTGGCTATAAAGAAAGTTTTTAAGTTGATTGCGACCGGTTCCCCAAGTGCCTTTCCCATAGAAAAGCGCCACTTGTTTCGGTTTGCCGGGGAAAACAACGTTGTCAGGTAAGCGATCAGGAACCGTTTCTTTGACATCATTGAAACTACCTTCGGTGACGTTTTGATATTCCATATACATAAGGCTTCCTGCGAAGCCATAAGAAATTGAACTACCTACTATAAGAGCGAGAATTGTTATTACTACATTTTTCATGAACAAAATCCTATTCAGCCGTAAATAGAGTTGTCACGCTATTTTTAAGGCGATAGCGTGAAATTGCTGGAGGGGTCCATGCTTAGCCGATTCTTTTTTTCGTTTATGTTCGTTAGTGTGTTTGTAGTAGCGCAGCCGTTTGATCCATTTCTAAATTCGCTTCAAAAAAAATATCCACTGGATACTCAGTTTATGCAATGGGTGCTAAAGACTCATAAGACAAAACTCGCGCTACCTAGTCTTTTGGAAAAATGGGGCGTAATTAATCAGGATGCGGCCGCTACCTACAATGGAATTTTGAATACTGTCGTTTTAAAGCCAGAGTATACGACGGCGGACACGTTAGAAAACGGAAAAACAAAACGAAGAGTGAAAACGGTTCCGGAACTTCAGTTGGCTGAGCCGGTGATTTGGGCCGTACGTGCCGGAACGATTTTTCACGAGCTTTCTCATGCGGAATACGATTGGTTGCCAAAATCCAAAGAGCCTGTGGATAAAGCATTACTTAAATTGTTAGCTACCGAGTTTGATGAGTACCTTAAACAAAATCATCGCAATTTTTCGGCGACCGATAGAAAAATTGCGCGCTCGGAATTGTTTGCGTATTTTCGGGATGAAACGCTAGCGACCATTGTAAATAGTTATGACGAAATTCTTTTGCAGAATGGATATTTTTCATCTAATCGAACATGTAGAAACACAAATGCCGTTCTTAATACATTGGCTAAGAATCCAGATCAAGACCCGTCTCAATTTCTGTTGCTTGGAAATGACGTTGATTTCACGCAAAATAGTTTACCGATTGTGTTTGTAAAAGGAAAGGATGCACAGATTAGCTCCTCTCATCCAATCTCGAGCAAATTAAAACAATATTTGTGGGCCCAGCTTAGACTTCACTATGCGCCAGTAAGAACAAAGGCCGAACTGATAAAGTGGATGAATACCCAGCCAGAGCTTCTTAAGTTAATTGCTCCTTGCCGTAGCCCAATAACGTAGTTTCGTGAAGTGACTCCATTCATCTGTATCTTGTCCATTCCTCTGGATTCGCTAGTTTGTCCTCGCGGATAGAATAGAACGATGCTCCTTTTATGCGGCATTTGGGCGTCCAGCCTTTGAATTTGATTTCCAGAACTAACTTTGGCTTCACCCAATTTACTTTGCCTAGTCCAGAGGGAATTGTTTTCAATGGGCTTAACGTATCTGGGGTTGAATGAACAAATTCAGAAATCTGCTTCAGATTGGTTTTGTCGAAGTTAATTTTTATTTTTCCTACGTAGGCTATTTTTCTACCAGTGAACGTCCCAAGTAGAATTTCGTCCAAAGCATACTTACCTCGACCATGCTTTTGTGTGTACCCAATGACCACAAAATCTTGGTGATGATAGAAGGTAAAACTTTGCCAGTTTTCATTCCGACCAGGTTGGTAGGGCTGAAAACGATGCTTGGAAATGATTCCGCTGAAACCAAATTTTTCGGCTTTTTCTAGTAGTGCCTTTCCTGACTCGCGCGTATGATTGCTAAAGTAAAGATACTTAGATGTGCACTTCTTTAAAATCTGTTTGAGCTGCAATTTTCGTTCTTCTAAAGAAAGGTGGCGCAGGTCTTGACCATTTAGAAAAAGTAAATCAAAGGCAAAAAAAACGACGTTATTTTGGCTAGGATGTGGAACTAATTGGCCATCAATGATAGCATCCGTCAATCCGAGTTTTAGAAATTCTATTTCTAGATGAGGGTATCTATTTGTCCAATCGTGACCACTGCGATTTAGAAGCGTTACTTTTTTGTCTTTCACTAATGCCAGAATGCGATATCCATCGAGCTTCAGCTCGTGAATCCATAGTGACCCTTCCGGTATAGATCGACTTTTTTCTGGTAGTTGCATTTCAACCGCGTCAGGCCACTCGGAGTTGTGAGTGCTCTTAGTCTGAGGATGCTTCGCTTTAGTTTTATGCATCGTTGGGGACGCATAGGTTTTTGTATCCATATTTTTTTAGAATGCAAGAACGCGGCCCTGGGTGTCGGCGTCGTTGCATAAAATAAAATCGTCGTAAACACGCTAAAAGCGTGGATTTTTGGTGAGCTATTGAGGACTTCTGCCTCGACGAAAAGGCGACTGTAGCTAAACAAAAAAAATAATTGTAAGTCTGGATTTTCTTATTAATATCGTCGTGTAAGAAGAGGATTTTATGCAAAAGAAAATTAAACTTTTATTTCTGGTAATAGCATCGTGTTTCGTTTTAACCAACTCACTAGGCTGCTCATCGCTAGCTAAAGCGCAGACACCAAGCGAAGAAGAAATTAACGCCGAATCGGCGAAAGCGTATCAAGAGGTAAAAGCGAAATCTAAAATTTCAACACGCAAAGACTGGAACGACATGGTTCAGCGTGTGGCGAATCGGATCGCAAAGGCTTCTGGAGAAAATTTTCAATGGGAAATTGTTTTAATTGAGAATGAAGAACCAAACGCTTGGTGTATGCCTGGTGGTAAGATGGCCGTGTACACAGGGATTATGCCGATCTTAAAAACGGAAGGCGCGTTAGCCGCTGTGATGGGACACGAAGTGGCCCATGCGACTCGTAGACATGGTCAAAAAGGATATGCGCGCGCTATTGAAGAGCAGCAAACAGGGGCATTGATCGGAGTCGCTACCGCTGTGGGTGGCCAGTTATTGTGTAAAACTGAACAGTGTCGCTTACTGGCCGGTATCGGTGGGGCAGCGGCAGGTGTAGCACTCACTTTCTTTAACCGCAAATTTTCTCGTGAAGATGAAACGGAAGCGGATCAAGTGGGACAAATATTTATGGCAAAAGCAGGCTATGATCCTGCGGAATCGATCGTGCTTTGGGAGCGCATGAATGCTGCCAAGGGAGGGGAAGCACCAGAATGGATGTCAACACATCCATCTGATGCTAATCGCCGAGCTAAATTAACTCAGCTTCTGCCGCAAGCTCAGCAGGTGTATCAACAGTCTGCCGAGAAATACGGTAAGGGTGCTAAGATTCAATAATATTAGTGATTGTGTCCAGCGTGCGCATCCATTGCTAAATTAAATTGTAGAAAAAAAGTGTTTTCAGTTTCATCGCCGGAAACACTTTTGATTCCACCTTTTCGCTGATTTACCTCTAGTCTTATCGTCGAAAATTCAGATGCGGTATACGCGACACCAAGCGAATTTCGAGTCGATTTTTCATTTGGAAGCTCTGCGGGATCAAAACTATTTTCAAACTTTATGTCATCATAACGGTACAAAACTGCCCACTGCTCGGAAATCTGATACTGAATCCAAGAGGCTAGGCCAGTCCCGACTTCGGTTTCAACATCGGCTTGTCCCTGACGTCGCTCTAAATATTCTGTGCTCCATACTAGTGAATTATATTTTTCGGCTTCAGTCGGCGTCCATTTTAGTGTTAGGTCGACGCCAGAAACTGTCGTTTTTTGGCGGAATGAATTCGCGCCACTCGCAAATGAGGCTCCGACTTCAAAAGATGTTGAGTTAGAAAAATCCACGATATTTTTTAAGTGACCTACGCTGACACCATCGCCAGGACGAGGTGATTTAAACGATTCGTTTTCCCCCTTGCCGCGTAAATGCTGTAAAGTGAGTTCACTCAACCACGTCGCTGGCAGCTTTACAGTAGCTGAAATTCCCGTATCATTTAAGCCTTCATCGCCTAGAAGATAGGTGTTGCCTAGTGGTGCTTCTACGAAGGCAAATGCATGTGGATGCAACATGTTGTGTTTGCCGACGAATGCTTTAAATTTGCCGAGTTTTAATTGGGTTCCAAAAATTCGGCTATTTTCGGCGTAGACTTCTTCTGGCTCAATCAACCATTTTTCCTCAGTATTCGTGCCGTCGGATTCAATGTAGGGATGAATCGCAAGAACTAAATTTAGTTCCGTATGCGGATCGACTTCTGCATTAAGTTTGATTTCAAGTTCCTGAATATTTAGACCATTCGGAGTTTGATCGGGATTAGCCGGGTCAAAATCTTCTTTATGAAAGTTAGAGTCTCGATACAAAATTAAGGCGGTAGAGCTGATGCTAGGCGCAGCAAAGGCGGAAATGTTAAGTAAAATTAAGAATAGTGAATAAGTAATGATATGAAAAGTCATATGTGTTTTCCTATAAGTAAAAAGTAAGTTGAGGGAAAATAACGAAAGAAATTACTTTAGGTTAAACGAGGTGGTTTGCGACTATTTGAAAGCCAAGGGTCATTGTAAATTCGAGCAACAGCTATCGGGTAGTCCGCCGACACTACAGTTAGAAGTTCCAAACTATTAAATTCGGATTGAGGGAAAAACAACGTCCCGGTGATCATTGCTCCATGGCACTCTTCGTCCTCGTTGGTATGAATATGGCCGAATTCTAAACAGTCCGATTGATGAGCCTCTTCATGGGACCACTCGGAGATAGCCGGTGTTAAAACACCTAACCCAATCACCAAAAGCAATATTAAAGAAATGATTCTTACAAATAGAGGCATTGTCGCGAGTAACCATGCCTCGAAATTTAGAAACTTGCAACTAGCGTCTCTAAGATATGTATTTATTAAATGATAAAGGGGCTACTCTTTTAGGAGTAACCCCTTGTTAGAACATCAATATTTACTGATCTGTAACTAGCCGATTAACTTAAGAGCTAATTGGTTAGATTGGTTAGCTTGAGCTAATGTAGAAGTACCAGCTTGTAACAAGATGTTGTTACGAACCATTTCAGAAGACGCCTGAGCTACGTCAGTATCTCTGATACGGCTGTTAGCAGCACTCATGTTCTCATGAGCTACACCTAAGTTATCTACAGTCGATGTTAAACGATTTTGTAGAGCACCCAAATTCGAGCGGTAACCGTTAACAAGTTCCTGAGCTGAATCTAAAGACTCAAGAGCTGTTTGAGCTCCTTCTTTAGTAGTGTAATCAAGACCACCAAGTCCTAAAGCATCAAGAGTTGCTACGTTTTGAGACGCATCAAATGAAATTCTATCTTCTTCTGCATTGTTGAAGATACCAACTTGGAAATCAAATGTTGGTGTTGAGCCATCCAACAATTTAGTTTTACCCCAAGTCGTTACAGAAGAAATACGTTGAACTTCAGATTTTAATTGCTCAACTTCCTTGTTAAGAAATCCACGCTCAACTTCACCAACAGTGTCAGATGAAGCTTGGATACCTAACTCACGAAGACGAACAACGATGTTACCGATTTCGTTTAAACCACCCTCAGCAGTTTGAACCATCGAAATACCGTCGTTAGCATTTCTTTGTGCTTGTGCAGCAGATCTGATACTCGCTTTCAAGCCTTCACTGATTGCTAAACCAGCAGCATCGTCAGCTGCGATATTGATACGGCTACCTGATGCCAATTGAGACATTGATTTACCGATCATACGTTGGCTACCATTCAAATTTCTTTGTGCGTTGATAGCTGCGATGTTTGTTGTTACTCTCATACCCATAAAATTATCCTCCGTTTAAAACGTTATATTTTTTAAATCTTTCATTAATAACCTCCGTGTGTTTGTTTAAGTTCCCCTCAACCTCGAGGGACGCATCCATTGCGAATTTAGGCCTTTAACTATTAGGCACCATTTTGGTACCCGAATTATTTCGAACAATCTATTGTTCTTCTTTATCTTCCTTGAAGGCCTCCTTTCTAAATCTGGGAAAGTCTGACTGCACTTTCCGGTTCCTTCTGAATCCTTGTTATTCTTTAGCGATTCACGTGTTGTTGTTAAAAACCAGTGATCACTTACAAGTACTAATTCGGGGCGTGCGACATTTTCTTGACAGGACTTTAGGAAGGAAATGAGTTTTTTAAATAAATATGGCCTTTAAGACGAGGAAAAAAATTCCACTTGCTAGGCAAAAAGTTTTCTTGGGTATGAACAAACTCAGGAAACCTTGATAAACAGAGGCTTCCAGGACTTTTTTCTTAGGAAAAAAGGCTAGGAAAAATTAGTCAATTTCATGTGAACGGCAAAATGCCATCGTGCCAGACATTGAATATTCGTGTGTCTGCTGTGCTTTTCGGTGTGGTTCTGTTGGGTAACCGAGTGTGCATTTCTCTGTAGAAGAGTCAAAATGACTGCAGTCATCGCAGCTGAAACGATGATTATAGTGTTGATAGTCAAATGCAGAGACCTTTTCGCGCTTGATCGAAGGTCTAATTTTTCTTTCCTTATTAGCCATTGTTACCTGATTACATGACAAATCCGCTCATGGCCAAGCATAATTACAGTATATGACAAAATCACAAATTTTTTTCACGTTGGTGTTTGGTATTATATTAAACTCGGCATCTAGTTTTGCGTATTCAACTCCGGACGATTGCCAATATCAAATTACTCACCGTAATAACTTGCAATTTTCGATGCAATATCAAAAAGACAGAGCCGAATGCTGGTTTTCTATTCATCCTATGAACGGCTACGAAGATATGTTGTATCGAAGCTACCTAATTACATCCCAAGGTTTGTTATTTGTGTTTAACTCCTTCGGACAGGGGTCTGATGCCAAAACAACGGGTGCTCGTCTCTATTATTTCTTTCCACGCGAAGTTTTTAAAGGTGGAGTTGAATTAACAAATGAAAAGGCCTCTGTGCGAGTAAACTCTAAACTGACTCTGCAGTTCGAAACTCAAAATTTATACCCATTGAATACTGACAATATTATTATCAAAAATTATACTTCGATTACCCCTAAAAATGCGGGGGGCGTAGAAGTTCTTCGCTATAACGGCGTATATCTAGATACCGGTTTTATGATGGGTAAATCAGCGAACTCAGTGCCGACTCTAAAATCTATGTTTAAGAACCAATTTGGCCAAAAATGCTCTGTCCAAAACCAGCTTATTTTCGATTATAAGGGCGGTGATGTTATTCTAGTAAATGAGAGTGCCTTACATAGAATTGTAGCGGCTCAATGCCCTAGCTTTAAATGGGTTGATTAAGGTCGTTAAAAAAATACTCTAAAATTTGCATATAGTTATTTGACAGACAGTAATTTGAGACCCAAGTTATTTCTGAGAGGTAATTATATGTCAGAAATTGATAAAATGACCCAAAAAAGCCAAGAGGCCATGCAGGCGGCTGCCCAAAAAGCCGAGTCAAAAAGTCACTCTATGGTAGAGCCGGAACACTTTCTCCATGAATTAGTGATTCAAGAACAAGGAATTGTTCCTCGCGTTTTAGAAAAATTAAATACCAACATTCAAGCCTTAGCTTACGACTTTCAAAACCGTGTAGATCGATTTGCACAAATCACAGGTTCTCAGCAGAAACCTTATGCGAGTCCGCGGTTACAAAAAATGTTTCAAACGGCAGAAGTTGAAGCAAAGGCTATGGGCGACAGCTACATATCTACGGAGCATTTCTTTCTAGCTGCGATAAAAATGAATGACTCGGACTTAAATACGATTTTTAAAAAACACGCTTTGAAACTGGATAATTTTTTGAAAGCCCTAACGGAAACCCGTGGCAATCAAAAAGTCGTTGATGACGACCCTGAAAATAAAATGGAAGTGTTAAAGAAATTCGCCCGCGATTTAACCGCGTTGGCTGCCGAGGGTAAATTGGACCCAGTGGTTGGCCGCGATGAAGAAATCAGACGCGTGATTCAAGTGCTTTCTCGTCGTACAAAAAACAATCCGGTTTTAATCGGTGAACCAGGTGTGGGTAAAACAGCGATTGCTGAAGGTCTTGCTTTACGTATCGTACAAAAAGATATTCCAGAAAACCTAATTGGTAAAAAATTATTAAGCCTAGATATGGGGGCGCTTGTCGCAGGTGCCAAATATCGTGGTGAATTTGAAGATCGTTTAAAAGCGGTTATTAAAGAAGTCACGTCAAGCGATGGTAAAATCATTCTTTTCATCGATGAAATTCATACTCTAGTGGGCGCGGGAAAATCAGAAGGTGCGATGGATGCGGGACAGTTGTTGAAACCGGCATTGGCGCGCGGTGAATTGCGCTGTATCGGAGCTACTACATTAGATGAATATCGCAAATATATCGAAAAAGACGCAGCATTAGAGCGTCGATTCCAAACTGTACTTGTCGATGAACCATCCGTTGATGAGGCTATCACTATCCTCCGTGGTTTAAAGGAAAAATACGAAGTCCATCACGGTGTAAGAATCACGGATAGCGCGATTGTCGCGGCCGTGAAGTTATCGCATCGTTATATCACATCACGCTTCTTGCCAGATAAAGCGATTGATTTAGTTGACGAAGCGGCAAGTAAAATGAGCATCGAAATTAAGTCGGTTCCGGAAGAAATTGATGAAATCGAACGTCATATGATGCAACTAAAAATCGAAAAAGAGGCGTTAAAGAAAGAAAAAGAAGCCTCTGCACTAGAACGTTTGGCCGCTATAGATAAAGAATTAGCGAACCTTCAGAAAAACAACCAAGCTCTACGTGAGCAATGGGAATTTGAAAAAGGCGGCATCGAAAATTTAAAGAAATTTAAGTTAGAGCACGAAGCATTGAAGTTAGAAATCGAGAAAGCGCAGCGTGTTGGAGATTTAGGAAAAGCCGCTGAACTTCAGTACGGTAAATTGCCAGAACTTGAAAAGAAAATTAAAACGACAGAAGAAAAGGCTCAAAGTCAAAAAGGCAAAAATCAAATTCTGAAAGAAGAAGTGACTTCAGAAGATATTGCTGAAGTCGTAGGTAAATGGACAGGTATTCCGGTAGCTAAAATGATGGAAGGGGAAACTCAGAAATTGTTGTCGATGGAAAGCAAGATGCGCGAACGCGTAGTTGGGCAAGATCATGCACTGGAAATTTTGGCGGATGCAATTCGTAGATCACGTGCCGAAATCGCAGATCCGAATCGTCCGGTAGGAACCTTCATGTTCCTGGGGCCAACAGGTGTCGGTAAAACTGAAACGGTGAAATCATTAGCCGAGTTCCTATTTGATAGTGACCAAGCGATTGTTCGTATCGATATGAGTGAGTACATGGAAAAACATGCGGTAGCTCGTTTAATAGGAGCACCTCCAGGATATGTGGGTTACGAAGAAGGTGGACAATTAACCGAAGCTGTTCGTCGAAAACCGTATAGCGTTGTTTTGTTTGATGAGGTGGAAAAGGCTCACGGCGATGTGTTCAATATCTTGCTACAAGTATTGGATGATGGCCGTTTAACAGACGGACAAGGTCGAGTCGTAGATTTTAAAAACACGGTTCTGATCATGACATCGAATATTGGCTCCTCAGCGATTATCGATCCGAATATGTCGGAGGCTGAAAAAAATAAGGAAGTTACAACTGCCCTTAGAGGTCATTTCCGTCCCGAGTTTTTGAATCGCATCGACGAGACTATTATTTTCCATTCGCTTAAAGAAGAGCAAATCAGCGGTATCGTTAAGATTCAACTGGCGGCTGTGGTTGAGCGCTTGAAAAACAAAAAGATGAATCTAAGCTTTTCGGAGGCGGCGACTCGTCAACTAGGTACGCAAGGTTACGATCCGATTTATGGCGCAAGACCGTTGAAACGCGTGATTCAAACTGAAGTTTTAAATCCTCTGTCTAAAATGCTTTTAGCGCAGGACTTTAAACCAGGAGATTCTATTAAAGTTGATTTCACCGGTGGTGCTTTTAAATTTAATAAAGATGCATAATTTAAAAATTATATTAATTTGTTTATTCGTGATGGGCTCAGCTTGGGCCCAAAAAAAATATCCCTATACCTTCCCAACGACGCCGACCTCGGTAAGTACGAAAGATTCTAAAATCACGTACGATATTAGCGCCTCGCTTGGCGAGCAAAACGGGAAGCAATATCAAGAAGTTAATTTAGGTATTAATTGGGTCATGAACTCATTCCTAAACTGGCGCAATGCTGTGTTCACGCGCATGGGGAACGAGGTTACGAGTGTGTCGGGTTTAGATTCGTCTCTGCGATTGCAACTAACATCAATTAACGATGACAATACATTTGGAATCCATGCGTTCTTGGGCCCCGGTGTGCGCGTCGCTACTGAAAACTACAATGCCGCTTTCGGTGAGGCCGGTTTAATTTTTAAGCTGGGTGGAATTCAAGTCGGTGCCGGGATCAAAAGTCTTCAGTATTTTGAAGGTCGTGCGGACAAAAACAAAGATCCTTTACCTAAAAATGAAAACCAAGTTTTCATCATCCTAAGCGGCGGCGGAACGCTGTAATATAAAAAGGAAAATGTATGTGTAATTTTAAACGTGCACTTGCGGCAAGTGTCGTGTTCGTAAGTTTATCGGTTTTTGCCAAAGAGGTCATTCACCATCCCGCACCCAAGAAACCGATTTACGTAGAAACAAACTTGTATGACATACTAAAAAAACAATTACCGACGCCACCCGCGGTGGGCAGTAAAGAGCAAGCTGCCGATGAAAAAGAAATTTTAAAATTAACAAAAGAACGAACAGACGAGCAGTGTAAGCAAGCCAAAATAGAAGCCCCGGTTAGCCTGGATAATTTTTACGGACCAGCCACAACAAAAATCAAAGCCGAACACATTAAAATTCTATCCCCATTTTTCGAACAAACCCGAAACGACGCCGATTTCTTCATCCAACAAATGAAAATCGATTTCCCAAGAAAGCGCCCGTTCCTATACATGAAAGAGGTCAAGCCGTGCGTCCCCGAAGAAGTCACCGGAGCCTACCCCAGCGGGCACGCCACACTCTCAAAACTATGGGCTCTCATCCTAACTGATTTCTACCCAACCGAATCCAAAACCTTCGAAGCCAGAGCCGAAGATATAGGAAAACATAGAATCCTCTCTGGCATGCACCACCCATCCGACATCAAGGCGGGCAGACAACTCGCCCAGCTAATCTACAACGAATTAAAAAAATCAAAAACATACGAAGCCGCATTCAAAGACGTGCTGGCGAAGATTAAGTAAGAACGAAAAGTAAGCACCACAAAAGTTGTCAACGAAACTCCACGCTAGCGCCACAGAAATGGCTGCGGTGTGGGTAAATTTTTGAAGAATGAAGGTTTGCCTTATTTTGTATAGCGATTCAAGCTCGGTCTTCCATTTAGAAAGGGATCTTGTTTTTTGAGAGGCTCAACCGCCGCAGGATGCGGTATTGTTCGCGCAAGCGAACTGGTTGCGAGGCAGGGAGGCCGCCCTCTCAAAAAACAAGATCCCTTTCTAAATGGAAGTCCCCCTCGAACCCTAGGCCCAACAAAATAAGGCAAACCTTCATTCTTCAAAATCGGGGATTTTCTGATCAGGGGATAGACAAAGGTCCAAATCCCCAAAAAAACGTCAAAACATTAGATACCTTTTTGATCTAGCAATAAGTCCTGCTTTCCAGTATTTACGCGGCTTTTGCGCCCGTTTTGTTTTTTTAAACTATTTCAATCCCTAGACTACAGACTTTCGTAAACCCTCCGAATAACTAGGTGTTAAGACTTTTATCCGAGGAGGACGTGTGAGAATTGCCAAGACTTTGATACTCGTAGCGACTGGTTTGCTATTGATGGGAAATGAATCTTGCGAGAAAAAAGGAAACGTAGACGCACCAAAGCCTAGAAAGCTTAAAAAGATCGTCGATGTGGGATTGGTACAATCACGCTTAATCGATATGCCCGGTGGTCAGAAGTTTGATTTTCAATATGTAATCAATCAGCAGATATATCCCGTTCTTCAGGCCAGCGAAGGTTTTGCATTCCGCTACAAACCGCCGTTTAATGAATCTCCGTCGCAACTAGGATCTAATATTCGTTTTGCCGATATGAATCTAGGTACAAATGATGTTCAGTTATTAGAAAGAACATTTGGTAGAAATGCAGTTCCTAATGTCGTGATGTCAGACGAGATTGCGTGTTTAGTTAACTTACCTCAATACCGACTTTGGGGAACCATCAACTCTTTCGAACTGATGAATAAAATCGGTTTGGGTTTAGGTTTTACGACAGCGGGTGCGTACAATCCAAATGGCATTCCAAGTATTAATTTTGGAGTGGAAACATATCAGCTAGATATGAATATGGTTGCTTCAAATCCCGTTACCTCAGAAGTCTATGGCGCGGCTAACGTAACGTCTAAACAAACGCGTACTCAGCTTGAGTTCACATTGCCGTTAGCGAATTTGTTATTAGATCCAAGTTTCTATTTCCAAACTCCTTTGGCGCGCGTATCTTATAAAGCGTTAGAAACCTCGATTAAACAAATCCAAGAACAGTTAGATTCTAAACAAGAATGGTATACCCGCGTATTGTACGCGGATGAACATGTAGCTACGATCCTTGCAGGTTCTAATCACAACGTTCAAAAAGGCGACGTGTTTAACATCTACAATGAAAAAACATTCTGGATTTCAGAAAATGGTGAAATACCAGTGCCGTGCGAGTCTCGCTTACAGAGCACATTAGATGGCGAACCAATTGCTTCGATCGAAGTGTTTGATGTCAGCACAGATGCCTCGGCCGGTAAGGTTGTGTTTGAATCAGGCATCCCTATAAAAATGGGCGCTAAAGTAAAAATTCGAAAGCTCGTTGAACCTGTAACAACTACGACGGCAGCATCTTCGACGGCAAAAAAGTCGTCTTTGTCCACTAACAGTGTAAGAAATCTAAATAGATAGCCTTTAATTGGATTGGACGGAGCCATGGAGGCTCTGTCTGGTCTTTCTCTTATCTCTCTTTTGACAGTTAACCAAGGCCTTGATAGAACCGTTCCCATGTTCACGGGAATCATCGAAACCACTCAGAAAATCGTCGACGTTCAAGAAAAAGATCAATCGATTACTATTCAAGTAACGAAGCCGGCTTCATTTGATGATCTACGCGTAGGCGATAGTATTGCGACAGATGGAGTGTGTTTAACAGTCGAAGATTTTTCCTCTTATTTAGTTTTCACTTTGGGCTTTGAAACCTTGAAAGTGATGGGTTGGAATAAATCAAATTTAATAGGGCGCACAGTGAATCTAGAACGTTCTCTTCGCTTCGGTGACCGTATTCATGGCCACTTGGTCAGCGGTCACGCCGACGGAACTACTTCATTGGTCAAACGCGAAGTCGTAGGTGATTGTTTAATTTTGGATTTCAAAAGACCTCAAGGATTTGGCCAATATTTTTGGAAAAAGGGCTCCATCACAATTAATGGTGTAAGCCTAACTTTAAATGAAGTAAACGCCGACTCGTTTTCAGTGTGCTTGATTCCTGAAACGCTAAAGAAAACAAACTTAGACATGGTTAAGATCGGTGATTTAGTTAGCTTTGAGTGTGACTATTTTATGAAAGGATTTTTGAATGCTAGAAAATATGAGGGGGCCGACGGTGTCCTCTAGTTCCCAGTTTCATTCCATTCAAGACATCCTGGCCGATTTTAAAAATGGTCGAATGGTTATATTAGTCGATGACGAAGACCGTGAAAACGAAGGTGACATCATCGTTGCAGCGGATTTTATTTCTGCAGAGACCATAAACTTTATGGCTACCCATGCGCGTGGCTTGATCTGTTTAGCTTTACATCCGGATCAAGTAGACCGTTTACAGTTACCCCAAATGGTGTCTGACGAAAAAAATTCCTCTCCAAACAAAACCGCATTTACCGTCAGTATCGAAGCGGCCGAAGGCGTAACGACAGGGATTTCGGCACACGATCGTGCGCACACGGTGCGTGTGGCTTCGAACCCCAAATCGGGTCCTAAAGATATTCAAATGCCGGGACATATGTTCCCAATTCGCGCGAATAAGAATGGTGTTTTAAGTCGTAACGGACATACGGAAGCGGGCGTGGATTTAGCTAAATTGTGCGATTTGAATCCCGCAGCGGTGATTTGTGAAGTAACGAACGAAGACGGCACAATGGCACGTGTTCCCGATTTATTCAAATTTGCAAACAAGTTTGGAATAAAAATGGGAACGATCAAAGACCTAGTAAACTATAGAAAAAATTTATCTTAATATCTTAGAGTGCTGAACCTTATTTAACCACGGTTTGTGAAACCCAACTCAATTTTTGAGCATTTTCGTACCAACTTTTTAGTTTTGGGACGTTTGCTAGCCAGTTCTCGTTTGCGAAGCGATAGTATAGATATCCAATGGCACAACAAAGACTAATCTCAACAACGGTCCAACTGGTTTCGCTTTTTAGCAATTGAATCGAGTTTTCAAAATACTTTAGGCCATTTTTAATTTTTTCTCTTTGCCTTTGATCAAATTTTGGATCCTGTTTTTCTGGTACGCGTAGACTCTCCAATCGTCGCAAAACAGCGGCATCCATAATCCCATCAGCGACGGATTGGAACTGCAATGCTTGCCAACGAGACGAATCAGTCGGGATCACTTTCAATTCTAAAGACAAAGAGTCCAAATACTCCAAAATAAAAGGCGAGTTAGTTAGAAAAAGCCCTTCTCGCGTTTGTAAGGTAGGTACTTTTACAAGTGGATTTACGTTTGAATAGCTAGCATCGTTAAAAACATCCACTGGTTCTAAAGTGATCTGTTTTTCCAGGCCTAGTATGATAGCTGACATTCTGACTTTTCTTGCAAATGGAGACGTGGATGAATAGTATAGTTTCATATACGCGCTAGTTTATACGGATTTCTTGGAATGACTACCATTTTGTGGTTAATAGTTTATTGAAAACCTAGCGCAAAGCGAGCAAATATATGAAATCAAAAAAACTTAAAAAACCCACGCTTAAAGTAGCCGTTGTCGTTTCTCGATTTAACGAAGAGATAACCGACAAATTACAAGACGGAGCTATTGAATATCTTGAAGAATGTGACGGTGTACACATAGAATTATTTCGTGTCCCCGGGGCAGTAGAAATCCCATTAACGTGTCAATGGGTATTAAATCGCGGTTTTGACGGCGTGGTGGCTTTAGGGGCAGTTATTCGTGGTGAAACGTCTCACTATGATTACGTATGCAATAGTGTAACAGATGGTATTACTCAGCTCATGTTAAAAACTAACAAACCCATCGCATTCGGTGTCTTGACGACTGAAAACGAAGAGCAAGCTCTAGATCGCGTTGGTGGTAAGCATGGGCACAAGGGACGTGATGCGGCTCAAACAGTTATGGAAATGATTGGTTTAGGTAAATCGCTTAGCAAGAAAAAATAATTAATGGCAGACCAAAACAAGAAACACAACTCAGAAGATTCCTCTCGGTATGACAATTTAAAAGGTCTACTGTTTGATCCGTCACAAATTGCAGGGGCTGTATCAAAGGAAATCCGAAAACGAAAGCGGGAAATTATTGTCGTTTTCATTTTATCTGTGATTTTTGTTTTCTTAACTTGGTTTGAAATTCGTCTTTTCTCGACGTCGCAGCAGCTGCCCTTCGTTCATAGTATTTTCTTTTTTGGCCTCGTAAATTTTAACATCGTGATCCTGCTCCTTCTGATATTTCTAATTTTCCGAAACATCATGAAAGTATTCGTCGAACGGCGGAGTGGGATTTTTGGAAGCAGTCTTAAGGCAAAACTAATTGCATCATTCGTATCGTTTAGTGCGATTCCGACCTTCTTGATCTTTATTATTTCGGTATTTTACATCAATTCCAGTTTCGATAAATGGTTCAGTGTTAAAATGGTGGGCGTTTTAAAGAGCTCTCTCGAAGTTCAAAATTTTTATTACTTTAACGAAAAGAAAAAAAACTACCATTTTGCTCATGAAGTGGCTCGCCATATTCGCAACATGAATGACCGCAAGGTGATTCTGAAGAAAATTAAAGCATTACAGCAAGAGTACCTTGTGGATGCCATCGAGTTTTATCCCGGTATTTTTGGCGAACGCATTTTGACAACATTAGAAAATGCTCAGATTGATGATATTCCCAAAGTCTCACTTGATTTTTTGCAGAAGGGGATCAAGAACCAAGTTGAAAGTTCGACGATCCACCAATTCGGTGAAGGCAACCTTGTTCGCGTTATTGTTCCGATTCAGGAAGGTGCCGACAAGGGGGCGGTCGTTGTGTCATCATTTGTCCCGCTTTCGCTGATCTCGCGGATGAATGACGTTGCCAGTGCATATGACGAGTTCCGGGATATCAATCCGCTCGAGTATCCGCTTAAATCGATTTACATGATTATCCTGATACTCATCACGCTTGTGATTTTGATGGCCGCGATCTGGTTTGGATTCCATTTAGCCAAGCAGCTATCGATTCCGCTGGTACAGCTCGGAAAAGCCACCTCGTTGATTGCTCAAGGCGAGTACACACAGATTTCAGTTAACACAGGATCTGAAGAAATGGCTCAGCTCGTTTCAAGCTTTAATAAAATGACCAGTGAACTAGAAAAATCGGTAAATGAAGCGCGCTCTGCGAACAACAGTTTGCATGAAACGCTTTCTTATATCGAAGTCGTGCTTAAGAATGTGTCTGCTGGGGTTATCTCTGTGGATAAATCGGGCCGAATCACAACGATTAATCAGCACGCCGCTAAATTGTTAAAAATCGATGAACAAAAGTTTATTAATCGTTCGGTAAGAGAGCTTCTGACTCTAGAGCAATTTAGAATTTTTTCTGATTTGTTAAAGCAAATGAGTACTTTCAAAATGGAATCAATCCAAAAAGAATTTCAAGTTAATTTAAATGGTGAAATTCTGCCTCTTATGATCAGTTTATCGCTTTTAAAAGACGAAAAAAATCATGAAATCGGCAAGATTCTAGTGTTCGACGACCTGACTGATATCCAGACGGCGCAACGTTCTCAGGCCTGGACCGAAGTTGCTCGTCGTATTGCGCATGAAATCAAAAACCCTCTGACACCGATCAAATTATCCGCAGAACGTTTGCAAAGAAAGTTTGCGAACGATATTTCAGATCCTGCTTTCTTAGAATGTACGTCGATGATTGTAAATCAAGTAGATCAGATGAAAAAGCTGGTAAATGAATTTTCACAATTTGCGCGGCTGCCTCAGAAACGTTCGGTTTTGGGTAACTTGAATCAGGTGATCCAGGACTCGTTAAAATTATTTAAATCGGCCCATGCTCATGTTCAATTCCAAGAGTATTATAATCCCGACATCCCCGAGTTCAGTTTCGATCATGAGCAAATTCAGCGAGTGGTGGTAAACTTGGTAGACAACTCTATTGCGGCGTTGCCAAAGGACCGCGAGGGCATCGTACAGATCAATACGGACTTCAATCGTGACTTAAAAATCGCAAAAATTATTGTCTCGGATAATGGAACGGGAATACCAGCGCAGCAAATGGCCCGTATTTTTGAGCCCTACTTCAGTACAAAAGAGACGGGCTCCGGGTTAGGTCTCGCTATTGTGAAACGCACGATTGAGGACCATAACGGCTTCATCCGGGTCAGTCCCAATTCTCCCTACGGCACCAAGATGATCATTGAATTTCCTATCTAAATGGGTCATAAGTTAGAATATGAAAATTCTAATTGTCGATGACGAAAAACCAATACGTGATGTCCTAAGCGCTTCCCTTCGTGATGAAGGTTACCAAGTAGACACGGCGGCCAATGGTGAAGAGGGTTTGATGAAAATGCAAACCGATTCCCCTCAGATTGTTTTCCTTGATATCTGGATGCCTGGCATGGACGGCATTGAAACCTTAAAACAAGCCCGTCAAAAATTCTCTCAAATCGAATTTATCATGATTTCAGGTCATGGAACGATTGAAACCGCCGTTAAATCAACCAAGCTGGGCGCTTATGACTTTATCGAAAAACCTCTTTCGATTGATAAAATCGTTATCACATTAAATAACCTAAAAAATTATTTAAACGAAAAAGAAGAAAAAACGGCTCTTTTAAACAAACTTCGTAAAAGCCTTGCTATTGTAGGCGATGCTGACAATGTGAAATCACTTAAGCAGCTTATCACTCAGTTAGCTCCTTCAAACTCTTGGTGCCTGGTAACGGGTGAAAATGGAGCGGGGAAAAACCTAGTGGCGCAAAACGTTCACTATTTCAGTCCACGTGCTAGTCAGCCATTCATTGAATTCAACTGCGCATCGGTTTCTGAAGAGCTTATTGAAGGTGAACTGTTCGGTATCGAAAAAGATGCCTACCCCGGTGTTCATAAAACTCGTCGTGGAAAAATTGAACTGGCTCAAGGCGGAACGTTATATCTTGAAGAAATTCAAGAAGTTCCACCATTTGTACAGATGAAGTTATTGAAACTGCTTAAAGAAAAAAAATTCCAACGGTACGGCGGTAAAGACGAGATCCTTTCTGACGTAAGAGTTTTAGCTTCTAATACTCAGGATTTGGGTGAATTAGTTCGTCAAAGCAAGTTCCGCGAAGACTTCTATACAATGTTGCAAACTGTACCTTTCCGCGTACCGGCGCTTCGAGAACGTGCGACAGATATCCCAACACTGGTATCGTATTTCAGTGACAGCTTTGCGCGCGAAAGCGGTGAAACTAAAAAAGTATTCTCGGAAAAAGCGATCCAGTTAATGCAAGAATACGCATGGCCAGGAAATGTCCGTGAACTAAAAAACTTCGTGGAACGTGTATACATTTTAACGCCACTTGAATACATCGATGTGCATGACGTGAAGTTTGCAGGGCTTGAGGATGTGAGTAAATCAACCACCGCTGCTATGACGACATTTCGCGATGCGCGTGCTCAGTTTGAAAAGGAATATCTTGTTCAAAAAATCAAAGAAAACGGCGGCAATATTTCTAAAACTGCAGAAGTTATTGGCTTAGAACGCAGTTACTTACATAGAAAAATCAAATCTTATGGAATTGAGGTTAATTCATGAAATGGTCTAAAAGCCACTTATATACTCTGAAAGAAGCACCAAACGACGCGGAAATCCCGTCACACAAGTTGATGATTCGCGCCGGAATGATGAAAAAATTGGATCCGGGTATTTTTACATACGGAACTTTGGCGTTGAAGGCCATTCGCAAATTCGAAGCGATCATTCGTGAAGAACTTGAAAAACGTGGCGCTCAAGAGGTTTTAATGCCAGCACTTCACCCTAAGGAATTGTGGCAGGAAACAAACCGTTGGGATGAAATGGGGCCGGGTTTGATGAGACTTAAAAACCGAAACGAAAAATGGTTCTGCTTGGGCGCGACCCATGAAGAAGCGATCACGGACTATGTTCGTAACGATTTGAAATCATATAAAGATTTACCTCGCAATCTATACCAAATTCAAACTAAGTATCGTGATGAAATTCGCCCTCGCTTTGGATTAATGCGTGGCCGTGAATTTATCATGAAAGACGCATATTCGTTCGACATGGACAAAGACGGCGCATTGAAAGCCTACGACGCTATGTACGACGGATACAAAGCGATCTTTGATCGTTTAGG
>ERZ761610.843-NODE-843-length-20095-cov-49.726248_pt1 | contig 20095 bp, 20 predicted proteins | sample MGYA00512164_ERZ761610 | MGnify/ENA primary metagenome ERZ761610 (study PRJEB28899, sample SAMN02850038) | bioreactor sludge metagenome | biome: EBPR Sludge; feature: EBPR Bioreactor; material: flocular biomat | place: Australia: Thorneside Wastwater Treatment...
CAAAAGAAGAATTTTCAAGCTTACATTTGGACACCTGGTTGGCAAGAGTGGGTAGATTTGAAGTCGTTCTTAGAAGTCGATCAAGACTACTTTGTCGTGCCACCATCAATTAAGAAAAAAACTTTGGACAAAACTTCAGTTACTAAAACGCTGACGCGCTTTAGGGAATCAAAGACAGCGATTAATACTAGCGTAACAGAGAACTTTGATAAAACTTTGTTGGTCCCACTAGATCCTGACAACTTAGTGGTAAAAGAGCCCAAGCCAACATTTACTGAGATTTCTAAAGATGCCCCCAACCAAAAAGTCGATTATGGATACTTCTATCCAGACTTCAAAGCCGAAAACATTGATCTAGACATTACTCGCCTGAAAGGCCGCCTAAAAACGGCACCTCAAGGAAACTCTACAGCCGAAAATGTGAAATTAGAATCCAGTGTTTCAGCGGATCGTCGCGAAAACATTCGATATAACTTTGCAATTGAGGTTATTTTGATCACGAAAAAAGGGAAAACGTTCAAATCCCAATCCGAAAATATCTCGATCTCGGGGGTAAAACTAATGGATGCGATTCCGCCAGAATTCCTAATGACCGACTTTAGCGTGATCATTGCCAATAAACTGGAAAAGGATCCGAAGAAAGCACGCATTCATTTTAACTCTAAATGCGTAGGCGATGTTTCTGACCCTAAACGACTGGTATTTCTAAACCCTGACCAAAAAAGTCAGCGCGTCTTAGAAGAAATGATCAGTTCGTATATTCAACAGGTTCAGAAAAAAGAAAAGGCCGGATAACCGGCCTTCAATTAGATATTTTCCTCAGCGGAAATTTTCAAGAGCGTCTTCACTGTCTTTTTCAATTTATCAATATCAAATGGCTTCTTCAGGTAATCATGTGCACCAACAGCAAATGCGCGTCGCATATCCTCTTGCGATGCCTGTCCCGAGATGAAAACTAATGGGATCTTTTTCAGATCTTTGGTCTCTTTCAAAAGCTCAGCTAATTCGAATCCGTTGATCCAAGGTAAGCCAATGTCTAAAAGGATCAAGTCAACGGGTGTATCATCTAACACTTCAGATAGTTCGTTCGCCTGCGCTGCTAGCTTCACCAAATATCCGTCAGATTCCAAGATCCGCTTAATTGATGCTCTCATTGTTTCGTCGTCGTCGATGACCAAAATAGTTTTTGGCTCTTCTTTCTTTTTTGTTTCGCGAAACTTATCTAATGGAACCACGTCTTGGGACGCAATTCTAGCTTTGGTGATCTTTTCAATCTTGGTGATTAAATCTTTTGTGTTTATTTTTTTAGTCATTTATCCTCTGTCAGCTTATCCGTGTGCTGCTGCTTCTTGTGCTTCTAACCAACGTTCGGCATCGATAGCTGCCATACAACCGGATCCCGCTGCTGTAATAGCTTGACGGTATACTGGGTCTTGTACGTCACCAGACGCAAACACGCCTTCGATATTAGTATATGTTGATCCTGGTTTAGTTTTCAAATAACCAGTTTCATCCATGTCTAAAATTCCTTCGAACAAATCTGTATTTGGCTTGTGTCCGATAGCAATAAACAAACCGTCTAGCTTCATTTTACGTTTTTCGTTTGTTTTTGTATCGTTCACGATAACTTCGTTCATTTTTTTGCCATCACCCAAAACTTCAGTGATTTCAGAATTCCAAACCACTTCAATTTTTGGATTTTTCATCGCGCGCTCAACCATGATTTTAGAGGCACGGAATGAATCACGACGGTGGAAAATATAAACCTTACTTGCAAAACGAGTCAGAAAGTTAGCTTCTTCCATCGCTGTATCGCCACCACCAACAACGCCCACTTCTACATTTCTAAAGAAAGCACCATCGCATGTTGCACAGGCAGAAACACCACGGCTCATGTACTGTTTTTCCGATGGTAAGCCTAAAAGCTTAGCTTTAGCGCCTGTTGAAATAATAACTGTTTTCGCCTGGTATTCTTGATCACGAATCCAAACTTTAAAGGGGCGAGATTTAAAATCAACTTTAGTCACATTTTTTGTAATAAAACGAGTTTCAAAACGCTTCGCCTGGTTACGCATAACTGCGATAAGATCTGGTCCTGGCAACCCATGCTCAAAACCTGGGAAGTTTTCAACGTCTGTCGTGATCATCAACTGACCACCTGCTTCTTCACCTTCGATCATTAGCGGTTTTAAGTTGGCGCGAGCGGCATAAATAGCCGCAGTTAATCCGGCAGGGCCTGAACCAATAATAATAACGTTTTCCACGTTGCTCATAAAATAACCTCTATAAAAACTGTATCCTCGATTTTTACTCGATCCCAAGGGTAAATCCTACAAATATTTGCTATTTACGCTCCCCAGCCTAATAAACTTACGATACTGTTTTAAGGCATGACGATTTATTTTTCGACGAATAAGCCTCAATTAAAACCAATTGAAGTCTCAGACGAGAATTCAAAAAATAAAACTCTAATGACGTTACTACTAGACGCCAAATACCCCGTAGCGTCTTCCTGCAAGGGCGACGGTATTTGTAGTAAATGTCGTATAACGATACTAGAGGGAAACCAGAACCTAAACCCACAAAGCGAACTAGAAATTAAAACAAAACAGCGTAATAAAGTTACAGTAGACGAACGGCTCAGCTGCCAGGTTTACCTTAACGGTGATATAACTATCGACACCAACTACTGGTAATTAATGTAATCCTAAATTAAACTCAGCATCTTCACTGGGATACTGATTATTTTTTAATTCCGCCTGACGAGCACGATGTTTCATAGGTTTCGTCAGCAAAGAATTTTCAAAATGACCGCGACTTTGATAGCCGGTTTGGCGAACACCTGACTGCCCTTTTGGCATTAACGATCCTATAAAAACCATTACTGCATTTACTAGCTCTGGAAATAAGGCCCCGCCCAAAACTCGTAATTTACCGACCGGAGAGAGTACTAACTCAGCATCGCCAAGAGAGGCGGCTCTCAAAATTTTCTTTGCCGCTGTTTCTGGACGCATAGACAATAGCGGCAAATTATCTGCAAAATCAAACCAAGCAAATTCTTTTTCATGATCGCCTTTAAATACCGCCTGGATAGGTGATCCCGTTTGCATTAACGTAGGGTAAACAGTGGTTACCGTAATATTTTCTTGGGACAATTCAATGCCGGCACCTTGTGAATAACCAGCCAACGCAAATTTAGATGCGTTGTAGGGTAACATATGGGGAACGGCACTTTTTCCACCTAGCGAACAAATATTAATTATTCGTCCGCCTCCACGACGCTTAAAATAAGGACGAATAATATCTGTTGATTCGACAGCCGCGTATAAGTGCAATTTCATTTGCGCCTCAAAGTCAACTCGAGTCATTGAGTCTAGGGGACCAACACTAATAGAGCCTGCATTGTTAACGATCACGTCTAGCACTCCGAATGCACTAATGGCTTCTTTCATAGCGATGGCCAGTTCGTTCTTTTTTGTCACGTCACAAATGACTGTGCAAACTTCTGCAGCCGGGTATTCATTGAGTAAAATTTCACGTGCGCGAGCCAATTCATCGAATTTTCTTGCCGCTAACGTGACTTTTGCACCGTGAGCAACTAATTGCTTTGCTAGTGCTAGACCTAACCCCCGAGAACCGCCGGTTATAAAAACCGACTTGTCAGCCCACTCAAACGCTTTAGTTCCGGCAGTTAAACACAAACCAGCTGAAAATCCGCCCATCAGCGCGGCCGCCTTCGGTTTTCTTAGCAAAAGACATCCCATTGCACCTAAGCCAGATATGATTGCTAATTCATTTTTTAAAGTTCGTTTCATAAACCATCCTTTTTTTGAAATTCATTTTTTTTCTTTGAATAGTTTTTGCTCGGATTCGCCCGTTTTCTGATTTACGCCATCAAACCGCAGAGAAATTACTTTGCGAAATGGGGGTAGAAATGTTTTTTCTGATTCGGCAAAAATTTTATCTAACATAAGCACATGTGAAGTTTGTCTATCTCCATCAACATCGAAGCTGGCTTCGACTTGGCAATTCTTTCCCTGTTGGCCTGCTGAAACTTTTACGTAAGCATCTTGCAACACGGGATCAATTCGCCGTAACTCCTTCACCTCAACAACAAAGAAATCTCGGACTTGAGGAAAATTCGGAGGTATCGTTACTTTTAAACGAGAACTAATTCCACCACGGATCAGCGGATGCACCGGCTTGTATGTTTTTTTATCCATCAACCAATAAAATCCAAATGCCGGTGCGGTAGGATTTTCAGATTCAAGTATAAACCGGCAACGCTCATCCAAGCGGGTGTACACCACTAATGCGTTCTGTGGATTTTCACTTTTCTCAAAACGGAAAATTTCATAATGAGTTCCTATTGGGCCAATATTTACAGGACCACCACCAAATGCGACCTCAGACAATATGAAAGGGACCAAAGCAATACGTTTCATACCACAAAACAGTATGCAAACAGGTGACCGTTTTTAGCGATATCTCTATTATGAACTCGTAGTATGCAAACGGAAAAGTTTCCCCATGACTTGGAAAAAAATCCTCAAATGGAAAAGTCTAACTTACTCGTGATAGGTATGATATTTCCAGATTCGTGTCGTACGATCAAACGAAAGTTCATACAAACAGCAGTTAGGAATTACAATTGCTTGTTCCGGAGCATTATCAGCCGCGTGAACTAAACGAACAACTGATCCGCCATGAGTCGACACTGCGACTCGCTTAAACTGCGGATTCGCTATAAGAGCCGTTTCCATATAATCTTTTAAACGTTTTAAATGTTGAACTTTTGTTTCACCGTTTGGAAAACCCATACTCTGATGTTCGGCTTTAATAGACCGCCATTGAACTAACAAATCCTCGCCGTACTTTTCGATAATTTGAATTTGAGACTGTCCTTCCACATCGCCCAAGTGAGTCTCTCGCAATGCCGGTGAATACAAGTACGGAACAGAGTGTTCCGCTAGCGCAATCTTAGCTGTTTCAATTGCGCGATCTAAATCCGAACAAAGACAAGCGTCTAAAACCATTGAAGATAACTTTTGGCGTAATGCCTGAGCTTGATCACGACCTTTTTGATTTAATGGAATATTTGTGTGACCCTGAAATTTTTTATTTAAATTCCAATCCGTCTCACCATGTCTAAAAACCAAAAGCTGAACAACATCACTCATTTTTTTACTCTTTTCTTAAAAGTACATAGTTAATTTTGATACCTTGATTGATGAAAATCTTCTCGAACCCGGTAACAAAATTATCGGCTGCTTTTTCTGATTGATGCAAATCAAAAGTTAAAAACTCAACTTTGTAGCGGCTTTGTTTGATTTCTTCCAATGCCCATTCGAAATAAACCAAAGAATCTGTTTTAAATTCCAGAAAAGATCCTGGCTTCTGAAGATCAAACAAAATATCTAAATTTCTTTGTTGAACGAAGCGGTTTTTAGGTTTCTTTGGCGATGTCCATGGATCTGGAAAGTGTACAAACACATTGTTGATCTCGCCAGCCTCAAACATCAACGGCAAATCAAAGGCGTGGTAACGACTAATCACTGCATTCGTAGCCCCAGCCACCAAAGTACGGCGAATCGTCTGAATTAATGGTTTATACTTAATTTCAATTCCAACCAAATTACGTTCAGGATGCTTCAGAGCACGGTGCTTGAAAAAATATCCAGCTCCGGTACCCACTTCTAAATCAATTGGTAACGAAGGGTTTGCGAAAACTTGACTCCACTTACCTTTATTCAACGGAGTACGCTCTTCATTAAACGCATGATTTCTAAACTCGCCATCCAGAGCTAGTGTATATTGATTAGGGCGAGGTAGGTTTCTAGTAAGATTAATTCGTCCGTTTTTTTGTGTATCTTGTGTTTGCATAAAGTGGATCTTCTATAGCACCAACGCAGAAAGAAATACATAGATTAAATGCTGAGCATAGTCTCTAATAAGAGTAATTGGCATTTTTACAGGGAGTTATGCATGGAAAGCAGCGTACAGTCTCATAATTTTACACGTCAGAAACGGAATAACATTTGGACGGTCATAAGCGCATCCTCGGCCGGAACTATGATTGAATGGTATGACTTTTACATTTTCGGAAGCTTAGCCACGATCATATCGCATAACTACTTTCCTAAAGGGGATGAAATTGTTTCTTTGCTCTTAACCCTAGCCACTTTTGCGACGGGGTTTGTTGTCAGACCGTTTGGCGCCATATTTTTCGGACGCATTGGCGATTTAGTCGGACGAAAATATACATTTCTAGTCACTTTATTGATCATGGGCGGAGCGACCGCGCTCATTGGTCTTTTACCTACGTATGAATCCATCGGAATTGCCGCCCCTATTATGCTTCTAATTTTACGCCTGCTTCAAGGTTTAGCTTTAGGCGGAGAATATGGAGGCGCGGCTACTTACGTAGCCGAACACTCGCCTGATAAACAACGCGGTTTTTTTACGAGTTTTATTCAAACTACGGCAACACTCGGGCTGTTTGTTTCACTCGGAGTTATCTTGGCTACTCGTTTTTCAGTCGGCGAAGACGCGTTTGCCGAATGGGGCTGGCGTATTCCATTTTTGCTATCAACGTTACTGGTAGTTTTGTCCTACTTTATTCGCTCGAAGCTTCATGAATCACCGGTGTTTCAAGAGCTCAAAGCCAGCGGCAAAGCGTCGACATCACCACTAAAAGATTCGTTTTTGAATCCCGAAAACCGCAAGTTAGTGATTTTATCGCTACTCGGCGCAACGATGGGACAAGGAGTCGTTTGGTACACGGGACAGTTTTATGCCCTTTACTATATGCAGACCGTTTTGAAAGTAAACTTTGTGACCGCAAACTACATCACTGCCGGCGCATTGCTTTTAGGAACCCCATTTTTTATTTTATTTGGTGCATTATCTGATAAGATTGGCCGAAAAAAAATCATGATGGCTGGATGTTTGTTAGCGGCTATTTTATATATCCCTTTATACAAAGGCATGGCCTACGCCGCTGGATACAACGCAGAAAATCCCGCGACGCCGTTGCACGAGCCCAATATATTACTTCTCGTTTTATATATATTCATCCAAGTAATTTTTGTGACCATGGTGTATGGGCCGATCGCCGCATTTCTGGTCGAATTATTCCCTACTAAAATTCGCTACACGTCAATGTCTTTACCCTATCACATTGGTAATGGCGTATTTGGTGGCCTAGTTCCACTGATTGGGACTTATCTCGTAGATAAAACAGGCGACATGTATGCTGGACTTTACTATCCGATCACGCTAGCAGTAATAACTTTTATAATCGGAAGTATTTTTATAAAAGAAAACCATCAAACTATTAGTATGACTCAGTAACCGACTTGATCATGTGATCACTATCGAAACTGAATCGCTTTTCAAAAGGCGACTGGCGAATCGGACAGTCGCTGATATCACAAGCCGCACAATATTTGCGACCGCATGGATCCAAATGAAATGCAAATTCTCCGTCATATGGGTAGTCACTAACTACTTTCTTTTCAAAATCATGAGTAACTTTGTGAGCTTTAGACACATCCCAAAATTCAGGCACTATTAAATGTGCGTCGATGTGATGAAAGGTACCTGCACGAATTGACCTTAAATTGTGGATATTAATAATTCCCGGTTTTACATTTTTTTGAATAGCCGTAGCTAATTCTTTGAGCGATTCTTGATCCATTTCATCCGTTAAACCGGAAACGGATCGTCGAACAATTTTACACGCTTCCCAAAGTAAATGAAAGGCAACGAAAGCCGACACAATAGAATCAATCCACATTAGTTGAGTCAGTTTCACTAGTAGTAAACCAATTAAAACGCCAGCCGTGGTATAGACGTCACTCATCAAGTGAACAGCGCTTGCAATCAACGTCACAGATTTTCGTTTTTCACCGACTCGTCGTAAAGCTAGTGACATAAATAAATTCACAAGTGAGGCGATGAAAATCAAAATCATTCCCAGTTCAATTTCTACAACAGGCTGATTTGTCTTAAATGCCTGAACACTTTCGATTAATATTGAAACACCGGCAAAAAAGACTAAGCCACCTTCAAATGCAGCCGAAAAAAATTCAAGTTTTCCATGACCATAAGGATGATTTTCATCGGCCGGCATTGCAACAAAATGCAAAACACCTAATGCCGTGAACGCCGTCAAAACATTGATAAGCGTTTCAACAGCATCCCCAAAAATAGCTGTAGAACCAGAGACAAAATAACCCGCCGCTTTCAACGCCAAAACGACAAAGCTTACAGCAATATTAATTTGTGCAATTCTTATTTTTTCTTGAGTTGCTGTGTCTTGTGGATCCATAACTCACGACTATCTCATTTTCATTTAGTTTTCAATTAGTTTTAAAACGGGCTAACGTTAATATCCTTAGTTCTTAGATGCATATTAAACAGTTTCTCGACATCTTTAATCATTTCAACCGGAATCTCTTGAAATGTCTCGCGTTTTTCACAGTATCGCTTTTTAAAAACGTCCTCATAGTCAATTTGAACTTCCCACGGCCCTTTACAAAATTTCTTAAATGCTATTTGTCTTTGCTCAATGGACGTATTTTTATTTCCCGCTATTAACAAACAGCTTATTTTTCCGTTCCGACCACACTCTGTATTCCAAACCTCAAACGCATCTTTATAGCGCTTTTGCTTTTCAAAATAAACACCCACTGTACTACATGTTGATAAACCTAAAAAACTGTCTTCAGACTTCAAACAATCTGATTTCATGACGTCTAAAAAAAAATCTAATTTTGGATGATCGGGGAATAATCTGACAAATTGTGAACAGGTACGCTGATCGGCCTTACAGGCATTCTCTGAAACCTTATAAGCTTCTTCTTTATTCCCATGCTCATATTGTAAAACTGGATACGATCCAAACTTATTTACCTCGAAATATTTTTTAGCGTACACAATAGCGCTCGAATAATCTTTCTTGGCCTTATAGAACAAGGCTAACGGCTCACATAACTCAGCTTTGGCATCACAGGCAGATTTCATCGTACTAAAGATTATCTCTTGAAACTCCTCTGGATATTCATTGCCATAGCGATATAAATTAAAACAACCAAATGATTCTTTTAGCTCACACGATTTTTTAATCGCCTCAAACGCATCTAGATATTTTTTTTCTGAGACATACAATTCAAATAATGGAACACAGGCGTAGGCCTGACTTTTATCGATACAAAGAAATCGATTATCTTCAATCTTATCATATTCGACATCGTAATAGCTTTGAGCAAATAGAAGTATTGGAAAGAGAAAAGCTAAAAAAAGTGCCTTTACCTGAAAAAACACTACCCTGCTCGCTGCTTGCGCTTCTTAGAAGCGGAAACCGCGGGAACTGTAGTTTTTTTCTTCTTTTTTGTACCGTCTGTTGTGGCAACGGCCTCAGGTGCCGATTCTTTGGCCTTAGCATTTTGACGTTCGAGCGCTTCTTCCGAACTTTTGTTTTTGTAGAAACACACTTTATTTCGTCCGTTTTCCTTTGCTTCGTATAGTGCATGATCGGCGCGGCGTACAAGTTCTTTTGGCGAAATATTCTCGTAGGGATCCGTCACCGCAAAACCAACAGAAATAGTTAATTGAATTTCGTCGTCACCGCTGCGGAACGTAGTACCTTCTACTGATTTACGTAAACGTTCACAGTAGAATAACGCACCATCAAAATTAACCTCAGTTAATACGATCAAAAACTCATCACCACCGTAACGAGCGGGAATATCGATATTACGCGTATTCGCACGAACAATCTTACCCATTTCCGAAATAACGAAACTTCCAAAAAGATGATCGTGTCCGTCATTAACACCCTTGAAGTGATCCATATCAAACATGATCACACACACTTGACGCCCGAACCGTCGAGCCCTTTGCAATTCGAAATCAAGTTTCTGATACAACGACCGCATATTAAGAAGACCTGTTAAGTCATCGGTATCTGCCAACTCTTTTAACTTTTCATTGGCATACATAAGCTGCTCTTGGAGGTCACGGATACGCAAATGCGTGCGCACACGAGCTAATAATTCAAGCGGAACGAACGGTTTTACTATGTAGTCATCAGCCCCACTATCTAAACCAAGAATGATAGATTCTGTTGATGACTCGTCACTCAATAGAAGCAACGAAGCAAATGGACGAATTTCCCTGATTTTTGCGATAGCGCGGATGCGTTGATCTCTATCTTTGAAGTCCACCACAATAATGGCAGGCATCCATGAATCAATAACACGAATTCCCTCTTCAAGTGAGTCAACGCCTACGGCATTGTAGCCTTCCCACTTCAAAGGTTCCAAGATGACATCTATCCCTTGCGGATCGTCATCGATCACCAATATTTTTCTAGATTTTGCAGGCCGTTCAATATCTTGGGACATCTTTTAAGTTTACGGCAGAATTTACCGGAAACAATAGATCCAGGTCGGCCTAGGTCTGCTTAATCTGTGCCTCCGTCCGGTATTTTCTGATTGAAGATTTCTTGATAAAAAACTAGTATTCCCCCATGAACAATTCTCACGAAATCGAAAAAAAATGGCAGGCCCAGTGGGCCAAAGAAAACGCATTCAAAGCTGACCCAAAGTCTACTAAACCAAAGTACTATGCTTTGGACATGTTTCCGTACCCATCCGGAACTGGTCTACATGTCGGTCACGCCGCTTCTTACATGCCGACAGAAATTATTTCGCGCTACAAACGTGCCAAGGGATTCAATGTCCTTCACCCTATGGGTTACGATGCCTTTGGTTTACCTGCGGAACAATTTGCTATTCAAACCGGAATTCATCCTGCGATCACAACGGACAAGGCCATCAACAACTTTCGCCGACAACTTCAGTGTGTAGGTTTAAGTTTCGATTGGAGCCGCGAGATTTCAACGTGTGATCCTAAGTACTACAAATGGACGCAGTTCATTTTCACTAAATTATTTGAACGTGGCTTAGCTTACCAAAAAGAAGTTCCCGTTAACTGGTGCCCGGCTTTGAAAACCGTTCTTGCGAACGAAGAAGTTGTTGATGGTAAGAGCGAGCGTGGCGGTCACCCCGTCATCCGTATGCCAATGAAACAATGGATGCTAAAAATTACAGACTACGCCGAACGCTTAGCGAGTGATCTAGACACTATCGATTGGCCGGAACGTACTAAGGAAGGTCAAAAAAACTGGATTGGCAAATCGGAAGGTGCCAAAGTTGATTTTGAACTTCAAGGCTCGAAAGAAAAAATCACGGTATTCACTACGCGCCCAGACACGTTGTTTGGCGTGACGTTCATGGTGCTGGCCCCTGAAAATCCAATCGTTCTAAAAATTTCGACAGCTGCAGAGGTTTCGAAAGTTCAAGAGTACATCAAAAAGACCCTGGCTAAATCTGAAGTCGACAGAAAAGCGAACACAGAAAAAACGGGTCAATTTACGGGTGCATATGCCACTCATCCACTGACTCAAAAACCAGTTCCTATCTGGATCAGCGATTACGTTCTGAACGACTACGGCACAGGCGCAATTATGGCCGTACCTGCACACGATCAACGTGACTTTGAATTTGCTCAGGCATTCAAACTGGATATCGTTCCTGTGCTACAAGGGCCTAATAACGAACCCTTGCCTTTCGAAGGTGATGGTAAATTGATTAACAGTGATTTCCTAAATGGCCTGGATAAAAAAACAGCGATTCAGAAAATGAATCAGCATTTAGAAGCCACAAAAAAAGGCCAAAAAGAAATTCAATATAAATTGCGTGACTGGCTATTTTCACGCCAACGCTACTGGGGCGAACCATTCCCAATGGTACGCTTTCCCGAAAAAGGTTTATCCGCACTTCCTGTAAACGAATTACCTGTTTTACTTCCCGAGGTTGCCGATTACGAGCCAACTGAAAAGGGTGAACCACCTTTGGCCCGTATACCAAGCTTTGTGAATTATAAATCTCCACAGGGACAAGCCGGTACTCGCGAAACCGACACCATGCCTGGCTCTGCGGGATCATCGTGGTATTTCTTACGCTTCACAGATCCTCATAACGATGCGGAACCATTTTCTCAAGAGGCGCAAAAATATTGGATGCCAGTGGATCTATATGTGGGCGGACCGGAACACACGGTTGGTCACTTACTATACGCTCGTTTCTGGCAAAAAGTTCTTTTCGATGCGGGTTTAGTTTCTCACCCAGAGCCTTTTAAGAAACTAGCTCACCAAGGAATGATCTTGGGTAAAGACGGCGAAAAAATGTCTAAATCCCGAGGTAACGTAGAGCCGCTTGAAGAAGTAATTGAAAAATTTGGAGCCGATACCGTGAGAACGTTCATCTGCTTCTTGGGCCCAATGGACAAAGATAAAGCCTGGTCTCCGACGGGAGTGGAAGGCGTGAAACGTTTCCTAGAGCGCGTTTCAAGACTCGTGTTTGATGACAATGGCAACGTCGTGGCTAAAGACACGCCGATGTCCGACGACTTAAAGAAATCTTTGCACAAAACGATTAAAAAAGTAACAAACGACATTGAAACAATGGGCTTTAATACGGCCGTCAGCCAAATGATGATTTTGGTGAACGAGATCTACAAACAAGAAACTCGCCCAAAAGAATTGATGCTGACCCTGTCGCAGCTTTTGATGCCATTTGCACCCCATTTAGCCGAAGAAATTTGGCACCGCCTGGGTGGACACGGTTTTGTATCCCTTGCACCTTGGCCGAATTACGACGAAGCCCTTTGCAAGGATGACAAAATTACATTAGGGGTACAAGTAAACGGCAAGATGCGCGGAACAATCGAGGTAGGCCCCGAAGAGGCTCAGGATTCAGCTGTAGCGCTTGCGATGCAGGTTGCGACCGTAGTGAATGCGCTCGGTGGAAAATCACCTGACAAAATTATTTACAAAGCGGGCAAAATTTTAAACATGATCGTGAAATAGTCTTGCGGGGACGGGGTTTTTAAAATACAAACAATTTCGTTTAACAATTTAACGAAAAGCAGCCGCGCCGGCTGCTGCAACAAGGGACGCGATGGAAAATAAATCCACTCATGAATCGACGTTAGTATCTGAAAACTCTCTTCCCGTTCAAAGCAAATCAAATCCACTAAAAACTCAGCCGTGGACTCCAGAAGACAGTGCTGAGTTATACGGAATCAATAACTGGGGGAATGGCTACTATCGAGTCAATTCGAATGGAAATGTTCAGATCACCCCGACGGGTGCTAACGGCCCTTCTGTTGATCTTTTTGAGTTAACTCAAGATTTATTAGATCGCGGTATTCGCGTTCCTATCATGATCCGTTTCACTGATATCATCAAAGCGCGCGTTCAATTACTATACAACTGCTTCAACAAAGCTATTTCCGAATTCGGTTACAAAGCAGAATACAACGGTGTTTACCCAATCAAAGTGAACCAACAACGTCACCTGGTTCAAGATATCGTACATTTTGGCAAAGACACTCGTTTAGGTTTAGAGTGCGGTTCTAAACCGGAATTGCTTGTAGTTCTTGCCCTAATGAACAATCCAAATGGGGTTATCATTTGCAATGGCTTCAAAGACATCGAGTACATCGAAACAGCTATCTTGTCACAAAAGCTTGGTAAAAACACAATTATCGTTGTGGACCGTAAAGAAGAATTAAAGATGATCATCCAAGTTGCCAAGAAATTTAACACTCGCCCAAAAATAGGTTTCCGCGCTAAATTAAATACGCAAGGTGCAGGCAAATGGGTGGATTCTTCAGGTGCTCGTTCTAAGTTCGGCTTAACAGCGATCGAAATCGTTGAAGGTATCGAGCTTCTTAAACAAGAAAACATGATCGACTGCCTTGAGCTACTTCACTACCACATTGGCTCTCAAGTTCCATCAATCCAAAGCATCAAATCGTCTCTGAAAGAAGGCGCACGTTTCTATACGGAAATCCATCAAATGGGTGCGACGGGACTAAAATACATCGACGTGGGCGGCGGCTTAGGCGTGGATTACGATGGTACCGGACATTCAGACTCCTCAATTAACTACTCTGAACAGGAATATGCTAACGACGTCGTTTCAATCCTCCAAGGTCTATGCGATGAAAAAGGAATTCCACATCCAAATATCGTAACGGAATCAGGTCGCGCGTTAGTTGCCCATCACTCGGTTCTAATCTTTAACGTTCTAGGCGTAAATCACCTACACAGAAGCGCTCCTCCACGCTTAGTAACTAAAAAAGATCCAGGCATCATGCAAGATCTCCAGTACATCTATGAAAAAGTAAACATCAACAATATCAACGAGTGCTTCAACGATTTAACACAATCGAAGCAAGAAACTCTTCAATTGTTCACCTACGGCGTATTGAACCTTGAACAACGCGCTTGGTGCGAAACAATGTACTTCTCGATCGCAACGAAAATGCTTCAAATATCTAAAAACGCTCCCGACGTTGAAGATATCGAGGCGACTCTTCGCCAAGAACTTTGCGATACGTATTACTGCAACTTCTCGGTATTCCAATCCGTTCCAGATTCTTGGGCCGTTGGCCAATTATTCCCTGTAATGCCTATCCACCGTTTAAAAGAAGAACCACACCACGAAGCGACTTTAGCTGACCTAACATGTGATTCTGACGGTAAGATGGAAAAGTTCATTGATTCTAAAACGGGTCAATACAAACAGACTTTACAAATCCACGAAGTAAAAGAGACAGAATCCTACTACCTAGGCGTATTCTTAACGGGCGCTTACCAAGAAATCTTGGGCGATTTACATAATCTATTTGGCGATACGGATGCGGTTCACATTTCTATGGGCCCAGCCGGCTACACAATCGATCATTACGTTCCGGGTGACACTGTAACTGAGGTTCTTTCTTACGTTCAGTACGATCGCAATAAGATGATTGATAACGTTCGTCAGGCATCTGAAGAATTCATCCAAAAAGGCAGCATCTCTAAACAAGAAGCCAAGTTGTTGATCAAGCACTATGAAGAGGGCCTATCAGGTTACACGTACCTAGAAGACCTTGAGTAATCCGAATAAATAAAAAAATGGCGCTATCACTAGCGCCATTCCTTGAAGATTTAAACTAACAGAACAAAATTACTGACATTTATAAGTTGAAGACGCTTTCAGTTTAGCGGCTTTAAACACAAGGTTCAATTTACCTTTAGTCGATTTATCAGCAGTTGGACGTACTGACTTTGCAATATCTAAAGTCAAATCGACATCACCACCATCGAATGTGTATGAATCGCCACCCATACGGTGCGCAGCCGTCACGGGCATTAATTGAGGCTGAGCTGCCGAAGGCTCAACGATTAGGTAAGACTTGCTTACTGATGAACATACCGTGATTTTTTTTGCGAACTCAGCAGCGATTTGCTGATCACCAGCCGCTGGCGTTGATGTGCACACCTCTGCTTCTTTAGTACCAATTGGACATTGGATACCAGCAAATGCCGATGTAGACAAAATAACTAATGACAATACTAGCGTTTTCATAAGGACCTCGGGGTTTGGGTTTAGACCACCCCAAGGTAGTTGAGCGGAAGCTCCACTTCACCTGTCAGATTTTAGACAGGTAAAAAGTATACTAACGAGCCTGTCCTGCGGTTTGATCCCCACGTGCATTGCGTTTGCCATTGGCCCCTACTGAGGCTTTTTCGGGTTGATTAAATGAAGCTATACTTTCATTGCAAATCCATGGATCTAAAATGTCCACACCCTGCCTAACTCGAAAGCTTTTCTGAAAGTTTTTTCCATGAATTTGAGGCGAAGCATACGCACACTCACTTTGGGTTAATACACGCTCGCTCGTTCTATACTTTACAGAGTTCTGTTCTCCTTTAGGAGCTTTAGGAGTAAATTCAACAGCCACCTTATCTAAGACACATACGTTGTTTACAACTCTAAAGCGATACCAGCGATGATACTCCCCATCTTGTATACGATCTTTAAGCTCACTCTTCACAGCAGAGGTCATTTCAGCAGTTGGTTCGAACGAAGGAACATTTTTGCTGGCCACAACGGCCAGCGTCCATGTTTCTTCCTGAGCCTCTTTGTTAAATCCAGAACTCGCGTAAACTGCAGTTTTAGAATCACCACTCATATTGAATTGAAACGTTGGCAATCCACTCTTTGAGTAACTGACTGGATCTTTTGTCGTCACCAAAGTGCTAGGTTTTTTTAAGTTCCCCAAACCACGCTTCTCCAAAAAGCGATTCGCAAATTCAGCGCAATTTAGGTTATTGGGAATTTCATTAAGCTCACCGAATAATGGTTTTGCCCCATTTTTACTTCGGCATAAAGCCCGTGTCGCTTTTTTAATGCACTCTTGGCGATCTGAACTTTTAACGCTATTACATGATTCAACCGCCGAAGCAGATTCAGCATCTTCCAATCGAATACTTTTAGATTCTGCATCTACACAATAGGAAATAGGTTTTTCAGCAGCCACTTTGTCTTTAGAAAAAGCAAAATTACCAGCAACTAAAAGCAATACAACTGCAAATGTATGTTTCACGGAATATCTCCTTGAAGTAAATCTGACCTTACTAGATCGGCAAAAAGGAGCATTCCTTAACAAGACTATACTTAGAGCCAGAAAACGAAAAGCCCCTCGATTTTCACCGAAGGGCCTATAAAGAAACTAAATATTAAAACAGCTTGTTAGTAATTATTTACCAACATTTGTGTTTTTCATTTCAGTCATACCTTGTTGGATACGAGCCTGAAATTCATTTTCCATTTCAATCAAATTGCTAGCAGACAGACTCAAAGTCGTTCCAGCTGGGCAACTTGTACCTTTTGCAGAAACTACTTTTAGTTCAGCAATTGGATTTTGTGATGTCGGCTGGTTAATTAAACGAAGAACATCGCCTTCATCTAATTGACATTGGCTACCATCAGCTTCTTCAACTGTTAAATCAGCATGAACAACCATCAAACGACCTTGAGTTAAGATCTGAGCTGGGTCCATAGTTGTGTTGTTTTGAACAGCTGCTTGTTGTTGTTTAAGAGCTTGCTCAACTTGAATACGAACTTCTTCTTTAATTTGTTCGCTGATTGCAACTTGGTTGTACTGTTGTTGAACCGCGATCACTTCATTATCAGCCGCAATACGATCGTAGTTAGCCTGGATTAATGACATTAATAGGTAGTCAGTTAACCAATACGCAGGAGAGTAGTACGTTACGTATGGACGGTAGTAATTGTAATACCAAGGATTATAACTCCAGTGCCAGCTGTAAGAAACTGGGCGTGACCATGTAGTCAATGTCCAGCTGTAGTAGTTATAATCGTAGTAAGATGGACGGTAGAAATATGAAGGGTATCCGTAGTAGTTATTTTGAACGTACACAGTAGTGTAGTTATTATTGTACTGACGGTAGATCACTGGTCTGTTGTTCCAAGTCGAGTACTTCTCTTGATACACAGTTTTACCATAACGATCTTGTTGGTATCTTAAACCATCTTTAGTTCTGATTTCAGAAACACCACTTTTGTATTTTGTAACAACGTCACCATTTGCACGGCGTTCAGTATCGCTGATTTTGACTTCCTTACCTGTTTTGTCGTAACGGATCGATTCTTTTCTTACGCTTCCGTTTTTATCAACAAACGTGTGAGTGTAGCCCTTGCCATCTTTATGAACTTTATCAGTCGTACCGTCAGCACGTACGCGGCTTTGACCTGGCTTAAGTTCCTTTAAAAGAATTGTTCCATTTTTGTTAACTTGTGGTTGGCTGTTTGAGTAACCACCGTAGTTATTTTTAGGCTGAACAGGTTTAGCCGTATCATACTTAGGTTTTGAATATGTATAGTCATTGTATTTGTAGTTAGAGCTCGAACCACCATAGTTTGGAGTCGTGCTTGGTTTTGAAGACGAGCTTGAACCATAGCTAGACGACGAACCATAATTTGGTTTGCTTGAACTAGAAGACGATGACGAACCCGAGTTACTTTTTGAAGACGATGAGTTTCCGTAAGTTACTGTAGGCGCATTGTACTTATAGTTAGATGATGAACTTCCATAGCTAGACGACGAACCATAATTTGATTTATTAGAGCTAGATGACGATGAACTTCCTGGGGTAACAGTCGGTTTTGGAATCGACTTGTTATAGTTGTAGTCATTGTAGCTAGGAGAATAGCTAGGTTTACTTGAACTAGAAGATGATGAACCAGAGTTACTTTTTGAAGACGATGAGTTTCCATAAGTCACTGTTGGAGCATTGTATTTATAGTTCGAAGACGATGACGAACTTCCATAGCTAGAAGACGAACCATAACTTGGTTTGCTAGAGCTATAAGATGATGATCCTGAACTACTTTTCGAAGATGAAGATGATGAACCATAGTTGTAGCTAGAAGAAGAACCACCATAGTTTGGTTTGCTTGATGAGCTTGAACCAGACGAATATGATGATGAACTTCCTTTGCTGCTAGAACCAGATGAGTATGAAGATCCACCGCTGCTTTTTGAAGACGATGAGTTTCCATAAGTCACTGTTGGAGCATTGTACTTATAGTTAGATGATGATCCACCATAATTTGGCTTGCTGTTGCTTGAAGAGTTTTTGTTTTGAGCGTGAGCTGAAAACGCAACCATTGAAACAACAACCGCGAAAGACAGAACATTCTTATTGAAAGTGTTTTTCATAATGTTACCTTTTTTGGTTTAGTTATTTATTTAATTGGACCCCCGCTTTATTTGCCAAAAATTGGCAAATTGCAATAGCAATGTGACGGTAATCTTTATCTGTGCACTTTCTTAACAGATCGATTTTACAAAGGAAACTGGTGTTAAAACGCCAAGCCGTGGTGGGGCCATTTTGCTCAAAACGACCAATCCGTATTATCCGGTCAAAAACACTCACGAATTAGCAAACAAATTCGTGCGCTTTTAAAACCGCTAGGGATGTAGTTTTGCGGTGAATGCATTATGACACCATCCCATGCGCATTTTGTTCGTGTCTTGATATGATACAAAGTTTACATGTTTCAAATTCTGTGATGCGAAACGTTTACAAATTTGGTCGCTGATTTCCTTATTCTCAAAGTGAAACACTCGACAGTGAAATAACGCGAGTCCACAGGCATACCTCTTGTATCTATATCTTTTCAAGAGGAACAATTATGAAAACATTAAGCTTATTATCACTTGTAGTTCTAGCGATCTGTTTCCAAAATTTTAACTTTGTTAATCTACTAGATAAAAAGTATTTCGTAGACGAAAAAGCGCGCGTAACTCACGCTCGAGAAATTTTAGGTACGCACTATAAAAAGAGCGACGTATCAAAACTCGAGGGCGTTAAGTTCTTCCATATTTACTTATATGATTTAGCCCTTAAGAATCTGCCACAAAAACATAAAAAGTATTCTAACCGTATTACAAAGGCTATTATCAAAGAATCTAAATTATACGGAATCGATCCCGTATTTATAGCTTCTATCATTCAGACCGAAAGCTCATTTAACCCCGAAGCACGCGGCCTAGCGGGAGAAATCGGTTTAATGCAGCTTATGCCGTCTACCGCAAAAGAGGTCGCTGAACGCCTAAAGATCAAGTGGAGAGGCCCTAAGACTCTATTAGACCCAGTCAATAACATCCGCATCGGAGCCGCTTACATTAGTCAATTACGCGGTTATTTCGAAAACAAACCATACCGCTATATGGCTGCCTACAACGTTGGCCCTGGTAAAATCGGTAGAATTGAAAACAGTAAAGATGTTCCCAGATTTTACTCAGATAAAGTCATGAAGTATTACGAACAGTTTTACAAGAAAGTCGCTATCATCCAAGTTCCAGACAACTTAGCACTTAATTAATTCCCGCCCTCAAATAAAATAAAACAAAAAAAAACGCGTTCTAGGTTTCCCGAGAACGCGTTTAAAATTTTAATTTTCAGATCATGCACTCTTAGCTTTTATGCCTATGAGTGATGAGCCCGTGAGAAGGATCATAAGGAGAAAGACCTACTGAAACTCTGTCTCCTAAAATCACCTTAATCTTGAACTTTTTCATTTTTCCGCACAGTCGGGCTGTGATTGTCAGCCCGTTTTCAAGTTCAATATGATAAGTTCCGCCACCTGAAAGGTTTGAAACT
>ERZ761610.845-NODE-845-length-20026-cov-19.183366_pt1 | contig 20026 bp, 19 predicted proteins | sample MGYA00512164_ERZ761610 | MGnify/ENA primary metagenome ERZ761610 (study PRJEB28899, sample SAMN02850038) | bioreactor sludge metagenome | biome: EBPR Sludge; feature: EBPR Bioreactor; material: flocular biomat | place: Australia: Thorneside Wastwater Treatment...
CGTGACTAGAGTTCAGACGTGTGCTCTTCCGATCTGTATCGCCGCCGATGCGTACATTTTGGTCAATGGGTACACCGCCTAAAAACGGAGTCTCTGTAATTTTGGCTAAATGTTCACCACCGCCAGACCCGAATAAATCCATGCGTGAACCGTCTGGTAAATCTAAATAAGACATGTTCTCAATGATTCCTAAAATCGGAACTTCTAATTTCTTGAACATATTTAATCCACGCCCGGCATCTTCAAGAGAAACAAGTTGAGGCAAAGTGACGATGACAGCTCCGCTCAAAGGCAAGGCTTGCGCAAGAGAAAGAGCCGCATCGCCTGTGCCGGGCGGAAGGTCAATAATCAAATAATCTAATTCACCCCATTCCACATCACCTAAAAATTGGCGAATAGCGGAATTGAGCATTGGTCCGCGCCAGATTAATGGCTCGCCGGGACGAACAAGCAAACCCATTGAAACCATTTTCAAACCATACGCTTCAGCCGGAATGATTCTTGGTCCATTCGGCGGAGGAAGTGATTCAACGCCCAACATCGTCGGTGTGTTGGGTCCGTAAATATCAGCATCTAACAACCCGACTCGTGCGCCGGCTTTTGCCAACGCAACTGCTACATTCACAGCCACTGTTGATTTCCCTACACCACCTTTACCTGAACCAACCGCAATGGCATTACGAATCGGAGTCTTTACCAAACCACGCATGCGTCCATCATTTGGAACATCCGAATCCATTTTGACAGTGACAGTTTTTACGCCATTCACTTTCATCACGGCTTCTCTAGAATCTTTTTCAATCTTTCCACGAAACGGACAAGCCGGCGTAGTCAACATCACTGTAAAAGAAACATGGCTTCCTTCAATTGCCACATCTTTCACCATGTTTAACGTCACAAGGTCTTGACCCAAATCAGGTTCTTGTACTGTACTTAATGCTTTCAAAACTGCTTCATTTGTAATCGTCATATCTCTACTCAATAAAATTATTTTTTATGAATTAACTCTTCATACCAATCTTGATAAATTGCCCGCAAGATTTCATCATTTGCAAGCGCAGGGTCATCATCAAATTCTGGTAACTCAAGCGTCCATTTATAAATTTGCCCTAAAGTAACTTCTTCAATATTTACATCTGTGAATTTTCTTTTCAGTTCCAATGCAATTGCGTAGGTCGCTTCCCAATTCATTTTGTTTCTAGGTGTCTTTCACGAAAATAAAAAAATAAAGGCAACGCAAAAGATAACCCAATCACGGTCAACACCCAAAATACCCACCAATATTTCATCTTGATGCGATTTCCTTCAATTGCCATAAACGCCCATGCTGTCAGAACTGACATTCCTAAATCAGCATTAAATGCCGCGCTCATCGGTGTCGCAAAAAAATTTCCGATGGCTTGAAATGTTGGCGTTGTTTCAGTCGTATAAAATTGAAACAAAAAATAATATGGGAATACGAAGCCCAAAAACGCAAGCAGTAGATAAATGTTCTTTTTCACAAACGAGATTATAGCATACCCGCATCGGATGTATAATTTGATGAAAATCCGCGCTTCTTTCTACATGGAAACCTGATTCAGCAATGGAAACAGACTCAACGCCTCTAAATCTTTTTGAATTCAATGAAAGTGACCTAAACTCGAATCGTTTGGGTTTAATTTCACCACGCCAACAAGAGTCGTTAAAACAATATGCTGGTGGCATTCGCAAATCACAATGGAGTTCAGTCTGGGTAATAGGATTCTTTCTGCCATTCGGTTTGTGTCTTATTCTTGGAATGTATCTTTCTAATGAAAGCACACGCCGAGCCTTATTTTCTGACCCATTAAATTTCATTATGATTTTAGCAGTGATTCCAATTGTAACTTTCATTGTTGGCTTAGGGATTTTCTTTGCCAATCGCCGTGCCAACAAATTAGAAAATGCAGAATTAAAACGGGTTGAAGGCATCGTCTCACATGATGAAAAACATTCAAAATACGGCACAACCTATTATGTCATTGTTGATAAAGTAAAATTTTTATTTTCAGAGGATGTATATCAAATATTCCCCGAAGGCGCACGCTTTCGGATTTATTACTGTGATGCCACACATTTTCAATTGATACTATCGTATGAAAAGTTAAACTAAAAGTCCCTGAATATTCAGGGACTTTTTTGAATTTAGAACGGGCAAGCCATATTGATAATCGCCGGGGCAGGCAGTACTTCTGGCAAGATAACGGCTTCATCTTGCACGCCAGCAAATGTGCCAAGAATTAATTGCGCGTCAGTTGAGAAGATGGCTTCTGTGGGATACGTGCTGAAAATCAGAATTGAATCAGGGGATAAGCCTTTGAGATAAACAATTGAAGCCTGTTCATTGGGATTAATTTGGCTTTTCAAAGCGACAACCGTATAAACTCTGTCAGAAATATTTCTTTCTTGTGTGTTGAGAACGGAATATGTTTCTGTATCTACAAGAGTTAAGTAAGCATCAACCATGCTGAGATTGGGGTCTATGTCTGTAGCAACGGTAATATCCATAGACATAACGCCTTGAGGAGGTCTGCCACCTTTCCAAACTCCCTTTTCAGAATTTCTTATAAAAAAGTTATCATCATAATTACGGATTGTCATAGTAGAAAGAATGCCCTCTGCCGGCATTTCGGTAAATTGCCACCAACAAGGCATTGCAAAACCAAATCCAAAACGTTCATCGCGGATTTCTGTCCAAAGAATAGAAGGGGAAGGCTGAAAGATAGATTCTGATTGGGTTGGCAGAGCAGTTGCACTCGAGGCAGGAGGCGTGGTATCCGTTGGGGCACATGCGCTCAGCAGGGTAAATATCAAAATCAAAGTTAGTGCTTGTTTCATTCTTTTTATATTCTCCATTTTAGGCGGGGTTAAATTCTTTTTGTACTAATTCGATACCTGCATTTTTTATAAAGTTCAAGGCATTTTCATCAGTACGGTAGGCAACACTATAAACGATTTTTATGATGCCTGCATTAATTAAGGCTTTGGTACATTGAATGCAAGGCAAATGAGTGACGTAACACACCGCATCTTTTGTAGAAACGCCATGCAATGCGGCTTGGATGATTGCATTGGTTTCAGCATGAATAGTGCGCACGCAATGTCCTTCAACCATTAAGTGACCTGTTTCATCACAATGGGCTTGCCCAGCAGGTGAGCCATTGAAGCCTGTGGTGAGGATGCGTTTTTCTTTTACTAAAACACAGCCTACAAAAGCTCGGTCACAAGTGCTTCGTTCTGAAACTGCAAAAGCAATCTTCATAAAATAAGAATCCCAATCGGGTCGCATCGAAACCTCTCTTATGTTTTTATAATTTTACCCGCCTATTTTACAGCGAAGCCTTTTGTTTAGAATGGGGTTTTAAGCGAAAAGGAGTTTGACCTAATGTCTGAAAATTTACGAAAAGTGTCATTTTATGACCGCCCAAATGTAGAAAAAGATATCATTCAAGTCGGTGAAGGGGTGCCGATTGGTTTAGAAGGTGTTTATAGCAAGAATTTAGGAATTGGTGGCGTGTATGGCTCATGGGGGCAAAGTTATAGCAATGCAAATTTAACGCCTTTTGTAGAGAAAAGAATCGGTGCGCCTCTTCAACCTGACGATGTGCTGAATCTCTCCGAGTTAGGCTTTGACTTCCGCCAACATATTCAAGACTTAAGTGAAGAAGACCATTTGAAATTGGAGGTAGAAGTGGGTGCGCGTTTGCTTCGCAAGGCTATCCAAGTTTGTGGTTGGGGAGCAAATGAAGTGGATGGCGTTTTGATTGGGATGAGTGGACCTGTTTCGCATGATTATGTTTCTCGAATTGCAGAAATGGCAGGGATTCGTGAATCGGCATTAAAAGTCAGTGTGCATAAAGCCTGTGATGGTTCAATGGGTGGTTTGCATTTGGCTTTGAATCCGCTTTTGGCGAAACCAGGTGAAGTGAATATTGCCGAAGAGTTACGTGGCAAAAAAGTTTTGGTCGGTGGAATTGAAGGTTTGAGTCGTTTTACTTCTGGCGTGAAAGATAAAAACGCGCTTCAATTGTTTGGGAATGGCATGGGTGTGTTGGGTGTCATCCCAAATGAAAACATGAAGTTCCTAGTTGGTAAGAGTTTTGAAAATTATGATGAAGATGGCTTATTAGCAGTACGCATGTATTATCCACACACTGCCTCAGGCGATGGCTTGGTGGATGTAATTCAAGAAGATTCGACTCATATCCGCATTTCGGGCTTGATGCATGAACCTGATGATGGTGCCTCAATCGAGATGGCTGGATTAATGGGTATGGTCAAGTTATTTGTGCGCACTGGCGTGCAAGTGGTAGAAGATGTTTATAAAGATTATCACTCTTTGATGGATAAAATTGGTGAATCTGGCAAAGCGATTACAACAGGTGTGGTGCACCATGCAAATTACAAAATCAATGCTTTGAAAGCAAAACATCTTTCTAAGCTTGGTATTAATTTCCCTATGCCTTGGTTGTTACATGATTTTGGAAACGTCAGCGCGGCATCTAATGTGATTTCGTTCTTACGTCAATTGCCGAACATTAAACTTGGTGACCATATTATGTTCGATGGTTTTGGCGCAGGTACATATTATGATGTGATGGCTGTGCAAATGGGGAATGGTTAAGAAATAATTTCTCGAATATCAAATCAAGTAGGGACACGGCGTCGCCGTGTCCCTACTGTTTTATTCTACAGTTACACTTTTTGCCAAATTCCTCGGCTGGTCAACGTCTAATCCGCGTGTGGCGGCGATGTGGTATGCAAGCAACTGCAAAGGTAGCACAGTGATGATGGGGGAGAGCATCCATGGGGCTTCTGGAATCCAAAGAACATGGTCTGCCATATCTTTCACCAAGTCGTCACCTTCGGTAGCAACTGCAACAACCATGCCACCGCGCGCTTTGGCTTGCTGAATTTGTGAAATCATTTTTTCATGCCAGGGGTCTTTAGGGGCAATACAAATCACGGGCATTTCTTCATCAATCAACGCAATGGGTCCATGTTTCATTTCACCAGCAGGGTAACCTTCTGCATGGATGTATGAAATCTCTTTTAGTTTCAATGCACCTTCATAAGCAATCGGCATGTTGATTCCGCGCCCGAGGTACAAACAACCTTTGATGTCTTTCAGGGCTTGGGCAACTTTCTCAACTTGAGATTCTGCTTCCAATGTGCGACCTGCTAAATCAGGAATGAGGCGCAAATCAGATACAAGTTGCTTGCGAGTCTTATCATCAATTACACCGCGTAAATCAGCAAGCAAAATTGCAAGCATGTATTGGTCAACAAGCGGAGCAGTAAACGCTTTTGTAGATGCCACGCCAATTTCTGGACCTGTTTGCATAGCAATATAACCATCAGCAACACGCATAGCTTGTGAGCCGACTGCATTGACAATGCTCCACACAATGCCACCTTTGCGTTTTCCTTCTTCCATGGCGGCGAGTGTATCGGCTGTTTCACCAGATTGTGAAATTGCAAGCACAACCGTGTTTTCATCCACGATAGGGTCACTGTAGCGGAATTCAGAACCAATGACAACTTCCACAGGGATGCGGGCAATTTTCTCAATCAAATATTTGCCGACCATACCAGCATACGCGGCAGTGCCACAAGCCGTGATGTAAATTCTTTGAATACGTTTTGCAAGTTCAGGAGTTAATTTTAATTCGGGTAAACGAATGCGCCCTTCTTTGAAATCCACACGCCCAGCCAAAGTATCAGTCAGTGCGCGAACCTGCTCGTGAATTTCTTTCTGCATAAAGTGGCGATATTCACCTTTTTCAGCAGAAACTGCATCCCAATTGATAGTATGAATTTCAGGTTTAATTTCTACACCGTCCAATGTTTCAATTCGAACGCTATCACGAGTCACAATCGCCATCTGTTTTGACTCTAAGAAAATTACTTTGCGCGTGTGTTCAAGAATCGCAGGAATATCCGAAGCGATATAGTTTTCATTCTCACCCAACCCAATCACTACACCACCTGCATTGCCAATACGAGCCGTTACAATTTTATCTGGCTCATCCGTAGACATTAACAAAACAACATTCGCACCTTCAATTTGTTTGAAAGTTCTGCGTGCGGCTTCTGTAAACGAAATCCCTGCCGCGTGATGATGTTCTGCCAAATGTACAATGGTTTCAGTGTCTGTATCAGAATTAAACACCACACCTTCACTGCTTAATTCATCTTTCAATTCAAGAAAATTTTCTACAATGCCATTGTGAACCACAACGGTTTTTCCTGAATTACCAACATGCGGATGCGAATTTCTTGCCGAAGGTGCGCCATGCGTCGCCCAACGGGTATGCCCAATGCCGGGCGCGCCTTTCAATGGGCTTTTATTTACCAAATCCACCAATTGCGATAACTTGCCCGCATCTTTGCGCACATCAATTTGCCCACCATTCATCACAGCAATACCTGCTGAGTCATAGCCACGATATTCCAGCCGTTTCAAGCCATTGAGAATAATCGGCGTCGCATCACGCGAGCCGAGATAACCGACGATTCCACACATAGGGGAGCCTCCAATTTTTTATTAATATATTTGATGAAAAACCAATACGCCTCAAACTTAATTGACGCTTGATTCTGCACCTTCGACTTTTTTACCATCCTTTGCTGTTTGCCCTCACAATCACTTGTGAGATATTATTCGCAAAGTTTTTACCTTGGAGGGAAAGAGATTGGATAATGGCATATCCAGAGGGCTTCCGCTGAACTTTCGATTTTCCTTGTTTTGTAGCGGCGAGGTCTTCTCGCCTATTTCATCACAAACAAGTTAACTCTATCTTGCAATAGAGAACCCTCATCCTCGTCAACTTTGACTTGTTATGTCAAAGTTCATGCGCTGTCTTTCCCGTTATTAAATTTTCCGTGTGCTTCCTTTCTAAATGCTAGTATTATACCGTAAAAGAAAACACCCGCCTAACGGCGGGTGTTTTCTTTCTATAACGTACTAGTTTATATGTTAGGTTGTTCTTTTTAACTCGTTCTAACTCGTTAGCCATCACCACCTAATGGCGTGCGTGTGGGTGACGGTGTACGTGTAGGTGATGGCGATGGAGTTCTTGTACGTGTAATCGTTGGCGTTGGTGTACGCGATGGTGTGATAGTTGGTGTACGAGTTTGTGTTACAAAAGTAGGTGTTCGAGTTGGTGTAATGGTGCGAGTTTGTGTTCTAGTAGGCGTGCGGGTAATAGTTGGAGTCTGCGTGCGAGTAGGTGTGCGCGAAGGTGTACGTGTAATGGTAGGTGTACGTGTAATGGTAGGTGTACGTGTAATGGTAGGTGTACGTGTAATGGTAGGTGTTAAGGTTCTTGTTGGTGTTTGCGTAGGTGTCGCTGTAAAGTTATCAATGCTGTCGGTAATCGTACAATCACCCCAGCCTGGGTAGTTAAAAGTTAGGCTAATATTCCAAATTCCTTCCCAATTGGAATTACTAAAATCTGCAATCCATTGTTCTTGTGCTCCATTTCCTGAAATTGGCAAATCTGGAACATCAGAAGTTGTACTTACGGGCGAATTGACAAATGAAGTTCCAGGGGGGTTGTAATAGGTGTCACCAAATTCTGCAAAATCAAAATACCTTCCACCAGAAAGAGGAGATGGAGACCAAGTAAGTGTAGCACTAACTAAGTAAGCAGGCGCAAAATTATTGTTGCGTACTCTTGCCTCAAAATTATCGCCATTGAAACGTGTACGATTTATGAAAATATTACTACAAGATGGTGTAGGTGTATTGGTTCTGGTAGGTGTATTGGTTGGCGTAGAAGTATTGGTCGGTGTATAAGTATTAGTTGGCGTAGAAGTATTGGTTGGTGTGAATGTACTAGTTGGTGTGAATGTATTAGTTGACGTGGGCGTATTGGTATTATTAAGAAAGCCACCGCCACCACTTGGGTCAGGAGATGATACAAGTGCTACGATTTCTATTGCTTCAAATGATTCATTGATTCCAGACCGATACGAAGCAAGGTGAATTGCGTCTGGTTGTATTCCAAAGAGTGGTAAAACAATAAATGTAAAATTGTAGTCAGTAGCCACAAAAACATATTCACCAGGCTCTCCGGCATTTTCTGCAACATTACACGAAGCATATACTGTATTTTCATCACCAATCAAACCCATTTGTGGGCGTACAAACTCATCTTCATCAGAACAAACAGTTACTTTCAAAAAGTTTTGATCATCTACAGTTAGTGATTCATCATAAAAAAAGCCAACGATAACCCGTTTGGTTTCATCAACAATTGAGGGTAAACGTGCTTGCTTTATTTCTGCTTCTTCATTAGCCCCAGTACAATCAGTTGGACAGTATGAAGGATCATATGTGCCTACGGTAGCATAACGAATCCCAAAACGAGTTGAGTTTTCAATAATTAACCATGCATAAAATAAGCGTCCATATTCTAACAAGCCAACCAGCACTAGCAATAGAATAGGCAAAATAAGAGCGAATTCAACCATAGCTTGTGCTCTCTTTTTTTGTCTTGGGTAATTACTTTTATATAAATTGAATAAAACCTTCATAATATTTCTCCAAGCATTTCAAACTTACTGCGAAATCTTTGTAGCAATGTTTTTTGCTATTCTGTCAAAAATTGCTGAAAGTGATTGTTTATCTGGGGCAAAGAAGTACTGTCCATGATTGATATCAGGTCCGCCCGCCTCTTCAGCAATATATTCCAACAAGGCTTCAGCAGGTGGCGGTTCAAGCTCACCGGTATCAGGGTTGGTAGCGAGAACATTCGGGTTGCCTGCAATCTGTTGTAGGTCATCTACAGCTGCTCCAAGCCCAATCGTGTAAATTGTGACGCCTTGTGGCGAGATTAAGCTTGCCAATTGATCTGCCATATCTCTGGCATAATCGTCAGCATCATAGATAGAAAGGTTTGTGTAAGTCGTGTTGTTAGGTGGGTAGTAATAAGATGCCACTACGTCGTTATCGTCATGGCGGGTGCTTGGGTACGCGTCGCGACACCATGCAACCCATTCAGGAGCATATGTCGGCCATGTGTTACGCGGGCAATAACCATACGGAAACTCACCATCTCCATCTGGGTCTGTAGCGTTAGCAGGTCCGCTGGATAAAAGAAGCACAACCCAGAAAGATTCTGGCCTCATCTTGGTTGTGTCCCCACTTCCTTGTAAAGCATTTGCGGCTCTAACTAAGGTGCCACCAATATTACTAGAAGGACAAGAGGACGGATCCATATCAGGGTCATCGGGGTTAACCTCGAAAATTTCACAAATCGTGTTGATATAGTTGCCATTAATAACCCGAATACATGAGCCTTCTCCTGGCGTCGCTACACCATCGCAAAGTTGCGGCTCAAACACCTTGATATTTGTAATTTCATCTATGATGGTATCTTTATCGGATGTTAAAGGCATAAGCTCCACAGGAGTGCGGTCGCCACCGGGTGTTTGGCTTGTAAAAGTTATGATGGCTGCTCTATCGTAAGGGAAATACATAGTTTCAATAAATTCAAGCGCAACTTCTTTGACTGCCAGAAGGGGCTGACAAGTACCTATCCATGGTTTTGAGGGATATTTGTCATTAGGTGCACTAGCCAAGTTACAAATACGGGGGTCATCGTCAGCCTCAGGGCGTAAGCAGGTATTTGGGTTTGCACCCACGGTACAATCTCCTTCACTGCCGGTTTCATAAGACATTTGAGCAGAAGTATCTAAAATCAATACTAGGTCAAGCGTCACCGCTTCACCCACTGAAGTTGCGGTAAGCGTAATACTTTCAAACCCTAAAACTCTTAAGAAGCCAAATCTAACATCTGATGAGGCAGTCACTTGAACGAGCTTTCTGTTATCCATAGGCTTATTAACAGGATCTGGATTGCATAAAGCCGGGCGGTCTGCTCCAGTATCCTCACAAGAATTAACAATTACATTACTTATGTTTTGTACCTGATTTAAGTTAAGAAAATTAATAGCTGCGTTTTCAAGAGCTTCCTTATTTATCTCATCAGAGCCTGACTCGACACGATATTGCTGTGCAGCACCAATTGCCGCTGCATCCACACTGCGCTTTAATTTGCCGTACTCTATTAATAATAAACCTGTATCGGTTACCAATCCAACCATAGCTATTAAACCAACAAAGGCAAAAGCAATTAAAATAATCGCTTGTCCTTTTTCAGATTTGAGAATAAAGTTTTTTAGATATTTTTTCATAATTGCTAAACTTTCCTAAACATAAACACCTTTACTAAGGCTTAGCGGCTACCAAAGGCATAATCGTTGAGGCATACAACATGGCTGGGTTGTTGTTAGAAAAAAACGGGGCTGTCCATGGCAACCCGAGAGTTCCTTCATAACTATAGTATATTTCTATAATAAGAAGACCCGAATCTACAGGTGTACTACCGTTTGCGGTCATATAATTTTCAATACTAGCATCATCATAGATAGAAGGAGGGATTGAGGCATTGTTGAAACGATAATAATACTCAGAACCAGAAGGATAACGAGTGATTGTAGTAATGGTTGGTGGAGTTTCTTCCTCATCAACATCTACACTTATCACAGAAATCAAGATATTATCTCTGGTCTCATCCATTTCGATACTCCGGATGGCATAACCGGGGTCTGTAGGGGCAAGCTCAGTAATCACAAAGTTAGCCACATCCACTGGAAATTGATTCGTGAATATTATAGTTTGTGATGGTAATCCTTCATCCTCAATTTCAAAAGGTGTTGAATTTGCATAGTAACGTGCGGCTGACCGCGTGGCATCTTGTAAAGATAAGTAAGTGTTAAGTAAAAAACCGAACTCTATCATACCTGAAAAAAGCAAAATTAATATCGGTAATGTAATAGCAAACTCAACCAAACTTTGGGCTTTGGTTTTGTGCAAACCGCCTCTATAACTGATCAAGGCATTGCGGAATTGGAGAGTGTGTAATAAATTCTTTAACATAACTTTTTGCCAGTTTTTTTATTCTGGCTTACAAAACGATGGTATCCTAATTTGACTACGGGCTACCAAATTCAATTTTGAGGCGCGATGGGGGCGTTTAGGAAGCCTAATCTATACAAATAATATTATAAACTACTTCCACTTAGAAAAGGTCTGTGCAAGCAACCTGCAACGCTTACAGAAATGTTAAGCCTACTGCCCAAGTACCACTTCTGGCATTGTCAATGTATCGTAATTTTGCTCATCTTTATATTTAATATAGATATTGTCAGTTCCATCTACTTCAATAAAATACCCAATAATTTGACTATGATAGGTACCTTCCAAGGCATCTAAACCATTTATCCGTACGTCTGCCCCTGGTGCTAGGATAGTGCCTCTATAACTTGAGCCAGCCCCGCCGTTTAGCACCAAAATACCATTATTTTCAATCGGCATATAAATTAGTAATCCTTGAAATTGCCCACCTGTCGGTGCGCTGATATCAACAAAAGCATTACCATTTATTTTAATATCGCCCTCTACCACCAATACTACATTACTACCTTGTAACGACTGACCAGCCTCTAAAACAAAATCTCCATCAATACAATAAATCCCGCTTTCTAAAAACCGCGCACCTTCTGCAGGAAATATATCTTCGCCCCAATTCCCCGAAGTCATTGTGGCGATTAATTCATCATATTCCGCAATCTTACTGCCACACCCTACCCGTGGCATTATATACGGTGGCGGATAAGGAATATAAGGCGCGCCAGTGTGAATAGGATAAGGCGTAATTAACTGCGGTTTTTGAATATCTGCTCCGCCGACTACTGTTATACGGCTACTATCATCGCGAACACGCACACTGCCACTACCAAATGAAATAAATGCACAATTTGGGTTATTGGAATTAACAAACAACCCACCACCTTCTAAATTAATAGTCGCTTCACTATGTACCCAAAAAGCAGGGCGGCGACTTCCAGAAATTACTTCACATTCACTACGCGGTGCTAAACTGACCAACGCATAGCCCGGAAACATTTCACCCATCACTGCGGGTTTCGATTGTGAAACAGCACTGACTACATTTGTAATATATGGAATCCCAATCACATTTGCAAAATAAGTCTGCAATCTTGAAGTGATGATAACTTCTATGTATTCAGCGTTCCCTGCATAAGGTCCAGAAAGAGGCGGTGTGTTTAATTCCACCATATTTGTCTCGCCATCATTGTTATATCCATTGGCGGCGGCAGTTGTCAATGCGGCAGCACGCCAATCACCACCTTCAATACGAGTTAATGCGGCAGTTAATGCGGCCGCAGAAGCGGCAGTTTCTGCACGGCGACTATCTGTATAAGCGTTTGTGCCATCAATTGCTAATGCAGACGTGCCAATCAAACCAACAATCACAAAGATGATGATAACAATGGCTTGCCCTTTTTCACTTGGGCGTTTGAAAGAAAAGTTTATGGGCATGGTGGTTGAAGGATAACGTTCGTAGCACTACCAGTTAAAGAAATTGTATCTGACCCAATAATATTACCTGCGAAAGGCATCAAAATAGGGTATTGATAAATGACATTTACTTGAATGCTATTTGCAACACCTCGTGTGATTCCTTGACAATCATCACCAATCACAGCAATTTCAATGCTTATATTGGATGTATCTCTTAAATCTACAGGTGATGAAAAAATCGCTTCATCACTACGGGGAAGAATGTTTCGCGCGCGGTTTTCTATCTCTTCGGTGTTGCTTGGGTTAAATGAACCATACAACGCGCCTTCCTGTGCGGCATCGCGCAAAATCGAATAGGAAAACAAAGCCATGCCAAAATCAATTGTGCCTAAAAGAATTAAAAGAATAACAGGCAAACTAATTGCCAACTCAATTAAACTTTGACCTTTTTCCTGTTTCTTCATTTTATTATTTGCTTGAATCTATCGGGTAGTTTGTACAACCGGGTGTACCAATCGTAATGATAATTCTTTCCGTTCCATCTAAATTATCATAATTTTGGTTAAACACGAACACAACAGTTGAACTGCCAGTTGGAATGAATGGATAATATGCTGGTATAAAAGCCGAAGGTGCAAAAATATCACCATTCCACGGCGTTTGCCCAGTAAATAAAATTTGCGTTAGGCGAAGCGTAGAGTCGTTACCATCATGTCCATTATCATGATTCCATTCTACATAAACCTGTGCCGCTGTTAAGCGATGACCTGTATTGTTGATAATATTCATACTCATCGTATTATCTTCAAATTCAAGCCCACCATGCGACACATTCGTAACACCAGTACAACTGATAAATGTTGGTGTAACAGAAGAAGTCCATGTGGGTGGAGGCGTAAGTGACGGCGTTAGGGTTAAAGTAGGTGGCAAAGTATTGAATGGCGTTCTAATACCCTGAGTGCCTGAAATGGGAGGTACTTTTGTAAATGTAGGTAGTACCGTTTCAGTGGGAACTCCACTGGTTGGCACACGCGATGGTGTAGGTGATTCTGCTCGGAAACCTGTAGGTACTGCTGAACCAAAAATTGGGATTGAAATTAAAAAAGTGCGTGCATTAGCAGAGACGATAGTGAGTGGTTCTAACGGCAAAATTTGAATAATCGGTTCATAATTTGCAGTCACTTGCACAATGATGCGGTCACCATTTTGGATTAAGTTATCTTCAATTGGGCAGGTATCCGAATCTGGGTTAGGGTCAATATCTACAATTGGAACTTGCTCACCATCTTCTGTCAGCCCTCTATCATATGTGATGTTAATATCTTCAAACTCTGTCAAAATAGCAGACTCGTTTGCGACTTCACGTATTCCTTCACAATCTTGATAAAACGTAGTCCCATCATTCACTTCACCAGCCCCTGCGCCATAGCGTGCGGCTTGGCGTGAGGCATTGGATACAGAAGCAAAAATAAATATTAAACGAGAAACTTCAATAATGCCGTATAAAAGAATAATTAATACAGGCATCACCAGCATAAATTCAACCATGGCTTGCGCACGGGTATTTTTATGATTTATTGAAAAAAACTTCTTTATACCAATCATTATTTGGGTAAGAAAAATTGAATTGCGGCTGGAAAATAAATCATTAAAAATGCGCTGATAATAAAGTATGGACCATAAGGAATAAACATCATTAAAGCATTTTTGTTATATTTACCAGAAATAATTAACCATACGATTAAGAAAAAGCTAACAATGCCACCTAATAAAATGCTGATGAGAATACAAAACCAAATTAAATCTACGCCAACTAAAAAGCCAAGCACGGTGGCGAGTATAACATCCCCAGCACCAAGGGCTTCTTCATCATCCGCTGGTAAACCTTGCGCTTCCATTCGTTTGCTACGCAAGCGTGCAAATAAAACACCAAAATAATAAAATGCTAATAAGATGACAAAACCTAATAAACCACCTAAAAGGGTTGGTACAATGCCTCGGGTATACGTCCCCAGCCCTAACGTTAAGAGAGAACCGACGATGCTTGTCGGATGTAAAATCAGGCGATGTTCCATATCAATGACAAAGACTACACCTAAGTAAATCAACAATATCATGCCAAGCCAATATCCCATTTTGGGTGCTTGAAACCAAATGTAAATGCTAATCAGAAAAATTATTGCTTGTGTTATCCATATGCGTTTGCTTCTTGCATGATTATTTGTACAAGGCTGAAAAAATAAATAATCTTTCCAAGCAATGGGTGTGTTGCATTGCAAACACGTTGGTTGTGTGAGCCGTCTGGTCATTGGCAAAACATCTGCAAGATAATTGACAATCATGCCAGCCAACCAACCAACAATAAAAGGAACGATTAATGATATAGTCATTTGAGTTATTATAATTCTAATTAATTAAGACCGTAAAGTTAATCTTTTTGATGTAAGCTGATTGCAATGTTTTCAGAAAGATTTTGACAACACTTTACAATTCTGTATAGCACATTTTTTGTAAATAGGAGATTTGAATGGAAGAATTTTTAATTGAAGGCGGCGTTCCATTAAGTGGAGAAGTGACACCGTCTGGAAATAAAAATGCGGCATTGCCTTTATTGGCGGCATGTTTACTAACTGCTGAGCCTGTTATGCTTCACAATATTCCACAAATCCGCGATGTGCTTGCCATGCGAAAATTAATTGAAAGCGTTGGCGCACAAGTGGATGAAATAGACTCAAATACATGGCGAATTACTAGCCGTGAAATTTTCGCTTCACATCTTGACCCAGACCTGTGTCGGCGCATTCGGGCATCTATTTTGCTTGCAGGTCCTGTGCTCGCACGGACAGGTGGCATCAACCTCCCACCACCCGGCGGCGATGTGATTGGTCGCCGCCGTTTAGATACACATATCCTTGCTTTGAAAGCATTTGGTGCAAAGGTTACATATAATCGTGCGTTTGATATTGAGTCAAGTAGTTTGCAGGGTGCCGATATTTTGTTAGATGAAGCCAGTGTAACTGCTACAGAAAATGCTGTGATGGTGGCTGTGCTGGCAAAAGGCGAAACAAAAATCCGCAATGCCGCATCTGAGCCACATGTGCAAGAATTATGTAATTTCTTAAATTTGCTTGGAGCGAAAATTGATGGAATCGGTTCAAATACTTTACATATTCAAGGTGTAAAAGAATTACATGGCGGTGAATACACAATTGGACCAGACTTATTAGAAGTAGTAAGCTATATCGGCGCGGCAGTTGTGACGCGTGGTGGTATAAGAATTCATAATGCTGGTGTTAAACATTTAGAGATGGTGAAGCAAGTTTTTCATCGTTTGGGTGTTCATTGGCAAGTAGATGGCAATGATATTCTTGTTCCGAAAGAACAACCACTCAAAATAATTTCTGATTTAGACGGTGCTGTGCCCGAAATCAAAACAAATGTATGGCCCGCATTCCCAACTGATTTAACCAGTATTGCCATCACTGTGGCAACCCAAACCTCTGGCTCGGTTTTATTCCATGATTGGATGTTTTCCGGCAGAATGTATTTTACAGACAAACTTGTGGGTATGGGGGCACGTATTATTTTATGCGACCCTTACCGTTGTTTGATTCAAGGTCCAACACAACTTTATGCTGAGAAATTAGAAAGCCCAGATATTCGTGCTGGTATGGCTTTATTGCTCGCCGCCTTAGCCGCAGAAGGTACATCTACAATTCGAAATATTGGGCAAATTGAAAGAGGATACGAAAGAGTTGATGAAAAATTAAAATCACTTGGTGCAAAAATTAGTAGAGGCATCGAATAAAAATAAGCCGCACTTTTGCGGCTTATTTTTATTCAACATAATAAACTTGCTTAAGGAACAACTATTGCTTCCTTTTTTATCTTAACAACAAAAAGATGATTGTCAGCAGGACGATTATTTACAAAGCCCGATGCATTACTGCTTTTATTATTACCAAGATCAATCAATGCGTAAGCGTAATAGTTTCCTTTTGGTATAGAGACCACACGTTTTTCATTTTTGCCTAGATAATAAACAAGAAATCCGCATTGCCCAAATGCGTTAGCACCTTCGCCTAACCAAAGCGATAAAGTTACTGTTCCTCCGCTTTCATTTTCAAGCCGAATATTTGATTGTGGCCCTGCTTCGCCTACATTTAATGGACCTTCACAAGAACCTTTAGGTAAAGATGTATTTGTAGGAGTTGCTAATTCTATAGTTGGCAGAGGCTCAGGTGTATTTGTTGGTAATGGGGTAGGGCTTGGTGTTTCCGTTGGCGGAACTGGAGTATTGGTTGGAATTGCGGCTTGAGTTTCCGCTACAATTGTCCAAGCCGCGGCTACCGCTGTGCCAGAAACTTCTTCTGGTGATAAAGTTGGTTCTGCCTGCTGACCACACGCAACTAAGAATATTGCTATGATAGTTACAACAGGTAAAATTTTTCTAAACATGAATTTCTCCTTAATTTATCTTTCATTTTATTTAACATTTATTCTGTCTTTGAATAAAGTAATTGTTAAGTCGTTTTCTTTTGGTAAATTGAAACTTCCAGTAAACTGCCTTCCGCCAACCCATGCTACATAAGTATAATTTCCAGCAGGTGCTTTTGTATTAACTGTTCCTTCTACAGGATATTCAAGAATGGTTACATAACCATCTTTTGTAACGCATCGAAGAGAAATATATGCATCAGCCTTTGCTTTGTTAATAATACTAATAAATCCAAACGGCAAATTAGGTGGCAATGTTCCATGAGACAGTGGTTGTGGGTCAATCGTTGGCGTTGATGTAAAAAACGGATTTAACGTGGCGCTTGGTGTTCCAGTAAATGGCAAGGTGCCGACAATAATTCCTGCACCAGGTGTTCCGGTAATATTTTCTGTTGTCACCGTGCCAGTTCCTAACGTGGCAGTTAAAGTTAACAAAGCGGGGTTTTGCGTTTCAGTAGCCGTTGCCGGAACTTCGGTATTCGTAGCAGTCACAATCACAGGCGTCTCAGTTGGAACACTTGTATCTGATGGTATTGCTTGCAAAGTCTGTTGTGAAAGTACTGCCGCGGTCAACTGCAAATCCGCTTCTGAAATTGGAGTAGGGAATGTTTCAGTTTGAGGTGCCGCTGGTAAACAGGCACTGAACAAAAAACTCAAAACCCAAAAAATTAAAAGTTTTTTCTTCATGGCACCCAACTCCAAATAATTTAACTAATTTTGCCCGACAACGCTTAAAAACTGATTAACGACATCACGCAACATTTTTTCTGGCAATGCGCCTACTTGCCGATGCACTACTTTACCACCTGAAACAAATAACAAAGTAGGAATACCCTGAATACCAAATTTTTGCATCCATTCGGCATGGTCATCGGTATTGACTTTTGCAATCACAATTTTGTCGCCCATTTCTTTAGAAAGTTTATCCAAAGTTGGCGCAATCATTTTACATGGGTTACACCACGGCGCCCAAAAATCTACAATTACAGGCACATTCGATTGCATAACAACTTTTTCAAACTCTGCATCGGAAATATGAATTGGTTCTGACATGTATTTTTCCTTTTTTTATTCTAAACATTAAGCGAAAAAAGTATAACATAAATTCCCTCATACACCGTGCTATAATCGCCGCCTTATGAGTATTTTCTCACGTTGGAAAGATGGACTTTCCAAAACAAGCAAATCTGCATTTGGGCAAATCGCTTCGATTCTTGGAGCATCTGAAATTACAGATGAAACATGGGATGATTTAGAAGCACTCTTAATTCAAGCCGATTTAGGAATCGAGACCACATCTTCGATTTTAGATTCCCTCAAACGCCTCACCCGTGACCTCGGCTTGATTCGTGCTAGCGACCTTACCCTTAACCTCAAACAAGAATTGCGCTCTCGGTTAATTTCACCACCCCAAATTCACTTTGAAAACAAGCCGACTGTTATCTTAATTGTCGGAGTCAATGGTGCAGGGAAGACAACTACAATTGCAAAATTGACATCACGTTTTGTTAATGAAGGAAAGAAAGTTTTACTCGGCGCGGCAGATACATTCCGTGCCGCGGCGGTTGACCAACTTGAGGTTTGGGCAAACAGGCTAAACGTCGAAATAATAGGAGGCGCACCTGAAAGCGACCCCGGCGCGGTAGCATTCAACACAGTTCAAGCAGGAATCGCTCGCGGAGCAGACATCGTATTTATAGATACTGCTGGGCGTTTGCATACTCGTTTCAACTTAATGGAAGAATTGAAAAAAGTATATCGTGTGGTTGGCAAAGCAATGGATGGCGCACCTCATCAAGTGTGGCTTGTGCTAGATGCAACGACTGGGCAAAACGCGCTGAATCAGGCTCGCTCTTTTAAAGAAGCGGTGAACGTGACCGGTGTGATATTATCGAAATTAGATTCATCGGCTCGTGGTGGCATGGCGTTTGCTATTCAAAGCGAATTGGGCTTGCCGATTTTATTTGCAGGCTTAGGCGAAAAACCTGAAGACCTGACTCCATTTGACCCCGACGCATTCATTGAAGGAATTTTACAAAGTAGTTAGGAGAACACATGCAAGACTTATTACAACGACTCGAAAAAATAAATGAAACATCCGCTCAACTCTTGGAGCGTCTTTGACCTTGCCAGCAAAGAAACGCAACTTACACAATTAGAAAAAGAAACCGAAGCACCAGATTTTTGGAATAATAATTCCAACGCACAAAAAGTTATGAAGACTGTTTCCAATCTGCGCGATGAAGTGGAAACATGGAAAAAAATAAAAAATCAAATTCATGATTTAACTGAGTTAGCAAAATTAGATGACGAATCTCTGCGTGCTGATTTAGAAACTGAAATTCAAACCTTAGAAAACGATTTAGAAAAACGTTCATTCGCCGCCATGTTATCTGGTCCGTATGACCATGATGATGCCATCTTAGCAATTCATGCAGGCGCAGGTGGAACCGATTCGCAAGATTGGGCGCAAATGCTTGAGCGTATGTATTTGCGTTGGGCAGAAGAACACAACTTCACGGTTGATATGATGGACTCAACCCCTGGTGAAGAAGCAGGTATAAAAAGTGTCACCATCGCAATCGGCGGAAAATATGCATTTGGATATTTGCGTTCAGAAAAAGGCGTGCATCGTTTGGTGCGCTTATCTCCATTTGATTCAAATCATCGCAGGCATACATCGTTTGCGTTGGTAGAAGTTCTTCCACAAGTTTCAATGGAGGAAGCCGATATTGAAATCAATCCAAGTGATATAAAACTGGATGTCTTTCGTTCATCAGGTGCAGGTGGTCAAAATGTGCAAAAGAATGCAACCGCTGTACGCCTCACGCACATTCCAACAGGCATTGTCGTCACTTGTCAAAATGAAAGATCACAAACGCAAAATCGTGAATTCGCAATGAAAATTTTGCGCGCGCGTTTATTAGAACTTCGTCAAGCCGAAAGAGAAGAAGAACGCGCCGTGCTTCGTGGCGAATACACCAAAGCCGAATGGGGCAGTCAGATTCGTTCGTATGTTTTGCATCCATATCAAATGGTCAAAGACCATCGTAACGATTTCCAAGCCAGATCGGAAGAGCGTCGTGTAGGGAAAGAGTGTAGATCTCGGTG
>ERZ761610.852-NODE-852-length-19925-cov-205.116205_pt1 | contig 19925 bp, 17 predicted proteins | sample MGYA00512164_ERZ761610 | MGnify/ENA primary metagenome ERZ761610 (study PRJEB28899, sample SAMN02850038) | bioreactor sludge metagenome | biome: EBPR Sludge; feature: EBPR Bioreactor; material: flocular biomat | place: Australia: Thorneside Wastwater Treatment...
AGACGGTCAATCAAGGGATCGACTTTGTCGGGCACATCGGTGGCGACGATTTCTTTGTTGCCTTCCAGAGTGCTGACTGGGAAGCTCGCTGTTGGGACATCGTCGGTCGCTTCGCCAAGGCGATGCAGCCGATGGCCGCTGCGAATGGCCCTGCTGGCGATGGCCATATGGCCGAGAACCGTAAGGGCGAGTTGGTCTTCCAGGCCTGGCCGACGCTCTCGGTGGGTGCCGTTCGCGTCCATCCCGGACAATGCGATTCGCATCGCGAAGTTGCAGCGGCTGTAGCGGTAGCCAAAAAGGAGGCGAAGAAGGCGGCCAGGAGGGTGCCGGGAGAGGCGCCAAGCGGCTGCGTATTCGTTGAGCGGCGCCGGTCTGGCCAAGCGGACGACTCCTGGTCCGCTGCTGGCCTTCTGACGCCCTGCCGCAAGCCCGCCGCCGCAGGACCGCCGAGCGAAGGGTACCGCCGGGATGCCTCCTCGAACCCCCGAGTCCCGCCAGCAGAACGATCAGGGGGAACAACGCGGGAAAGGACCAAGACCTGAACTTCATGGAGTCGCAACGAACAGCGAGCGTCATCGGAGCACGTCTGGTCTTCGTTTTCTTCGCAGTGTACCTTCCAAGTTTCCGCCGGCGTTCGGCATCGACCTGCATGTCGACGATTCCGAGGGCGTCAGGATGGAAGGTCAAGCCTACGGCTTCCGCGTGGTGCAGGTCGATCCCCATGACCCCTGCTGGATCGACCGGGTGCTGCAAGCGGTCGACGACATTGGCCGGGGATGGCCAGTCGCCGCGGAACACCCGCAGCGTCAGACGGTGCCTGATCCCGGACGACCCATCGATGGCAGGTACGCCATCACGTGCCCGGGGTCTGCCGAGTGCGGACCGACATGATCCCGCAACAACGCGCCATCACACTCATGGCTTTGTGACCACCTCCGGAGTCTGACTGATGAAACGGATCATGTTCGCTGTGACCTGCGCTGCCGCGCTCACTCTTTCTTCCTCTGCCCTCGCACAGGAGAGGATTCGTCTGATCGGCTCCGGCGCCAGCTTTCCGGCACCGCTCTATCTCGCCTGGTTCAAGGATCTGGGCAAGAAGAACCCGAATCTGACGGTGGATTACCAGTCCAAGGGCAGCGGTGCGGGGGTCCAGGATTTCCTGAACAGGACCGTTGACTTCGCTGCCAGCGACTCCGCGATGAGCAAAAAGGATATGGCGAAGGTGCCCGAAGGCGTGCAGTTGCTGCCGATGACGGCCGGCGAGATCGTCCTGGCTTACAACCTGCCGGGCAATCCCAAGGGCGTCCGGCTGCCGCGTGAGGTCTATTCCAACATCTTCCTGGGCAAGATCACCCGCTGGAACGACGCCAGGATCACCGCCGCCAATCCGGCCGTGAGTCTCCCCGATCTGCCGATCACGGTCGTCGTCCGTGCTGATTCGTCCGGTACCACTGCCGTCTTCAGCAAGCATCTGGCAGCCATCAACGATGCGTTCAGGAAGACGCTTGGCGAAGGCAACACGGTCAACTGGCCGGCCAGCGACAAGTTCATCAAGTCGCCGAAGAACGACGGCGTGACGGCGACCGTGCGCCAGACTCCGGGCGCCATCGGCTACATCGAATACGCTTTTGCCAAGCTGGCCAAGGTCGAGTACGCGCTGCTTCAGAACAAGGCGGGTCAATACGTTGCGGCTGGCAGCGGCGGGGAGACGCTCGCCGGCTTAAAGCTGCCACAGGACATGATTGCCTGGCTGCCTGACCCGGATGGCGCCAAGGCCTACCCGATCACCTCCTACACCTGGATGATCTTCCGCAAGAACAACGCCGATCCGAAGAAGGCGCAGGCGATGCGCGAGATGGTCGAGTACGGTCTGACGCAAGGCCAGAAGATGGCCGACGCGATGGGCTACATTCCGCTGCCGACCACGGTGGTCGATCAGGTGCGCACGGCGGCGGCCAGCATCAAATAGGCGTGCTGGTTGCCGTGACGCGGTGTCTCGCTCCCCCAGCCCACCGCCTGCACCGGCAATCCCGGACGCACCACCGACCCGCGATCGACAATCCAACTGGAGGATCTCATGAACAAGCCCTTTGCTGTTCTGCCGCTGAACGATTCCGTTTGCCAGCCGCCCACGGCGACGCAGATGGTGGTTGATCGCGGCTTTCGCGGACTGTGCTACTTCGGCGTCTTCCTGATCCTGCTGCTGGTTGTTGCCCTGGTCGTGGAGATCGGCGGCAAGGCCGTGCCTGGAATGCAGAAATACGGCACGGGCTTCATCGCCGGCACGGTATGGGATCCCAACCAGCTGCAATACGGCATCCTGCCAGCCATCTGGGGCACGCTGTACAGTTCTCTGCTGGCCTTGCTGATTGGCGGCTTTTTCGGCGTCATGATGGCCATCTTCCTCACCCAGGACTTCCTGCCGCCACGCCTGGCCGCGCTGTTTCGCACCATCATCGAACTGCTGGCCGCCATTCCCAGCGTTGTCTATGGGCTCTGGGGAATCTTCGTCGTCATTCCGGCGATTCGCCCGTTGGCCGACTGGTTGCATCAAACGCTTGGCTGGCTGCCCTTTTTCAAGTCGAGCCTGAGTGGCCCGGGTCTTCTGCCTGCAGCACTCGTTCTCGCCATCATGATCCTGCCGACGATCGCCGCGGTATCGCAGGACGCGCTGCGCGCAGTACCACTGAAGACCAAGCAGGCTGCCTACGGCATGGGTGCCACCCATTGGGAAGCCATTCTCAAGGTCATGTTGCCAACGGCTGCTACCGGCATCTTCGGCGCCCTGGTCCTCGGTCTTGGTCGCGCCCTCGGCGAAACGATGGCGCTCGCCATGCTGGTCGGCAACTCCAACCAGATCAGTCTGTCACTGTTTTCTCCGGCCAACACGCTGGCGGCACTGCTGGCACTGAACTTCCCTGAAGCAGGGCCGGCCGAGGTCGAGGTGCTGATGTACGCCTCCCTGGTGCTGATGCTGATCACGCTGGTGGTCAACCTCGTCGGTTCGTCGATCATGATGATGTCCCAGCGGGGAGCCAAGTGATGCGGAACCTGTCCGTTTCGGGCCAGCCGGCACCCAGCCTGCAGCGCAAGCTGGCAGGACGCTCGCTGCGCAGCGCCTTGCTCAGCGGACTGGCCTGGGCGTGCGCCGTGATCGCCAGCGTACCGCTGTTCTCCGTGCTTTACATGTTGATCATGCGCGGCGGGAGCCGCCTCAACTGGGAAGTGCTCAGCGAGTTGCCGCCCGCTGGCTTCGAGCTGGGCGGTGGCTTCGGCAATGCGCTGGTCGGGACCTTCGTGATGGTCGGCATTGCCGCCCTGATCGCGATTCCCGTCGGCATTCTCGCGGGGATCTTTCTCTCCGTATTGGGTCCGGGCAGCAAGTTGGCCACCGTGGCCCGTTTCGCCGCCAAGACCCTCACCGGGCTGCCCTCGATTCTCGCCGGCGTCTTTGCCTACGCCCTGGTCGTCCTGACCACCGGCAGCTATTCGGCGCCTGCCGGCGGTGTGGCGCTGGCCGTGCTGATGCTGCCGATCGTCGTGCTGACCGCCGAGGAAGCCCTGAAGATGGTGCCCAAGGCGATGAAGGATGCGGCCTACGGCATGGGGTGCACCAGGACCCAGGTAATCTGGAAGATCGTCCTGCCGACCGGCATGCCAGCCGTCCTCACCGGCGTCATGCTCGCCGTGGCACGCGCCGCCGGTGAGACCGCCCCCCTGCTGTTCACTGCGTTGTTCAGCAACTATTGGCTGTTCCAGGATGGCTCGCTCGAACTGATGGGGCCGACGGCATCGCTGGCCGTCCTGATCTACAACTTCTCCGGCATGCCCTTCGACAACCAGATCGAGCTGGCTTGGGCCGCGTCGCTGGTACTGGTGATGATCGTGCTGGTCATCAACATCGTCAGCCGCATCATCGGCCGCCCGCGGTTTTGACCTACCTAGGCAAGGAACCATGAACGCCAACACACAACCCGCCGCAGGCACCGCAGCGACCGCAGCGGTGATGGACTGCAAACTCGACAAGATCTTCTACGGCAACTTCATGGCTGTTCGCGACAGCCACGTGCCGATCGAGAAGAACAGGATCACCGGCTTCATCGGACCTTCCGGTTGCGGCAAGAGCACGGTGCTGCGCAGCCTGAACCGCATGAACGATCTGGTCGACGGCTTCCGTTTCGAGGGCCATGTGCATTTTCTGGGCCAGGACGTCTATGGCAAGGGAGTCGATCCGGTGGTCGTCCGGCGCTACATCGGCATGGTCTTCCAGCAACCCAACCCGTTCTCCATGAGCATTTTCGACAACGTCGCCTTCGGTCTGCGCCTCAATCGCTACAAGGGCGATATCGGTGACCGCGTCAAGGACGCGCTGCAGGGTGCCGCCTTGTGGGACGAAGTCAAGGACAAGTTGAAGGTCAGCGGCCTGGCACTCTCTGGTGGCCAGCAGCAGCGCCTGTGCATCGCGCGCGCCATTGCCACCGAGCCCGCGGTCCTGCTGATGGACGAACCGTGCTCGGCACTCGATCCCATTGCCACCCGCCGGGTCGAGGAACTGATGGTCGAGCTGAAAAGGAAGTACACCATCGCCCTGGTCACGCACAACATGCAGCAGGCAACGCGCGTGGCCGATACCACGGCTTTCTTCTCGGTCGACATCTCCGCCGGCACACGCACCGGCTATCTCGTCGAACTGGGGCCAACCGAGCAGATCTTCGGCAACCCGCGCGAGAAGCTGACGCGCGACTACATCAGCGGCCAGTTCAGCTGATCGAGGAGGCGACGACCCCGTATGAAAAAACTGCGAATTGCCGCTGTCGGCGCGATCTTCGCCGGCCTGACCCTGCTGCTACCCGGCGTGCAGGCGCAAACGCCCGCATCGAGCGAGGCGGGCATCGTCCTCAACGGTGCCGGCGCCACCTTCCCTGCACCGCTCTACCGGAAGTGGATCGCCGCCTACCGCAATGTCAACCCGGCGGTCGTGCTGGACTACAAGGCGGTCGGTAGCGGCGAAGGCGTCAAGCGCTTTCTGGCCGACTCGGTTGATTTTGCCGCCAGCGATGCCGCCCTGAGTGACGAGCAGATCGCTGCGGCTCCGCAGGGTGCCGTGCTGGTACCTGTGACCGCTGGCCTGATCGCTCTCGTCTATAACCTGCCCGGACTGAATGGGCCGTTGCAGCTTCGGCGCGATACCTATGCAGCGCTGCTGATGGGCCGGATCCCCCGCTGGAACGACGCGCGCATCCAGGCGACGAACCCCGGGCTCAACCTGCCCGACCGCGAGATCGTGCTGGTGGCACGGCTGGACAGCAGCGGCACGACCTACGCTCTGACCAATCACCTCAGCGCTGCAAGCACACAATGGCGCGACCGCGGTCCAGGTACCGGCAAGACCGTGGGTTGGGCTGCCGGCACGATGCTGGTGCGTGGCAACGAGGGGGTTGCCGCGCGCGTCAAGATGACTGCCGGCTCGATCGGGTACGTCGAATTCGGCTTCGCCAAACACCTCGGCTTGCCGGTCGCCCACCTGGAAAACAAGGAAGGCCGCTATGTCGCACCCGCTGATGGCGTTGGCGAGGCGACGCTCGCGGCCAACCTCGCGCGCATTCCCGCCAACCTGCGTGTTTTCATCCCGGACCCGGACGGCGCCGAGGCCTACCCGATCGTCTCGTTGACCTGGCTGCTGCTCAAGGAGCGCTACACGGATCAGGCCAAGGCACAGGCGCTGAAACGCTTCGTCAACTGGGGGCTGCAGGAAGGCCAGAACATGAGCAGCGAAATGGGCTTCATCCGTTTGCCTGGCGATTTGATCGTCCGCAGCCAAGCGGCACTCGGCAGGGTCAATTGACTGAGGTCCGCGGTAGCTCGGCCGCTGTCCTGGGTCGCGACGCCGCCAGTGCGGGCTGATGGTTCGCATGGTCTGGCCGGTGACGGAGTGGCTGGTCGAGCCGATGACTTCCTGCCACCTCTTGAACCTGTCCGTCATCGAGCGCAGCCTGCGCAACGTCCAGGAAAACTTCGGCCAGCTCAACGCGCGTCTGGATGAACGGCGCGACCCGTTGGTCGACCTCGTGCGCAACAACATGCTCGCAGGCTATGCGCTGATCGACCGCTGCGTGAACGAAGGGGTCGATCTCTTCGACCTGCAGCAGGTCGATCGCCTGCTGGAGATCAACACGACCGTGCTCTGTGGGACCAGTCGGGAACGGCGGCAGGAGTACGCCAATCATGTCGCCGCGACCGAGGCGCGCTTCTTCCACAACGAGCACGGCGTACGTGACCTGCTCGAATGGTACGACATGCATCGCAAGGAATCGGTGTGGAAGCGGGCGGCGGGCGTATTCGTCCGCATTCTCAGCAAGCCGCAGCTTTTCATCGAGGGCAATCACCGCAGCGCCTCGCTGATCGCGAGCTTTCTGCTGCTGCGTGAGGGTTTGCCTCCGTTCGTGCTCACGGTCGACAATGCCGTCGCTTACTTCAATCCGGCGTCGGTCGTCCGTCGCGTGCCGAAGAAAGGCATTCGCGCGCTCTTCCAGTTGCCGAAAATCAGGAAAAGGTATGCCGAACTCATGCTTGCGGAGTCACGACCCGAGTTCCTGCTGCCGCTGAGAAATGGCGCCGGCGCAGGCAAGCATGACCGGGATCGCCGCCGTCAGGGTTGCGGCAACTGATGCCGGAGCGGATCATCTCCCAGCAAGCCATACGGGAATTGCTGAGCAAGCAGAAGTTGTACGAAGGGCTGCTCCACAGTCAGCACGGAGTGCGCCAGCCGATCGTCGAATCGCTGGTGCACCGCCAGCACGTAGCGGAAATCGCCAACAGACTGGACGGAATGCCGAGCCAGGCGATCGCCGGCCTGCTCGAGACCCTGCCGATCGACGAAGCACACTTGCTTTGGATGTGCCTTCCGGATGCGCGCGAGAACGAAGTGCTGTGGGAGCTCTCCGACGCCCTGCGTGAGACCCTGGTGGGCAGCCGTGAACCGCGCTTCGCCGAAAGCCGGATCAACGCCTTCGACGTTGTCGATGGCCGTGTGCGCCAGGTGTGCATCGGCGGCCGCCACGATCTCGAAGGAATCCGCCCAGCCTGGCTGGACCTGCTCGGCGCGACCGCTCCGGAACGTCGCTACGTTGGCGAGCACTTTGGCGTCACCCTTCCGGACCCGGGCCAGACCACCGACCTTGAGATCAGCTCGCGCTTCCAGATCGATGACATGGGCTCGCTTCGCCTGTGGTCCAACTTCCTGCTCTACCGCGACGGCGTATCAAAGAGCATCCCGGTCGTCTTCATCGTACACCAGGGCATCCTGTTCACGGTCCGCAACGAGGACCTGCCGGTATTCCGGCTGCAGGGGCAACGCGCCCGCAGCCAGACCGGCTCAGCGGCGGACAGCATCGACCTGATCCTCGACCTCTACGGTGCCGACGTGGAGTACTCGGCGGATGTCCTGGAGAGTATCTACCAGCGACTCGGGGAAATCGGCCGCCAGGTGCTCAGCGAGGCGATGAGCGACGAGGACGCCGCGACGGTACTGGCTGGCATTGCCGAGGAAGAAGGCCTCAACGGGCGCATCCGCGGCAACATCCTCGACACCCAGCGCGCCCTCTTCTTCCTGATACGCAGTCGGCGACTCCTGCCGGGCCAGCTCGACGACGCGAAGCAGATCCTCCGCGATATCGATTCGCTGAACAGCCACACCGCCTTTCTGTTCGACAAGATCAACTTCCTGATGGACGCGACGGTCGGTTTCATCAACATCAACCAGAACAAGCAGGTGTCGCGCCTCACCATCTTCAGTGTCGTCATCATGCCGCTCAACATGCTTGCCGGCATCGGTGGCATGTCGGAATTCTCGATGATGACCGCGGACATTCCATGGCCCAGCGCCTACGCCGGGCTGGCGGCTGCGATGGGTTTGATGGGCTGGGCCACCTACCTGATGCTGCGCAGGCTCGGCACCGGCAGAAAACGGAAAGGGCGTTGACGGCGGGGTCCGCTGGCGGCCGTGAGCCGTACACCCGCGACGCCAGCCGAAGTGTGCGCTGACTGGTCCGTGACCGCTGTGGCCGTTGATGACGTCGCCTCGTGGCACCGAGATCCCCGAACCCCCGTGAACTCGTTCCAGGTGCCGTCACGTGGCCGAAACAATGGCCTCGTACACTCCCCGTCGGGGTCTTGGCGCCCCACCACCAGACCAGCCAGGGGACCCACAATGACCACGAAAAGCACGCAGCTCACGCCTCGCCAGTTGGAGCGACTGGTGACTCAACTCGGCACCCTGCGCGACGGCGCCAGCAAGCTTGAGCAGGCGTACGCAGCGGAACTGGGGCAAATCGAACCGAGCCATCGCGCTAGCGCCCGCAACTTCCTCCATTACCTCAGCATCCGCCAGCACGACATCCGCAGCCTGCAGCAGGATCTCGGTTCCTTGGGCCTGTCGTCTCTCGGCATACTCCAGCCGCACGCCATGTCGAGCCTCAACTCGGTGATGGCGATCCTGGAGCAGCTCACCGGCAGGGGCTTTGGTCCCGCGCCCGAACCCCCGGTCGATTTCCATACCGGTCCGCTGCTGTTGCGGGATCACACGCGAGCGCTGCTCGGGCCGGAGCCCGCCGACCGCCCCGTGCGCATCATGGTCACCATGCCCAGCGAGGCGGCATCGGATTCGCGGCTGGTGCATGATCTGCTGCTCGCCGGAATGGACGTGATGCGCATCAATTGCGCCCATGATGGTCCCGGAGTCTGGGCCGCCATGGTCGAGAAGCTGCGTCGCGCCGAACAGGCGGTCGGGCGAAGCTGCCGCATCCAGGCGGACCTGGCCGGGCCCAAGCTGCGCACCGGGTCGATCCGTGCCAGCGGCAGAGTGATCCGGATCGCTCCCAAGCGGGACGTTTTCGGTCGCCTCGCGGTCGCTGGAAAAGTGTGGTTGACGCCGGCGGATGCGGTCGTGCCGCCCCCCCGGGGCATTCGCTTCACGCTCAGGATCGACGGAAACTGCCTGGCGCAACTCGCGCCAGGCGATCTGATCTGCTTTACCGACGCACGAGATCAGGACCACCAGTTGCACGTCCGCGAGGCGGTCGGCACGTGCTGGCTGTCCGAGATCGAGCGGACAGCCTACGTCGAGGAGGGGACTGCCGTCAGCGCGACACGTGCCGGCGAGCCGGTCGGCGCCGGCCGCGTCGTCGGTGTGCCCGAGGTCGTCAGTCCGATCGAGCTGCTGGCAGGCGACCACCTGGTTCTGACCCGCGCCGACGAACCGGGAGCCGACGCCGAGCGTGACGCAGACGGCCGCGTGATCAGCCCGGCGCACATCCACTGTACGCTCGACGCGGCATTCGAGCAGGCTGAGCCAGGACAGAGTGTCTGGTTCGACGATGGCAAGATCGGCGGCATCGTAAGCCAGGCGGACGACGAACGGATCACCGTCAGGATCACCCAGACGGGGCCTCAGGGCGCCAAGCTGCGCGCCGAGAAGGGAATCAACTTCCCTGACACGGCGCTCAGGATGTCGGCGCTGACCAACAAGGACCGCAATGATCTGCCCGAAGTCGTCAAGCTGGCAGACATGGTCGCCCTCTCCTTCGTACGCGGGCCTGCGGACGTCGAGTGCCTGCATGACGAACTCTATCGGCTCGGAGCGAGCCACCTTGGCATCGTGCTCAAGATCGAGAACCGCCAGGCCTTCGAAAATCTGCCGCACATCCTCCTGGCGAGCCTGCATTCGCCTCCGGTCGGCGTCATGATCGCACGCGGCGATCTGGCGGTTGAGGTCGGTTTCGAGCGGCTGTCGGAAGTCCAGCAGGAGATCCTCTGGTTGTGCGAAGCGGCACACGTACCGGTCATCTGGGCCACGCAGATCCTCGAAGGCATGGCCAAGAAGGGCTCGCCATCGCGTGCCGAGGTCTCGGATGCCGCGATGAGCATCCTCGCCGAGTGCGCCATGCTCAACAAGGGTCCGAACATCGTCGAAACCGTCCGCTTCCTGAACGGGATCATCGGGCGCATGGACGAGCACTTCGCCAAGCAACAGCCGACGCTGCGCAAGCTCGCGGTTGCCCAACTCAAGGACGCTTGATTCTGTTCGCGCAGCTTGGCCGCGAACCGGTTGCTGCTGAACCGCTGGGGACCGCCCATGGCGTGCGCCGCGCCGTCGGCGCGGTGCCGTGGCGTTACAGCGCCTCGCGCTGCGCCGCGGCGGACGGAACAGCGACCGGCTCCGGTTGTGGTCGCGTTTGCGCCGCTGCGCCAGGGACCGTCAGCGGCACCGGCTGCCAGGCGCGGATCAGTTCGAGACGGCCGTCGAGGTGTTCGACGATGGCGCTGCAACTATCGACCCAGTCGCCGCAGTTGGCATAGGTCAGCCCGTCCCTGGCCTGGATCGTCGCGCTGTGGATATGGCCGCAGATCACGCCATCGAGACCGCGCGCCCTGACGGCGTGGATCACCGAGTCCTCGAAGCAGAAGATGAAGGAAACGGCACGCTTGACACGGCTCTTCGCATAGCCGGCCAGCGACCAGTAGCCTGGCCGCCGCAGGAGTCGGCGCAAGCGCGCGAGCAGCGCGTTGGCGCGCACGAGCGCATCGTAGCCGACATCGCCGAGAATCGCCAGCCAGCGGTGATGGCGTGTCACCTGATCGAACTCGTCGCCGTGCAGGAGCAGGAAGCGACGGCCGTCGGCGGTGACGTGGACGTGCTCCTGGCGCACGAGAATCTGGCCGAAGGAGACCCCGTCGTACTCGCGCAGCGCTTCGTCGTGGTTGCCCGGAATCAGCATGACATGCTCACCGTGTCGCGCGCGACGCAGAATCTTCTGCACGACCGTATTCTGTGCCGGCGTCCAGTGGATGCCGCGACGCATCACCCAGAAGTCTACGATGTCGCCAACCAGGTACAGATACTGCGCCTCGTGCTCGCGGAGAAACTCCAGCAAACGCTCGGCCTGACAGCCGCGGGTGCCAAGATGGACGTCCGAGACGAAGATCGAGCGCACTTTCATGGGCGCAGTCCCTGCGGCAATCCCCGCATGTCCGAGGACCTCGCGCGCGCAGGGCGTACGGCCCGGCTGTCGCATGATCCCCCGGCGCTCGGCGTCGCAGCGCCGCCAAGGCTTCCACTTCGTGGTGCGATCCGCGTGGCGACGGCGGCTCGCGGTCCACGGAGCACGAAGCCGGCCACGTTCCTGGTCATGTCGTGCCCTCCATCTTGATCGACCGAGGTTCCACGCTCGGGGTCACCTCTCTCTGCCGTGGGCCGAGAGACGCCCGATGAGCGATCAAGCTCCGATACAGACCGGCCAACTGCCGCGCCGGCCGATCGGCAGCCCACTCGCGAGCGAAGCTCGGGCCCGCAGCCGCGAGTTCGGCAAGCCGCTGCCGGTTGCCGAGCAGGTCGATCAGTTGCTCTGCGAACGCATCCGGCGTCGTCGCTGCCGCGACCGCGCCGCGTCCCGGATCAACGATCGAGCGCGTGCCGAGGGCCGCGATCGCGAGTACCGGCAGACCACTGGCCAGCGCTTCGAGCAGGACGAGACCCTGCGTCTCGGTCTGTGAAGCGAAGACGAAGACCTCGGCGGCGGCGTAGCAGTCGCGTAGATCCGTATTCCGGTCAAGGTAGCCGACAAACAGCACATGCGCTTCCAGACCAAGCGCTGTCGCCTGCGACCGCAAGTCACGAAGCGCCGGTCCATCGGCAGCGACGACCAGCAGCAACTCGGGTTCCGCCATGCACGCGCGTGCCAGCATGTTCAGCAAGAAGCCGATATTCTTCTCATGGGCGGCGCGCCCGACGAACAGGACGACGCGGCGGCGAGGTGAAATGCCGTGGCGCACACAGAAGCGCATACCGTCACCGCGAGCGAACTGGGACTCGGGCACTCCGGTGGGAATCACCTGCAACGGTACGCGGACACCATACTCGCGCAGCGTGTCGCGCATCGGCTCCGACGGCACGACCACAGCATCGAGCGCGTTACACTGCCGGCGCGCCAGGGTGCGCGCCGCCGTTCGCAGCCAGGAGTGCGGCAGCAGCGGGACATAGTGGGCGAGATACTCCTCGAAATGCGTGTGGTAGGTGGCCAGGCACGGCAGGTGGCGCTTGCGCGCCAACCGCAACGACGCATAGTGCGCAGCAAAAGGCGTCTGCACATGCACCAGATCGAAGCTCGTGCCAGCGAGGACTCGATCGAGGTGATGGAGCGCACGCAGGGACATCAGGCGATCTTCCGGATCGCCCGGCACCGCTCGTGACGGTACCCGCATGACGCACCGTTCGTCGTTGCCTTTCGCGCTGTTGGGGTAGTCCGGGGCAACCAGCGTGACCTGAATGCCGAGGTTGGCCAAGGCGGCTCGAAACGTCTGGATCGACGTCGAGACGCCGTTGACACGCGGGAAATAGACGTCGCTGAGCATCAGCACGCGCAGCCCGGGAGCGATTGGCAAGCCGCTCGCGAGCGGTGTCGAGTTGACTCCCGTCATCGCGCACCCCCGCGGCAACGGCGCCTACCGACTTTCGGTGCCGGGTGGAGCAACCACGCTGGACGGCCGCGGTGACCGGGATGAATCGGCGAGCGGCCGGAACCAGCCAGGCGGCAGCCCGGCCTGTCGTGTGCCTGCGCGTTGCCCCACGCACGGTACAGCGCGGTGCCCGGCGTGCTGCAAGGAGTGAGCTGCTGTTCCATGAGGTCCTTCATCGTGTCTTCAGGGCTTTTCATTCTCAAAACTCTGCGTGACGAACGAATGACCTTGCGGTTACGAAACGACGGCGGCTGCTCACGAAACGGTCGCGCAGTCGTGCGCATGGTTGCCGGCCGGGCCATCCGCTCAGGCGGTCCTGACGACGGGCTGAGCGGCGCTGCTGCCTTGGGCGGGGCTGATCACACTGCAGAGCACTGCCTCGAACTGGGTGACAATCTGCCGCCAGCCCAGGGAAAGTGCGCGCTGCCGTGCCGAGGCACCGTAGCGCTGCCACTGCCCGCGCGACTCGGCACTCAGTTCGAGCGCGGATTTCACGAACGCCGCGTTGTCGCCCCGCGGCACCAGACGTCCTTCAACGCCTTCGCGGATCAGCTCGGCGGCGGCCGCATAGTCGAAGGCCAGGACAGGCAGACCACTTGCCATCGCTTCAATAGTGACGTTGCCGAAGGTCTCGGTCAGGCTTGGAAATAGAAACAGATCGGCCGACGAAAAGTGCGCTGCCAGATCCAGACCGCTGCGCTGACCGGCGAACACGGCATCCGGGCATTGCTGCAGCAGCGGCGCACGCAGTGGGCCGTCACCCACCAGCACAAGCCGGGTGTCGGTCCTCCCGGCGCGGATGCGCTGGAAGGCCTCGATCAAAGTGTCCAGGTTTTTCTCGGATGCCAGCCTGCCGACGCACAACAGGACCGTGTCCCCAGGGGCTGCGCCCCAGCTCTGGCGCAGCGCCTCGCTGCGATGAGCCGGATCGAACTGGCTCAGGTCGACGCCGCGCGATACCACCTGCAGGCGGTGAAAGCCGTGCTGCTGCAGCTCGGCGCGCAACGCCTCAGTCGGCACCATGGTGCAGTGCGTGCGGTTATGAAACCTGCGCAGATACGCCATGACGGGCTGCTGCAACCAACCGAGGCCGTAGTGCTTGCTGTAGCTGTGGAAGTTGGTGCGAAAATCGGAGCTGATCGGCAGACGCAACCGAGAGACCGCCTGTAGCGCCGACCAGCCAAGCGGCCCTTCGGTGGCGACGTGCACCACATCCGGCCGCTGCTGCGACCACAGCGCCTGAAGCAAGCGCCCGGCCGGCATGCCCATCCGCAGGTTGGGATAGCGCGGGATCGGAATGCCGTGCACCAGCACCTGCTCCAGGCCCGCCTCCTCGACTGCCGCGCCAGCCTCCGCAGCCTGGCGTGGCCGGATCAGCTGCACGTCATGGTCGAAGTCGCGCAGGCCCTGCACCACGCGGGCGAGGGTCAAGGCCACGCCATTGACCTCGGGCGGATAGGTCTCGGTGACGACGGCGACACGCAGAGTCCGCCGTCGTGCGGACCGGTGATCGATCACGATGTGCGCAGGGCTGCTTCCTTCCATACGCGGATACTGCTGCTTGCAAGCGACGATTGCGTGACAAGTCGCTTGACAGCGCTCGGACATCGAATCGTCATGGCGTAGTCACCCGAGCCGTGCAGCATCGGGACCGCGTCCGCCCTCCTTCCCTGGCCCGGCGCTTCACCCATCACCGACAAAGAGGTAGCCCGTGAAGAACTTCCTTAAATTGCTCGAGACTCAGCGCTGGGACGACCATCGCTTCTACCACCAGAGCCGCGTCAACCAGACGTTGCATCTGATCAGTGCCATCAGTTTCCTGGTGGCCTACGGCCTGCTGCTCGTGGATCCCGCGCTGGCAGCCCTGGTTGCCTGGGGCGTCTCGATGGTCACTCGCCAGACCGGTCACTTCTTCTTCGAGCCGCGTGGCTTCGACGAGGTGAATCAGGTCAGCGACGAGTACAAGGAAGCGATCAAGGTCGGCTACAACATGCGACGCAAGATCGTGCTGCTGAGCGCCTGGGCCTTGCTGCCGCTGCTTCTGTGGTTGCAACCGTCGCTGTTCGGACTGATCGAGCCTGCCCAAGGTCTCGCGGACTATGTCCACGATGTCGGCATCGCCTGGCTCTCGCTGGGCATTGCAGGCCTGCTGTTGCGCGTCGCCCAGCTCTGTCTGCGCGATGGCCCGCTGACCGGTCTGGCCTGGGCCGTGAAGATCATCACCGACCCCTTCCACGACATCAGCCTCTGCTACAAGGCGCCACTGCACCTGCTCAAGGGCGAGCGGCTGGACCCCATGTCAGATGCACGGCAGGCTTGAAGCCTCACCACAGCCGAGCGAGCGTCTCACGCAGGATTCCGCGTTTGATGGAGCGGTTGCTCTGCGTGGCGTCCTGCCACCACCAGCCGTCGGCCTGCATCGTGCGAGCCGCGGCAACGAAGCGCCGAGCCACATCCTCGAAGGCCGCGTCGTTGAAGTTCAGGCTGAAGATCAGGCGTCCGCTGCCCACCCAACTGAGCAGCAGGCCTTCGCGACGCAGATAGAACTGCAGCATCCAGTTGTAGCGCGAGGGCTGCGCATACAGCACGGTCCAGATGGTCGAGAGATTCGCCACACGCACCGGCACCCCGGCTTGCGCCAGCTGCTCGTTGATCCGGGCTGCCCGACCGTTCCAACGCTCGTCCAGGCCGTCGTAGAGCTGGCGCACCGCGGGCGTTTCCATCCGGTCCAGGAAGGCCTTCATGGCACCCATCACATACGGGTGGCTGTTGAAGGTGCCACGGGCAAAACAGATGTCGGCCGGCCGGTCTTCGCGGTAGCGCTGCATCAGATCGCTGCGGCCGCAAACGACGCCGACCGGCAGGCCGCCGCCGAGCGTCTTGCCGTAAGTGACCATGTCGGCCCGAACCCCGAAATATTCCTGCGCGCCTCCGGGCGCGAGCCGGAAGCCGAGAAAAATCTCGTCGAAGATCAGCACGATGCCGCGCTCGCTGCACACTTGGCGCAGCTCGTGCAGCCAGCGCGTATAAGCCTCTTGGTCAAAGGTGGCGCGGCGACTGCTGTCGATCAGCGACGCGTCGCCTGGAGCCGCTGCATTGGGATGCAGACCCTGCAGGGGATTGATGAGCACGCAGGCAATGTCGCGTCGGGTTCGCAGCACCTCCAGTGCCCGCGGGCTCATGTCCTGCAGTGTGTAGGTGTGGCGCGGTGGCAGCGGGTTGCCGGGGCCGGGCTGCACGTCTTCCCACCAGCCGTGATAGGCACCGCAGAAGCGCACCAAGTGCGAACGCCGCGTGTGATGGCGCGCCAGGCGCACCGCCTGCATCACCGCCTCGGTGCCGGACATGTGAAACGAGACCTGATCCTGCCCGGCGATGCGCACGAGGCGCTGTACGTTCTCCAGCACGCACGGGTGGTAGGCCCCCAGTACAGGCCCGAGGTCGCGCACCAGCGCGACGCCTTCCGCAATGCACTGCTTGTAGACCTCATGGCCGAGCAGATTGACACCGTAGGAACCGGTCAGGTCGATCAGCGTATTGCCATCCACGTCCTCGACTTCGAGGCCGTGCGAACGCTGCAGGAAACTGCTCATGCGCAACCGTTCGCACAGATAGGGGCTGAACTGGAAGGGTACGCGATATCGGCTGGTGAACTGCAGATCGGGCATATGCTGGCGCGCCATCGCGCTCATCTCGGCGCCGCGGCCGAAGCGTGCGGCGAATTCAGCGCACAGACGCTCGAAGCCGGCACGGCGCTGGGCCTGCAGCTCGCGCGGTGCGTCGTCGGCAGCGAAGAAGCGCGCCTCGCCGTAGGCATAGCCCGGCAGCAGGCTGGCCACGCGCCTGGCCAGGCGGGAGTGGCCAGCCAGCGAGCGGTGCTTGGCGCGCGAAAGCTGCAGCCGACGCCGCAGCCATGGCAGCGCCAGACTCAGTGCAGCGCCGAGGGTGATGAGAGCAATGGTTTGTTGTTCCATGGGAGCGGCCTGTTGACGATGCCGCCTGTGTACCAAGCCACTTTGACAAGCCAATGACCGCATGAGAAAGACCCTGAGAAAGGTGCTGCTGCAAGAGGATCTGAACTTCCTGCTGACCAATCGTGTGCCGCGAGCGCTGCTGACGCGCTGGATGGGCTGGTTCAGCCAACTGCGCAGCCCCTGGCTGGCGCGGCTGTCGATCGGCGTCTGGCGCCTGTTCACCGATCTCGACCTCAGTGACGCCCGTGAGCAGCGCTTCGACAGCCTGCACGCCTGCTTCACGCGCGCGCTGGTCGAGGACGCGCGCCCCGCAGATCCCGATCCCACCCGGCTGGTCAGCCCCAGCGACGGCATCGTCGGCGCCTGCGGCCAAGTGGAAGGCAGTACGGCATTCCAGGCCAAGGGCTTTCCCTACCGGCTCGAGGAACTCTTTGGCCCGACGCAGGACACGACCGCATTCCGCGACGGCGTATTCATCACGCTGCGCCTGACATCCAGCATGTACCACCGCTTCCATGCGCCGCATGACGGCACCGTGGAGCATGTCACCTACATCAGCGGCGACACGTGGAACGTCAACCCCATCGCGCTCAAGCGCGTGCAGCGCCTGTTCTGTCGCAATGAGCGTGCCGTGCTGCGCGCGCGTCTGACGCCGGGCCGCCACGAGATCGCCCTGGTAGCGGTGGCTGCCATCCTGGTGGCCAGCATCCGCCTGCACTTTGTCGACGTGTTGCTCCATCTGCGCTGGCACGGTCCCAACGAGATGCCCTGCAACGCCGCGATTCGCAAGGGTGATGAACTGGGCTGGTTCCAGCATGGTTCCACCATCCTGCTGTTCGCGCCCAAGGGCTTCGAGCTGCTGCCGGGCATTGAGCCCGGCGCGCGGGTGATGGCCGGGCAGGCGCTGCTGCGCCTGCCCGGCTAGGCCCGCCAGTCGGCCGTCACGAAAATGTCCCGCAGGCGTCATGCCAGGGTCACCGCAGCCGCGCATGCTGGCGGCCATGGATGACTTCGCCAAACGCATCACGCTGGTCTACTTCGACGCCGGCGGCGGCCACCGGGCCGCGGCCCGTGCCTTGCAGACGGTCTTCAAGCAGCAGCAGCGCCCTTGGTCGGCAAGCCTCGTCAATCTGTTCGCTGCCATCGATCCCGGCCAGCGATTCCAGCGTGCGCTCGGCTGCGCCCCCGAGGACTTCTACAACGGACGCCTGGCACGCGGCTGGACCTACGGCATGAGCCATGAGCTGCGCCTGCTGCAGTTGCTGATCCGCCTCGCGCACCGGCCTCTGGTGCGTGCGCTGCAGCAGCACTGGCGCACCACCAGGCCGCAGTTGGTGTTGTCGCTGGTCCCCAATTTCAACCGCTGCCTGTACGATTCGCTGGCCAGCGCATTGCCGGACGTTCCCTTCGCGACCCTGCTGACCGACATCGCCGATGCGCCGCCGCACTTCTGGATCGAGCGCGGCCAGCAACAGCACCTGATCGTCGGCAGCGCCCGCGCCCATCAGCAGGCGCGCGTCGCCGGCTACACCGATGCCCAGATCTCGCAAGTGTCCGGCATGCTGCTGCATCCTGGCTTCTACGCCGCAACGCCCGCACCATCGGCGCGCGAGCTGGCGCTGCGCGAGTTGGGGCTGGACCCGAGTGATCCGGTCGGCATCGTCAGCTTCGGTGGCCAGGGGTCGATGCAGATGCTGCGAATTGCGCGCGCCTTGCCCGAGGAGCAACTGATCCTGTTGTGTGGCCGCAACGAGGCCTTGCGCCAACGGCTGGAGCGTGAGTCCTCCGGTGGACGGCGCCAGATTGCGCACGGCTACACCGAACAGATGGCGGCGCTGCTGCGCCTGGGTGACTACTTCATCGGCAAACCCGGCCCCGGCAGCCTCAGCGAGGCCCTGCACTGCGGGCTGCCGGTAATCAGTTTCGACGGGTCCGGCGTGATGCCGCAGGAGCGCTACAACGCGCACTGGTTGCGTGATGAAGGTCTGGGAGTGGTGCTGCGTTCGGTGGCCGAGATCCGCAATGGGGTCAAGGCCTTGCGTGCGCAGCTGCAGTACTACCGCAAGCGTGTGGCGCGCCTCGAGAACCGCGCCATCTTCGAGGTGCCCGAGATCCTCGAACGGCTTCTCAATGAGGCTGCGCGCTCCGCCAGCCGACCCCATACGGCCGGTCTGATGCCGCAGGGTGCGGCCCCACTCGCACGTACCGTCCCGCTTGGCAACAGCATGCAGGTGAAACGATCATGAAAGTTTCGGTCTTTGGCGCCGGCTATGTCGGCCTCGTCACGGCGGCCTGCCTGGCCGACATGGGAAACAGCGTCGTTTGCGTAGACGTGGACCCCGCACGGGTGGACATGCTGCAGGCGGGCGAAGTGCCCATCCACGAGCCGGGGCTGGACGAACTGATCGGCCGCAATGCCGCGGCCGAGCGGCTGCAGTTCACGCTGGATGCCGAGCATGGCGTCAATCACGGCACGATCGTCTTCATCGCCGTCGGCACGCCGGCCAGCGAGGACGGCTCGGCCGAGATCGAACATGTACTGGCCGCGGCCCGCAGCATCGGCCGCCATATGCGCGACTACAAGGTCGTGGTCGACAAGAGCACGGTGCCGGTGGGCACGGCCGAGCGGGTACAACAGGTCATCGCCGCCGAACTGCGCACGCGCGCAACGCTGCTGCCCTTTGCGGTGGTCGCCAACCCCGAGTTCCTCAAGGAAGGCGTGGCCATCGAGGACTTCATGCGACCCGACCGCGTGGTGGTCGGCTCCGCTGACGAGCAGGCCACGCTCCTGATGCGCGCCCTCTATGCGCCGTTTCTTCGCAACCGCGACCGCATGCTGGTGATGGACCGCCGCAGCGCCGAGATGTGCAAATACGTAGCCAACGCGATGCTGGCCGCACGCATCAGCTTCATGAACGAGATGGCCGGCCTGGCCGAGTGCCTGGGCGCCGACATCGAGCAAGTGCGGCTGGGCATCGGCAGCGATCCGCGCATCGGCCACCAGTTCCTGTATGCCGGCTGCGGCTGGGGCGGCTCCTGCCTGCCCAAGGACGTGCAGGCACTGCGCCATATGGCCGAGGGCACGGGCCTGCGCCTCGGGCTACTGGACGAGGTGCAGCAGATCAATGAACGCCAGCGCCTGCTGCTGGTCGAGCGCATCGTCGCGCGCTTTGGTGAACGGCTGGATGGGCTCACATTCACGCTGTGGGGCCTGGCCTTCAAGCCCTGCACCGACGATCTGCGCGAGGCGCCCAGCCTCCTGATCATTGACGCGCTGCTGGCGCGCGGCGCCACCGTGCGCGCTTTCGACCCAGTGGCGGTGCCCGCGGTGGCTGCGCGCTTGCCGTCCCGGTAGAGTTCGGCAAACACCTCGCGCGGCAGCTTCCATCCAGCTGCTTGTAGGCGTAGTCCAGCCGCGCGAGGAGCGCGTTGAACTGC
>ERZ761610.856-NODE-856-length-19914-cov-32.260789_pt1 | contig 19914 bp, 15 predicted proteins | sample MGYA00512164_ERZ761610 | MGnify/ENA primary metagenome ERZ761610 (study PRJEB28899, sample SAMN02850038) | bioreactor sludge metagenome | biome: EBPR Sludge; feature: EBPR Bioreactor; material: flocular biomat | place: Australia: Thorneside Wastwater Treatment...
CCATATTGTACCTTGAGATGCGATAACATTCAAGTTCACTACACCTGCACGGCACGCTACCTGTGACAGAGGGTGACGGCTGATGCTTACCGGCTCATTCACTTTCACTGTCACTGAATATGGATAGAATAATGTATCTACGGGATTATCTCTCATAGCAGCACCATCTTTGATGGTTGCTATCATTGAATAGTTGTCTCCGTCAAAGAAATTAGTATTTGCTATTGTTAAATTCATTGTACGTGTGCCACTGATTTTGCCCGGTTGATCAAATAATGGTGAACCACCTTTGGACCAACGGAAACTTACCCATGATGGAGCGGGGTCGCCCGAAGTAGCATCATAAAGTACAGTCTGAACTCCATCAACCGTGCTGCGGATAATCGGACGAGAACGTAAGGTAATATCACCACCTGTACATGTACTGTCAATAGGACCGGAAGCGAATGTCACCACAGGTACTAATTCATGTGCTCCCATATACGGAGGTGTCATACGAGCTGTTGTGTTAATATCATCAGAAACATTACCGACTGCCGTATTGTTGAAAGCAGGTGTACCGCGAAGTTGGCTTTCCGGTTGAGTTAAAAATGTTGATGTCACTCCGGTAAATACCAAAGGTATAGAACGTGAGTTCAACTCAAATGTACCGGAACGGAAAGCAGCTAAGTCTGTACGATTAGCAGATGTGTGCCAGCCAAGATTTGCACCTGCCGTAAATAAATTATTCCAATCCGATTGGGTCGGGAAACCGCTGACACCAATATAATAGGCATAACCGAGACCACGATTATAGAAAATATTATTCACAACACGCAAACCTGTAGATACAGAAGAGCTTATATGAAAAGCTCCGGCAATTGAAGAAGCAGGAGCATTGGCATTGACAGTATTATGAAATACATTGGTATTATTAGAATTTACAATTGCAATTCCTATTGCGGGAACAGAAATACCATTGCCAATATTCACCATATTATTTGCAATTGAAGCAGGCGAAGCAGGAATAGCATTACCAAGATTACTATAACGAATGCCTGTTCCTAGGTTTGTCATAGTAATTCTGTTCCGTGCAACAACAGCATTGTTAATAATACGATCAAGGTTGATACCAAAAGCACCGGAAGGATTTACATTACTTGTATTAACTGTATTATTCGTAATGACAGGAGCAGTCATACGTTGCATATAAATACCTTGTGTATAAAAATTATCAAGAGTATTTCCGGAAATAATAGTATTATTTATTACTCCGCCTGTAATACCACCATCAATCATAATACCAATATCACCAAAAGTAAATGTATTATTAGTGATTGTTAAATTAGTGGGGATATTTGTTGGCTCTGAATAAACTAATGCTTCATTCGCACCACCAATGACACCATTTCTTCCTTGTAAACCACAATTAGAAATAGTCACATTATCTGTTCCATTGCGCAACCAGAAATTACGTCCCAAAACAGCAGATGCCCCATTGATAGCAAAAGTCATATTACGGAAGGTAATATTATCTGTGCCATTTAATTGCACGGTATAGTTATTCAATGCTGTATTTGCTGAAGAAACGATTACATTGTTTACATTGCCCCCTGCGGCTGCATCTGCTGTAAATGTGACAGGACGCATAGCAGAACTTCCGGGAATACCTTGGATGGTCTGCGATATTTGACCGATAAGCATTTGTTCATTATAAGTGCCCGGACGTACTCTAAATTCGACCGCCCCCAGAATACCACCAAATGTTAATGCTGCTGAAACATCGGTTAAATTAGGAAACCACTGTCCCGGAACAGGTGTACCGCCAACATAATAAATACTGGGATTAAATGGATCGGAACTGCCATCCAAAGCCATGGCAATAAATCCTGATAATGAGTTATTGGCTAAATTACCATCACCGGGACCTTGAGCACCGACAGCATTGCTAAGATTAATATTTACGCTATAGGGCTGTGTAGGACTATCCAAAACAATATTAGCTGCCAATGGAACATACACACTGGCACCGGAAGCAAGCGACCCTGTCCAGTTAATGGTTCCGCTAAAATTCTGCGGTCCGGTAATTGTATAATCAATTGTTACTGCTGTTAAATTTCCACCGCTTATATTTCGAAGAATGAATCCTGCATCATAAGTACCTGCACCAACAGGTGGGTTGATTGGTGTTGTTGACCCCGGATTAGCCACAACGAGAGCAACAGGTGAAGGATCGGGTACCGGAGGGATAATTTGTACAGCATAATCAACGGTCATGCCATAGCTTAATAAACTACAGCTTGTTAAGGGGGTACCGGCACTATTCCATGTACGTGCACGAATACGTGTGGTATTATTTGTGGCATTTGCCGGTACTGTAAAAGTACCGAATTGCAAAGGATTCACAGTAACGGAACCTACTTGAGGACCAATATTTGAGTTGAGAGTACCTACAATACGTTCAGTTGTTGTTTCCTCAAATGCATTATTGCCATTATAATCAATCCACATCGCTAAACGATTCGTATAGTTTGTTGTCATGGAAGAAAAAGGATACACTTCCCAGCGATAGGTTGCGCCCGGATTAAGCTGTATTGCATTGAGATTATTATAGAAAATATACGCAGGAGCAGCTTGACATGTAGGACTATGGTCAAAAACGACTGTTCCATCGGATTTTTTAATCACGACACGCCCAATGCCCATCCAAAGACTACAGTTTTGAAATTGATTATTGGTGGTACAATACGGAGTAGCATTTGTTGTTTGAGCATGTACCGATTGCCCAAAAGTAGAAAAGAGAAATGAACACGCAAGCATAAAAGCCATCCAACTTTTGGCAAGCGAGAAACGCATCACCGATATATACGGTGGATTAGGAGAGAAACTCATAGAGCGAAAACCTTAGTAAAACTATATAAATAAATTAATTAGAGAAACCAATCGAAAGCAACTAATCTTGTACCTTCTAATCCAAAATTCAACAGTAGAAAGCACTATACCTAAGCAAAATCCAATCTGTAATACTATGAAAAACTGTATTACATCATTTTTATGTTTCCAAAATATGAAAGTTTTCTCAACAAACAATGAAAAAAAATTAAGAGTGGCTTCATGCAATGTAGGGCGATAGCATAAACAAGGATAGGGTGATAATTCGATTAGTATATCGGATTACTAATGTTTTGTGCAAAACATGGTTGTTACAATGAAGAATGATTGTTCATTTTTCACCATTATGACATAGCAGTAAAAACCGGCAATCATCATGTCAGGACTTGGATGCAGCTCATTCGCTCCATGTTATTGGAGTAACAAACTCTTGGGGCTTAGTATAAGCACTTTCTCCATGATGATTATTGAAGCCGAAGCGCATTGTTGTATAGTCTTAACGTTGGGCATTACAATCGCGAGGGCGTACACAAACTCTCGACTTCACGAAGAATTGTATGCAGATGCCCCGTTGATGCTCCTAAGGTATCTAAGAGCGAAGGATTATCTCTCAGTTGGCTGCATAGTACAATCTTCAGTTCCAATAGATGCTTTTTCTCCACTGTGCTGAGCGATGTCAAGCACGTAATCGGATACAGTCCCAAACGATCAATCCAATCTTTCAAGCCATTTTCTGCGGGATAATCCCAAGCTAACAATATCAAACCGGCACAAGCACCATACGTGATAGCGGCACCGGAAAAACGAGTATTGGTCACAATCCAGCCCTGATATGACATATCGGGATTATTGTCTTTTATTCGCCAACTGCTCACCACATCGTTGAAACGGGAATGAATATACAGCGGAATTTTAATATCAGAAACAATACCCGGAAAATTATGATACTTACATTCTACCATAATTTTTACACTGTCTTTTTGACCCACAATGTCAACTTCATGTTCCACACAATGCCCTTGAACAATTTGCCCTATTTTTACCGAAAATCCTCGGTGGCGCAAAATTTCTCCGACAAATATTTCAAAAGGATAACCGGAAGGACCTAATTCCATAATTGCTTTTTTCAAGTGATATTTTGCAGCAGATGGGCGCGATTTCTTTTTTAATAATCGAAAAGCATAACGGAAAATCTTTTTTGTAGAAATTCCCTCATATAATAAGGGTTTTAATTCTTGAATGACATGCTGTATTTGTTCTGTATTGGCACCCGAACGACGCAGTGATTCACATAACTTCTGTTCGGAAAATACCGCTAATTCTCCCGATGCTTTTGTTACTGCTAAAGTAGATATTGTCACAAGAAATGTCCTCGTATTTGTCAGTTAAAAAAAAGCCATTGCCTTTTCATGACAATGACTTTAGTTTTTATTCCCATTCGATTGTTGCCGGTGGTTTTGAAGAAATATCGTATGTCACACGATTAATTCCTCTTACTTCATTGATAATTCTATTTGACATTTTTGCAAGTACATCATAAGGCATCTGATACCAATCGGCTGTCATGCCGTCTGTGCTTGTCACTGCTCGCAATGCGCACACATATTCATAAGTGCGTTCATCGCCCATCACTCCTACGCTTTGCACCGGTAATAATACTGCAAATGCCTGCCATATTTCATTGTATAATCCTGCTTTGCGTATTTCATCAAGATAGACATCATCAACACGGCGCAAAATAGAAAGACGGTCATCGCTGACATCACCCAAAACACGAATGGCAAGTCCCGGTCCCGGGAAGGGATGGCGATCAACAAACCAATCGGGTACACCAAGTGCTCGTCCCACATTGCGAACTTCATCCTTAAATAATTCGCGAAATGGTTCAAGTAATTGCAAATTCATTTTTTCCGGCAAACCACCAACATTATGATGTGATTTTATGGTAACCGACGGTCCTTTTACGGATACGGATTCAATAACATCGGGATATAATGTTCCTTGTGCTAAAAATGTGGCATCACCGAATTTTTTTGCTTCAATTTCAAATACATCAATAAATGTTTTTCCAATAATTTTTCTTTTTTGTTCAGGATCGGTAATGCCTGCAAGTCGTCCAAGAAAAAGTGCCGAAGCATCCACAACGTCAATGGTCATGGAAAAATGTTCGCGAAATAATTTTTCTATTGTTGCACTTTCGTCTGTGCGCATCAAACCCGAGTCCACATGAATACAATGTAATTGATTACCGATAGCTTTGTGTAATAATACTGCCGCTACTGTTGAATCCACGCCGCCGGATAATGCACAGATAACGCCATTATTACCGACTTTTTCTTTAATTTCTCTCAATTTTGCATCAATAAAATGTTCTGCATCCCAATCACCTGTGCAGCCGCATATATTTTTTACAAAATTAGAAAGCATGATTTTACCATCAGCAGTATGATGCACTTCGGGATGGAACTGCACGCCCCATGCTTTTTTTTCTTTATGAGCAATAGCGCAAATAGGCGCATTATCTGTATGAGCAATAATTTCAAATCCATCGGGAATTTTGGTCAATGAGTCGCCATGACTCATCCACACTAAAGAATGTTCTCCTATGCCTTCAAATATCGCATTTTGCATATTGATGCGCAACTCAGCACGTCCAAATTCTCTTTTGGCGGATTTATTCACCTCACCGCCATTTTGAAATGCCATTAATTGCAAGCCATAGCATATACCAAGTATGGGAATATCGTGCTTATGAGCAAATTCAACAACATGAAAAGAAGGAATTGGTGCACCCTCACTGTAAACGCTTGCCGGACCACCGGAAAGGATTATACCTTTAGGGCGAAATGATTGTAATTTTTCTTCTGAAATATTGAAAGGATGTATTTCACAATAGACACCACATTCACGCACGCGCCGCGCTATGAGCTGTGTTACCTGTGAACCGAAATCCAAAATAATGATAGTATCCATTGGTCTGGGAAATATATGAGTAATAAATTATTTCTTTTTCGATTTTTTATTGGATGGAGCTTTAATGTCAATTCCTCGTACCGGTTGGCTTATCAATAATCTTTGTTTTTTGAAAATAGCAATCCATTTTTGGATTTCTTCATTCTTGAGCGATGGTCTTGCTATATTCCAAATCATTGTGTAAATGGCATTATGCGATTTAATGACACAATAGACTTGTGATTGAGGCACAATTTTATCGGTGGAATCGGGATTGGACACAGTAAAAAACAGTCGTGGAAATGCAGAAGAATTATCTCTTTCAATAACTTTTTTTGTAGCATTTTTCGAGTCATTCATCACTTGATTAGCCATAAAATTCATAATTGTATCTAAGGGTATGAATCCTCTTACATTTTTTTGAATAATCACTGAAATAGCTTCTTGCGCGGCATCAAGTGTTTTCCCCTCACGAACATAGCGTAATTGCAGCATTTCTTTTGTATCGGACTTAAACGATTCTACCCAAGCTGCCCCTCCATCGGCAAAATTACGTTCAAGTTCTTCCGGCAATGGCGTTCCATCCGATGCTAAACCAAGACAAAAATCATTGTACAGGGCATCTGCGTCCGGTTCTTTTTTGTCTTTGCCGGTAAGAAAATCTGCGCATGCTTTGGCTGTATTGCCCATACGAAAATAAATTTGCCCTCGTAAGGAATACACACCATTGTAGGCGGGATTAACCTTGATTAATTGGTCTGCATCGGCAAGTGCTTTGTCCGTTTCATCATTCATCGCATAAAGGTTCGCTCTCATGTATAATGCCTGATCGTATGTTGGTTTTAAAGCCAGAGTACGCTGCACATCTGCCATAGTCTTATCAAATTCTTTTTTGCCATAATAGATATTAGCACGATTAAAACGCGCAATCGCTGAGGTGTCCGCTAAGCGTATGGCTTTACCATAATAAAGTTCGGCACTGTCGAGCTGACCATTTTTGTGATGACCGAAGGCAATGGAAAGATAACCATCAACCGATTGCTGCGCAGAAGCAGTTAAGCAAATGCTTACCAATAAGATAACAACGGTTTTTACCATAAAAATTTAAGGTGAGTGAGTAAAAAAATTTTACAAAGATACGAAGGAAGAAATGGAGAAATAGATGAAAATTTGAATATATTGAAATATGTTCATATATTTGTACGTCAATTTGATACAAAATCACAGAAAGAACAGACATGACAACAGCAACAGTTCCATTGATACGAGAGGCGCAACGCTTGGAAAAGGCAGCCGAGATACTCAAAACGATAGCTCATCCCGTGCGCTTGGAAGTGCTGAATATGCTGGAAACTTACAGGGAACTTTCGGTTTCGGATATTCAAGAAAAACTTTCCATCACAATTGAGCAATCCATGCTTTCGCATCATTTAATCAAAATGAAGGACAAAGGCATACTTACTTCACAGAAAAACGGTGTCAGCGTGGTCTATAGATTAGCAGAGCCGAATATCACGAAGATATTTGTCTGTATGGAAAGTTGCAGCATATTTTAATATTCACAAAACAATGATGTATATTCTTGCCATATTCATGGGGTTTTTATTAGGTATGCTCGGTGGGGGCGGTTCCATTCTTACCGTACCTATTCTTGTCTATGTCGGTAATATACCTGCTCAAAATGCTACCGGTTATTCACTTTTTATTGTCGGTGTGACGGCTTTAATAGGCAGTATTATTAATATGCGAAAATCTTTGGTACGCACTCGCGAAGGGCTTGTTTTTGCTGTGCCTGCATTGCTGACCATGTATGCTATGCGAGCCGGTATTTTACCGATGATACCCGAAACTGTGATACTGCCATTCGTAACAGTCGAAAAAGCAACTCTTATTATGATTGTTTTTTCAATAGTTATGATGATTGCAGGTTTACGAATGTTGCGGCAACAAATACAGCAGCACACACCAAGTAATCTCAACTATATTCATATTATTATCAGCGGTGCTATTGTTGGGATTGTCACAGGTTTTGTGGGAGCAGGCGGTGGATTTTTAATTGTACCGGCATTGGTTCTTCTTCTTCGTTTGCCCATACGGGAAGCAACAGCAACATCATTATTTGTTATCACACTTAACTCTATGGTAGGTTTTTCAGGCGATATAATCTCCGGCGCAAACTTCGATTGGAATATTATGGGAATATTTACTGCCGTTTCAATTCTTGGGATGATTATCGGAATAAAGATAGCAACAATAATCAATCCGCAAAAAATAAAAACAATATTTGCTTGGTTTATTATGGTAATGAGTGTTTTTATCCTTACAAAAGAACTATTTTTTCATTCATAAATTATTTATACTTTAGGAGTTTTATTATGAAAGTAGAACAAATCTACACCAACTGTCTTGCAGAAGCTGCATATTTTATCGAAAGTAAAGGCGAAGTGGCAATTATTGATCCATTACGCGAAACAGAGCCATATCTTGAAATGGCAGCAAAGCATAATGCAACCATTACATATGTATTTGAAACTCATTTTCATGCAGATTTTGTATCGGGACATATAGATCTTGCAAAAAAATCGGGAGCTGATATTGTTTTTGGACCAAATGCTTCTCCTAATTTCGATGCACTTATCGCTGTTGATAATCAAGAATTTCGTGTCGGAGATGTGACAATCATCGCCTTGCATACACCCGGACATACAATGGAAAGCACAACATATCTTCTTCGTGATGAGTCGGGTAAAGATTATGCAATTTTCACAGGTGATACTTTATTTATCGGTGATGTCGGCAGACCGGATTTGGCTGTAAAATCAGATCTTACACAAGCAGATTTGGCAGGACATTTATTTGATTCGCTGCATACGAAAATAATGCCTTTGGCGGATGATGTCATTGTTTATCCTGCGCATGGCGCCGGTTCTGCTTGCGGTAAAAATATGAGTAAAGAAACATTCGCTACTTTAGGTCATCAAAAAGAGTATAATTATGCTCTTAAAATTAATGATAAAGAACAATTTATTAAAGAAGTAACTCATGGATTGGTAGCACCCCCGCAATATTTCCCTAAAAATGTCATGATGAACAAAAATGGCTATGACAGCATTGATAGTGTTGTCGAACGCGGCATACAAAAATTAACTCCCGATGAATTTGAAAAAGCCGCAGAACATGCATTAATTCTTGATGTTCGTCATCAAAAAGACTTTATCGAAAGCCATATTCCTCAATCAATGTTTATCGGTTTAGACGGTCAATTTGCCGTGTGGGTCGGCACATTAATTGAAGATATTCAACAACCTATTATTCTTGTTGCTCCCGAAGGACGTGAACGCGAAGCAGTAGTTCGTTTAGCTCGTGTAGGATATGATAATGTGCAGGGTTATCTTGACGGTGGGCTTATGGCATGGAAACAAGCAGGAAAATCAACAGATATGTTGGAATCAATAAGTGCACAGGAATTTGGCAATCGTTTGAATAATGATACCATTTTCACCGTAGATGTACGCAAACAAAGTGAATATATGAGCGAGCATGTTATTGATGTCCAAAATTCACCCTTAGATTTTATCAATAAAGAATTTATAGATATACCGGAAAATCAACCTGCTTATATTCATTGCGCGGGCGGTTATCGTTCTGTTATAGCCGCTTCTATACTCAAAAGAAAAGGCATACATAACCTTATTGATGTTGCGGGTGGTTATGCAGCAATAAAAGCAAGTGGCAGTGTCAATGTCACAGAGTATGTTTGTCCAACAACAATGCTGTAAATAAGAGGAAATCATGATAGAATTATTATCGCAACCGTGGCCATGGTATGTTGCCGGAACTATTGCCGGACTTATGGTGCCGCTGTTATTGATATTGGGAAATAAAAAATTCGGCATTTCATCCTCATTGCGTCACACCTGTGCGGCAGTGATACCGGCGAATATTAGATTCTTTCGTTATGAATGGAAAAAAGAACAATGGAATTTATTTTTTGTTGTCGGGATATTTGTTGGTGGATTCATTGCAGGTACTGTTTTGCATAATTCGGAACCACCGATAGTTGCCGAAAGTCTCCGGTCACAATTATCTCTTTGGGGTATTAATGATTTTACGGGATTATTACCGAGCGATATATTTTCTTTTGAAGCATTATTTTCAGTAAAAGGTATCGTGTTTATGATTGTAGGTGGATTTTTAGTCGGTTTTGGCACTCGTTATGCCGGCGGTTGCACATCGGGACATACTATTATGGGATTGTCTAATTTCCAAGTACCATCGCTTATTGCAACTATATTTTTTATGATAGGCGGATTTTTTTCTGCGCATTTTATTGTTCCATTTATTTTACAAAATCTATAGAGGTCAATGTAAATGCAAAACACTCATCATGAAACACTCGAAGAAAATCAAGCGCGCCATTTGGATTCAGTGTGCACTAATGAATCGGAACTTGACCATCCATGGTGGCATAATTTTAAATATTTGATTGTTGGCATACTCTTCGGTATTACTCTTGTCAAATCAGAAATCATAAGCTGGTTCCGTATTCAAGAAATGTTTCACCTTGCATCATTCCATATGTATGGTGTGATAGGAACAGCAGTGGTCATAGGTAGTATTGGCGTATTTATCGTAAAAAAATTACGTCTCAAAAGTATTTACGGTGAAGATATCCATATTGATAGTAAAACATTTAATAAAGGTCAAATAATCGGTGCATCGTTATTTGGTATAGGTTGGGCAATGACAGGTGCATGCCCGGGACCACTGTATGCACAAATTGGAAGCGGTTTTTTTGCAATATCCGTGACATTATTGAGCGCGCTCGCAGGCACATGGGTCTATGGCGCATTACGGGAAAAATTGCCACATTAATTTTTTAATAAGGAGAAAACACTATGTTTAATTTACTCAGCGGTCTTTTTGGACCAAAAACAGATTTTAAAGATTTAGTAAACAAAGGTGCAATCATTATTGATGTACGCACTAAAAGTGAATTTAGTTCCGGTCATATAGCGCAATCCATAAATATTCCTGTGGATCAAATCCAAAGTAATATCAAAAAGATTGCTGCTTATAAAAAACCAATTATTACTTGTTGTGCTTCAGGCATGAGAAGCAGTGCAGCCGCTTCGGCATTAACTAAAGCGGGTATTGAAGCATACAATGGCGGACCGTGGAGTTCTTTGCAGCAAGCAATTCGCTGATAAAGTAAGATTAATACTCATATCTTATAGGGCATATCATCGTGATTATGCCCTTTTTTTATTCTTCGCATTGTGGAGTTATCACAATAGGCAGGTAATGTTGCTCGTTCATTGCCAAAAAGCAATAATATGACAATACGCAGCATCATTCTACTTTCTTTGTTCATTATCGGATGTTCTTCAGTGCCGAAACCCCATAGCTACACTTCGAATCCTTCTTTACGTACTATCATGGAAATAGATAGCCGTGATACTCTGTTTCGCGGAACACCCATTGATGATGATGGTCGTTTTATAAATCTTGAAATACCTTTTGAACCTGATTTCGGCGATTTGCTGAAATGGCAATTATCTTCCAATCCTCAAAAAGAAGAAAAAAAATCAGATATATGGCGACCTCATATTTTTACGTCCACGGATTTTCTTCACGATTCCCGTGATTGTATTGTATGGTTAGGGCATGCCTGCTTTTTTATTCGCTTATCCGGTGTGACGATTCTTACCGATCCCGTTTTTGGTGATATACTCTTTACCACTCGCACATCTCCTTTTCCATTTTCTCCCGATATTCTTCGCAATATTGATTATGTATTTCTTAGTCATGATCATCGTGATCATTGCGATAAAGAAAGCATACAATTACTCATACGCAATAATCCGCAAGCAAAAATTATTGCAGGACTTGGTATGAATGACTTGATTGATGATTGGTTGGAAGATACACCTCATCATCAAGCAGAATATGCCGGATGGTATCAACAATTTACTACCGATACTACAAAAATCAAGATATATTTTATGCCGTCGCGCCATTGGTCAAAACGTGGTTTGTTCGATACCAATAGTCGTTTGTGGGGTGGATTAACGATTGTCTCGGATGCAACAACCATCTATATAAGTGGTGATACCGGCTACGGAAATCACTTTCGCGATGCAGGCAAACTCTTTCCTTCGATTGATTATGCCATTATGGGGGTGGGGGCATATTCGCCACGATGGTTTATGGCGGCGAATCATATCTCGCCCGAACAAGCAGTACAAGGTTTTCATGACATGAAAGCCAAACATTTTATCCCTATGCACTATGGAACTTTTGACTTATCCGATGAACCCATCAGCGAGCCTATGCGATTATTGCGACAAATGGAAGAGCAATCTGTTATTCATGGTACATTACATATTCCGGGTATCGGTGAAGAGATTATCATACAATGATTGTTTACAATCTTGATTGTGCTCTACATTATGGTTACCTAAACAACAAGCAAAGAGGATTTTTTAAAAGTTCTATATCTTTTTTAAATAATGAACGAATCTAAACAGTTTTTTGTGAATTAAGAATTTGCTAATCATTTGAATTGTATTGCTTTGCATAAAAATTTTAACACTACAACTATTTTTCGTGTATAAAAAGGAATATCGAACTATTGAGTTTGCAACTTCACTTTTTTATGTAACAAAGTATGGTTCGAGATACGATAAATAGCGTTTGTAATTGAGGTACTTTTAGATTCCTCCTCACAAGAATAAAATTGCATAAGCTGTTCTTTAGTAAAGATATACGGTATTGATAAGTTGCTTGCATGTTGTTTAGACAAGTTCAATCGCAAAACAATCTGCTTATTAAATTTTATGTGATCTTTACGATAGGAAAGGCATTGGAAGTAAACTACTTTAATTTCTTTATGCCTGTAAACTTTTACAGTGTAAGCAATGCTTGTTTAGTATTGCTACTAACTGATTTTGTTGTAATTTTGTTGAAGTCATACGGAGAAATTATTTAGAGTGTAAGTTGTTGTTGCTTTTGCAAATATACAAACATATACTGCTTTTGATATAACCAATAAACCTTTGGAGAAACATTATGAACAAAGATTGGCAAAAAGTATTACAAATTGCTCTTTTCTTGATAGTTAGTGTGCAACTTCCTCTCATTTCCCAAGTGTACACAGTGACAACAACAGAAGATCTTACGGACTCTAACATAGGTGACGGTATATTCTCACCGCAATCATTTAGATCTGCACTTGAGAACTTGGAGAGGTTCGGAGGAGATAAAATCACATTTGCATTTGATGAAAAAGATTATTACTTTACTCAAGGCTTCCCACTTCCACAAATTAACAAACCCATTCATATTGAAGGAAAGGGAAGTAAATTACATGGCGAGTACGGAGATGGTCGCCAACTTGTGATAGGTTTATGGTTAAATGCAGGAGCATCGAATTCTCTCATTGAAGACTTGCAGCTAATAAATTTTGCTCAAACAGCATTGGTCATACAATGTAATAATTCAACATTTAAAGCACTAGAAATATACAATAATCCCTTTGCGATAAGTATGAATAATGCAAGCAATAATTATTTTGGTGATACTAAAAATGCATATACAAAATTTATAATACATAATAATGGACCAAAACCGCTCTATGGTGGAGGTATTGCTTTCCAATTAGTTGACAATTGCAATAATAACATTATTGATAATGTAGCTTTTGGCGTAGATATAACCAGACCCAGTGTTAATATTGGGAATCGGCAAGGTGCTTTGCTGATTTCGAAAGGGTGTAACGAGAATATAATAAAAAATTGCAAATTTTCTTACAATAAGGGATTTGAAGCCATAAGTGTTCGCGAAGCCAGTGGTACATTAATTGAAAATTGTGATTTTCAATATGATAGAATTCAAAAATATGAATATGTTTATAGTCCTAATAATGATTCAACTTATCAAAGAAATGGCATAAATATGGAAAATTGCCAAAACACTACAATTAAACATTGTATTTTCGGGACTCATACACAAAGAGGACTTATTGCCAGGGGAGTAAACATAAAAATAGATAGTAATGTTTTTGCGTTTACTCCCAACCGCGAATTGACTGCAATGGTGTCTGGGCAGGGGCATTATATCGCTTTTTCTGCACTATCTGTGGAAGGTGTTAATATTGTTGTATCAAATAATTATTTTGGCAACTCACGTACCGGGCTTAGTGTTGGAGGGGCTAAAACAAAACTTTATAATGGTACGGATAGTGTTTACATTCACTCTAATTATTTTGGTCAAGTAATCGCTGACTCCGTGTTTACTCCATCAACCGGTATCTCATTAAATGGTGGTTATATCAAAAATGTAATTATTGGCGATAAAGATATTGTTGATACAACTATATCAAATTCTTCACCTTTGTCAAACCATATCATTGGGTCATCCCAATATGGTATTGATATTATTTCTTATGATTCTTTGGTAAATAATATAATTATTGCGAACAATGATATAGGCTATGATGTAAAAACAAAAACAGATAAACCAACAAAACTTTCTGGAATACATATTACGGGCAACCCATCTGATATTGATATATATGATAACTCTATAGTATCCTTAAAAAATGGAGTTGAAATTGATACATTTAGACTAAACTTAGGAGAAAAACCAATTTTTAATCCAAGGAAAATTCGTGTCTCGGGAAATGTAATCGGAAACGAAGATAAAATTGGAATAATTAACAGTGAGGCAGGTGTTCAAGTTAATGGTGCAAGCACAGTTAATATTTACAAAAATACTATTTTGGGTTCTAATCATGGAATATGGTGTCGCTCACCATTAAACAACTCTATCAAGGTTTATGAAAATGATATAGGGCATCTTTCTAACAAAGATAAAGCAAATAGAGGGCATGGTGTGTATATCAGCGATAAATGTTCGGATGTTTCTGTTGGGTTGTTAAACAATCCCAACTCTGCAAATAATATTGTGGGCAACAGACTTTCGGGGATAAAAGTTGAGGACTCTGCTTCTAAGGTACTAATAGTGTACAATAGTATCAATGAAAATAAACAAGCGAGTATAAGTCTTAATGATTCTGAAAAATATTACTCGGAAAACAAAGACTTGGATTCATTAGATTTAGATACCGGAGCAAACTCATTACAAAATGCACCGGAGATTACAACAATAGATACTATTGTCGGAGGTATAGAATATAAAGCAAGATTTAATGCTTCTCCCGGAAAATATTTGCTACAACTTTACGGTACATACTCCTATCCTTTAGACTCCATTCACTATAGACCGCTTTTAGAGTTTGTGAATGAGTTCGAAGTAATAGTGCCTGATTCCGGAAAAATTATATTTACAAAACAAATTATCTCTCCACTGGCAAGATTACTCATAGCAGGACGTAATACTATAGCATTAACCGCAACAAATCAAGATCTCGAAACTTCACAATTAGGCCGAAGTGCAGGAGTAAAAGACAAGTATATAGATTTAGAAGTATTTTATGATGGCAATGATACTATAACCAATGATAGAAATATAAAAACAAAATTATTTGTTGTCAATAATTCAATCGTGTCATTATCTAATGTGGTTGTAATTGATTCTATTCCTGATAGTTTTATCGTTGATTCTATAACTGTCACCAACGGATCTCCTATTTTGACGGGACGTGAGATTAAATACACAATCCCTATGCTTAGCCAGAATGACACTGCTGTAATGACTGTGTACGGACTCCAATTTTCAGGTGATACCCATAAACGATTTGCGCGAGTTGACTCTTTGAAAGAAGAGTTAAATACAAAAAATAACTTTGATACGATAGAAGTTAAAATTATCCCCTTAACTATTAAAGAAGATTCTCAATTCTTAAATACATACTATTATAGCTCTAATTTAGATTTAATTGTTGTATTTGATGGTAAAGCAGAAAACATACAACTTTATGACTTATTAGGTAATAAAGTTTCTGTAAATATGGTAGCACATAACAACACGTTAGTTCTTAACGAACTGCCTTTAGGTATTTATCTTCTTTCTTTTCGTGATTACAGTAACGTTTATCATAGATTGTCAATAATACATTATTGAGAGTAGAATAATAATCAAATTTAAAAAATATGGCTCCGTGTTTATTACTTATTATGTTATTGATAGAAAATCTTGGCAATGAATTCCAACATATTTTTTTTGGGCTTTTACAACTCAATTGTTCTATCATTGAGATTTTAGGGTGCTTTTTATATAATGTTTTTGGTTCTTTATGATACTAAGGATTGCAAAATTTGATATAAAGATTAATGTACTTTTGTTTATGAAATTACCGGAATTTTATTGACAAGATAAAATCCATCTTAAGTTTTTTACATGTATAGTTTTTTTTCAATAGTGTAGAATACGCTTGCTTTCTATCAATTGAAATATTATCCATGATTTTATTAACCTCATAGTTCTCCATTATGAAACACTATGTCTTTACTCTTCTATGTTGCATAACATTTATGAATTGTTCATCATCATCAGTCTTAGAGCAAAAATCCACACGTGCATTACGAGAAACTCTTGCACAACAAACCGCAGAGGATGTTTCCCATACCGTTCTTGTTACAATGCAAGGTTTTGGTGATGAACAGAAGAAAGAAGTGTCATTATGCGGAGTAAGTATTATTGTTGCTACTCCATCAGTGGTTACGATGATTGGCACGCGCGAGGAACTTGAATGTGTTGCCAAAAAACCGTTTGTTAAAAGTCTTGAATTATCGCAAAATAAAAAAACTCAATAAATTTTCATTATGAAAGGAATAGCATGAAGAAATTTCTTCTTCTCTTAGCACTCTGTGCTTCAACAACATTCGCTTCTGCAGCCAATGTTTCGCCTGTTGCTACTAAATGCAATGCTCGTACAGCAATGGTATTAACCCCGATTGTGGAATATCAAGGAAAAAATGTTGCCGACTATATTTTAGCAACACAAAAAATACAGTTTCCTTTTATGGCATTGAATAATACGGTATATGTACAGTTATTAATTCAGCATCGCGGGACTATGCCTGAGCTGTTCGGTGGTGAGATTATTACTCAAACATCATCTGTTGCGGCAGTACGCATTCCGCTTAATTCATTGCAACAATTTTTACAACAAGAAACGGTTATTGCCGCGGAACTTTCGCAACGTTTCAAAAAATCAATGGATGAAAGCCGGAAAGAAATTGGTGCCGACCGCGTTCATAACGGACAAGGGGTTGCTAAATTAACCGGTAAAGGTGTTATTGTCGGTGTTTATGATACAGGTATTGACACAAAACATCCCGATTTTTCTACCGAATCAGGTTCACGTATTCTCTATCTTTGGGATATGGCTAATGATGGAAAATCACCTGCAAAATATCCTTGGGGAACAGAATATACCAAAGCAGATATAGACCAGGGTACTTCGCAAGAAAAAGATTTCGACGGTCATGGCACTCATGTCGCGGGCACAGCGGCAGGTAATGGGCGCGGTAAAGCAGAAATGAAAGGTATTGCACCCGAAGCTGATATTATTGTGGTTAAAGGCGTACGTGAGGATGACAAATCAAGTTTCGATGATGCCGATATTATTGCAGGATGTGCATATATTTTTGAAAAAGCACAAGAATTAGGCAAACCTGCCGTTATTAATTTAAGTCTTGGATCTGTTCTTGGTCCTCATGATGGCACTTCCGCATTAGAAATTGCTCTGTCCGAATTAGTGCAACCCGGAAAATTGATTATTGCTGCTGCCGGTAATGAAGGAACTCTTCCTATTCATGCCGGTACATCATATCAAGCCGGTGAAAATATCGGCACATATATATCACCGATAAATGTGTGTGATCTTTTTGAAAATTTCTGTCCGGATATTCCGAATATTTTCGTGACAGCTGCGGATATTTGGTTCAAAGGCGGCTCGATAGACTCTATGTATATTGAAGCATATTCATCCACTTCTTTCAGCATGGTAGGCAGATTAGGAATGGCTGTCGGTGATGCTGTTGATAATGTAGAATTAAATGCAAATAATAAAGTTATCGGCTATATTTCAGTGACAACAATCAATAGCTCCAACAATGGTGATGATAACTCATTTATTCGTATTTCCAATAATGGCAATGAAGATATTATTATTGATGATTATGTGTGGGTATATCGCTTTACAACAAAATCAGCAGGACAAATTGATATGTGGGCTGGTATTCCCGTGCCTCAAACTCTGCCGGCAACTTTTCGCGTATTCACGGGTAATACCGATATGACTATCGGTTCACCCGCAAGTGCAAAAAAACTCATCAGCGTTGGTTCTTATGTCACAAAAAATGAATGGGATAGTAAAAGTGGAAAACAAAGTGGCAATAATCTTTCTTTAGGCGTTATTTCTACATTCAGCAGCAAAGGTCCAACACGCGACGGACGCATTGCGCCTTTACTCACAGCACCCGGTGAAGTAATTTTTGCAGCGGCTTCATCCGATATGGAGCAAGATGATAAATTAAATCGTATATCACCTGATGGTATGTATTATGGTATTGAGGGAACAAGTATGGCAACACCGCATGTTGCGGGAACAGTAGCATTGATGTTGCAAGCTCGACCAACATTAACATTTGAACAAGTATCCGATATTATCAAAGAATGGTCACGCAAAGATGCACGCACAGGAGAAAATTTACCGAATAATACATGGGGATATGGAAAAATTGATGCCTATTTTTATGCTTTACAATCAACCCTTACTTCTGTGAATGAAGAAAATTATACCAATAATAATGCTGTGAATATATATCCCAATCCTGCTTATGATAATGTAACTATATCCGTTGCGGATGGTATTACTATTCATAATGTGATGGTGACGGATATTGCCGGAAATACTATTATGCAAAAAGCAAATACTTCATCATCTGCGACTTTGTCGTCTGCTTCATTATCTAATGGTGTGTATGGTGTGCATATTCTTACTTCTGCGGGACTTTATCACAAAGTACTGACAATTGTAAAATAAATCTATTCTTTTTTATTGACTTCACTCAAGGTCATTTCGCATTGCGGGATGACCTTTTTTTATAGAACTTATCTAAACAAAAGTCAAGAAGTTGAATATTTATATATTTGAAAGAACACCTTACACTTACAAAACAACTTCCCATTATAGTTTAACAGAACTACAAAACATTCGCTGTTCATACAACTGATTCCACAGATTCATATCCAAAGATTCCATTACGCGATGAATTTCATCCCATCCATCGGAGGGGTGTCCGCAGGACGGGGTGGGTTTCTCATTGAGGTGTGCCAGACGGTCATTGAGCTTCGGTTGATGAGCTTGTCGAAATGGACAGGGTGGGAACGTATTGATGAGATTTGTCCCTCTTTTTTTCTGCCCGTCGGGGAGAAGTCTTTTATGCCTTCCCCGCGGGGAAGGACGGGATGGGGCAAAACACATGAAGCAGAAATATGGACGGGGTGGATGTATTTATTTCTATTATCATATCATCCCTTTAGGATTATTGACGGGATGAAGCGCGACAAAAAAAAGAGCCATTGAACATCATCTGCATATCTGCTATTGAACCATGCTCATCATCTGCCTCTGACTTTTCATCATCTACCCCTGTCATGCGACCATCTGTCTCTGTCTTGCGACCTTCTGTCCCTGACTTGTGACCATCTGCCCCTGTATTGCGACCATCTGGCTCTGTTTCATGACTATCTGGCTCTGATTTGTGACTATCTGCCTCTGATTTGTGACCATCTGCCTCTGTCTTTTGATCATCTGGCTCTGACTTTTCATCATCTGGCTCTGACTTTTCATCATCTGGCTCTGACTTATGACCTTCTGGGAGCTTCTTTTCTATTTCCCGATGCTTCCAATCTACTTCCCGATGCTTCCAATCTACTTCCGCATAGGCGGAAGCAAACCAGAAAGAGGCGGAAACACACCAGAAGGAGGCGGAAACACACCAGAAGGAGGCGGAAACACACCAGAAGGAGGCGGAAACACACCAGAAGGAGGCGGAAACACACCAGAAGGAGGCGGAAACACACCAGAAGGAGGCGGAAACACACCAGAAGGAGGCG
>ERZ761610.857-NODE-857-length-19904-cov-136.688145_pt1 | contig 19904 bp, 12 predicted proteins | sample MGYA00512164_ERZ761610 | MGnify/ENA primary metagenome ERZ761610 (study PRJEB28899, sample SAMN02850038) | bioreactor sludge metagenome | biome: EBPR Sludge; feature: EBPR Bioreactor; material: flocular biomat | place: Australia: Thorneside Wastwater Treatment...
CCGTCACCGATGCCGACGTCACCGCCATGGGCGAAGGCGCCGAGTCGATCACGGCCACCCAGACCGACGTCGCCGGCAACACCAGCGCGGCGAGCGCGCCGAAGACCATCACGGTCGACACCGTGGTTGCCGCCCCGACCATCAACGTGGTAGCAAGCAACGACGTGGTCAACGACGGTGAGGCCCTGGCCGGATTCGCCATCTCCGGCATCGGCGAAGTGGGCGCCACGGTGACCCTGAGCTTCGACAGCAGCATCACCCTGGCCGGTGGCAACACCGCCGTGGTGGATGGCTCCGGCCACTGGTTGGTCGCCGTCACCGATGCCGACGTCACCGCCATGGGCGAAGGCGCCGAGTCGATCACGGCAACCCAGGCCGATGTGGCGGGTAACACCAGCACGCCGAGCGGCGCCCGGATCTATAGCGTTGACACCGTACCGCCACTAGTAGTGCTCAACGCCATCACGCAGATCCTCGACGACAGCGGGACCGCCGGTGACTTCGTCACCAACGATGCCAGCGTCACCGTCGAGGGTACCTTCCAGGGTGCCCTGGCTGTGGGCGAAGCGATCCAGGTCTCGGCGAACGGAACCGACTGGGTCACTGCGACTCCGATCGGCAACATCTGGGTCGCCGAGAACGTTGCTCTCGAGGTCGGGTCAGGCAAGTTGCTCACCACCCGCAGCATCGACATGGCCGGCAACTTCACGCTCGGCCCGAGCCAGGCCTATACGCTGGACAACGTCGCGCTGCCGCCAAGTCTCGAACTCGCCAACGATACCGGCGATCTCGACGATGATGGCATCACCTACGATGGCCTCATCAACGTCACCGGCCTCGAAGCTGGCGCCACCTGGCAGTACAGCATCAACGGCGGTACCACCTGGCTCGACGGTACGGACAGCACGTTCACGCTGGCGGACGATACCTATGTTGCCGGGCAGATACGGGTCAGGCAGACGGACGCCCAGGAGAACACCAGCGCGACCTCGAGCTATGCCGACCCGATCACGGTCGACACCGTGGTCGCCACGCCGACCGCGTCCCTGGTAGTCGACACCGGTAGCCTCCCCAGTGATGGCATCACCAGTGACCCGGCGCTGAGCTTCGGCACGGCCAGCGAGCCGGTGATCCGGAAGTTCAGTCTGAACGGTGGCGTTTGGGAGACCAGCTATACCGCTCCGACGGCAGATGGGGCCTATACGCTCCAGGTGCGCGACGAGGATGTCGCTGGCAACGTGGCCATCGGCAGCGTCAGCTTTACCCTGGATACGCACGTGGCGGCTCCGACAGTTACCCTGAGCAGCGACACCGGCAGTTCGACCAACGACGGCATCACCAATGACGCCTCGCTGACGATCAGCACGGCCAGTGAGGTGGTCGTCCGCGAGTACAGGGTCAATGGCGGTGGCTGGGCATCGACCTACACCGCTCCGACTGCGAATCAATCGCATGTGGTCGAAGTACGCGACACCGACGTCGCCGGCAATTGGCAGATCGGCAGTGTCAACTTCAGTCTCGACACGGTCGCTCCGTCGGAAATCATCAACATCACGCAGATGGTCGACGATACCGAGACGCCTGGCGACTTCACCACCAAGGATGGCAGCGTGACGATCAGCGGCACGTTCGACGGCACGCTCGGATCGGGTGAAAAGATCCAGGTTTCGGCAAACGGTTCGGTCTGGGTCGATGCGACGCCGGTCGGCACGGTATGGGCTGCAGCCAGTGTTTCCCTGGTTCCTGGCAACGGTACCCTGACCATTCGCACCGTCGATACAGCCGGCAACGCCGCTACAGGCGCCACCCGGAGCTACGTCTACATCCCCGTTATCCTGGGCACGCCCGGGCAGGACACCCTGGCCGGTACGGCCGCCGATGAAGAGCTGTACGGGCTCGGCGACAACGACACCCTCAATGGTGGTGGCGGTAATGACCTTCTGGATGGTGGGAGCGGGGCCGACAGGCTGCGCGGCGGCACGGGCGATGATACCTACATCGTCGACAGCCAGAGTGATGTGGTCACCGAGTACGTCAACGAGGGGATGGACACCGTAAATAGTTCAGTCTCGCTGGTTCTGACAACCAACGTGGAGAACCTCACCCTGACGGGTACCGGTGCGATCAACGGCTATGGCAACGCCGCTGCGAATCTGCTGGTCGGCAACGGTGCGGCCAATGGCCTTGATGGAAAGGCCGGGGCGGATACCATGCTGGGTGGCTTGGGCAACGACAGCTATACGGTGGATGATGCCGGCGATCTTGTGACTGAATACGCTGGGCAGGGAACAACGGATGTCGTCAACGCGTGGATCAGCTATACGCTACCCGGATTTGTGGAGCGGCTTTTCCTCAAAGGGACAGAAAACATCAATGCCTATGGTCATGCCGGCAACAATTATCTGGGGGGCAACAGCGGCAACAATACCCTTGACGGTGGGGCAGGGGCCGACACGATGGCTGGCGGCGCCGGCGATGACACCTATATCGTCGACAGCCAGGGCGACAGGGTCAACGAGGTGGCTGGGCAGGGTACGGATAGCGTCTTCAGTTCGGTTTCTCTGGTCCTGTCGGGCAACGTGGAGGACCTCACACTCACTGGCAACAGCGCCATCAACGGCTATGGGAACGCTTCTGCCAATACCCTGACGGGCAATGCCGGCGCCAACTTCCTTGATGGCAAAGCTGGTGCGGATACGATGTCGGGAGGTTTGGGCGACGACACCTACGCGGTCGACGATGCTGACGATCTCGCGATCGAGAACGATGGCGAGGGCTTCGACATCGTCTATAGTTGGCTTGGCACCTACACCCTGCCGGACTTCTTCGAGCGGCTGGTGCTCCAGGGGACGGGCAACCTCAACGGTAGCGGTAACGCTGCCAACAACAACCTGATAGGCAATAGTGGCCACAATGTCCTCGATGGCGGAGAGGGGGTTGATACCATGGCGGGCGGGGCCGGAGATGATACTTACTACGTCGATCACACGGCCGACGTGGTAAATGAGTCTGCTGGTGGTGGTACCGATACGATCATGAGCCTCGTCAGCAGGACACTCGGATCAACCGTCGAGAATTTGACGCTACTGGGTTCGAGCAACATCACCGCTACTGGCAACTCCGGCAGTAACCTGCTCACGGGCAATGGTGGCAACAACCTCCTGAAAGGTAATGACGGGGCCGATACCCTCGCTGGAGGCTTGGGCAACGATACGCTCACCGGCGGATCGGGTGCGGACAGGTTTGTTTTCGATAGTGCTCCTGGGGCGAGCAATCTCGACATGATCACCGATCTGGTTTCGGGTACCGATGTGATTGAACTGGATATGGCAGTTTTCCAGGGCTTTTCGTTGCCCGGAACACCTGACGCCGGCCTGTTCCTGTCTGGGGTAGGCCTGACCGCAGCGGGAGATTCCGACGATCGACTGATCTACAACACGTCCAACGGTGCGCTCTATTACGATGCGGATGGTGTCGGCGGCGACGCAGCCATCCAGATTGCAACCATTACCGGCGCTCCCGCCGTTGCGCACACGGATTTCTATATCGTGTAGTCGGTAAACTCGTCGCGGGTTTTTGGCAGGCAGCGGGGCAAGCTGAAGGGCTTGCCCCGTACTTTCTCTGGCGAAGGGCCCATGGGCAAGCTCGGGAGAACTGGTAGCGGTAGCTGCGCGCCAGCACGTTGCATTGACCGCGAGTCATGTTCGAGCATCAGTTCGGATCTAACCGAGCCGAGCACGGCTTTTCCCTTCGGTGTTTCCCTGTCGAGAGACAAGCCACGGCGGCCGCCGTCAGCTACCGGCCGGTTCTCCCCCTGCGGGCCTCGTGACGGGCTCGCCGCCTCATCCGATGTCGGGATCACCGACTCTCGCTCAAAGGAGTTCGTGCTTGAAGACGCGCGTCTTGATCTTTGTTCGCTATTATCTCCCCGCCTACAAATGCGGAGGGCCCGTTCGGACGATCGCCAACATGGTGGATCATTTGGGCGACCAACTCGACCTGAACATCGTTGCCTGGGACCATGATTCCTTCGAGACGTGCTCCTTCCCGAATGTGGCTGTGGATTCGTGGAACCGAGTGGGCGCGGCATCGGTCTTTTATGCCGCACCGGACTTCCTGACCTACGCGAATGTCAGCAAGTTGCTCAGAGAAACACCGCATGACGTTCTGTACCTGAACAGCTTCTTTGATCCACGGTTTACCGCGCTGCCGCTGATCGTAAACCGTCTACAGAAGGGGGCGACCAAGCCGGTAGTGCTTGCGCCACGCGGGGAGTTCTCGCCCGGTGCTCTGGCCATACGCCGCTGGAAAAAGAAACTGTACCTATCGCTGAGTCGTGCGGTTGGTCTCTATCGCGGCGTGACGTGGCAAGCATCGAGCGCACATGAGGCGGACGATATTCGGCGGACACTGGGCAGCCTTGCCGAGCGGATCGTCGTTGCCCCAAACCTGCCCGCTGTAGTCATACATCCGGAAGCAGTTACATGCAAGAGGAAGAAGTCAGAAGGCGATCCAGTGAGAGTCGTTTTCATATCCAGAGTGTCACCAAAAAAGAACCTTGCCTTTGCTCTTTCGGTACTCTGTGCGGCTCGTGTGCCAGTCGTTTTTGATGTCTATGGGCTCGTCGACGACGATCGGTACTGGGATCGCTGCCAGTTGGCCGCAGCAGATCTTCCCCCACACGTCGTGTTCAACTACCGAGGGATTGTCGAGCATGACAAGGTGCACTCTACCTTCGAGGATTACGACCTGTTCTTTCTCCCGACCATGGGGGAGAATTTCGGCCACGTGATACAGGAGAGCCTGTCGGCCGGGACACCGGTCCTTGTGAGCGACCAGACACCGTGGCGGGATCTCGACGAAGCCGGGGTTGGTTGGGTCAGGTCCTTGGGCGATCCGGACGCCTTTCTGCGCGCGATCCACGACTTTCAGTTGAAGAGCGCAGACGAGCGTATGACCCAGCGGACTCTCGCGCGGGCCTACGCCAAGCGGGTAGCCACGAACCCTGATACGGTGACAAGAAACCTCTCGCTGTTCCTCGAAGTCGCCGTACGGGGCAACCATTGACCTGACACAACTGACCGAAGGCGGCTCTGCACGTCCGGCGCATGCATCGTTGGGCGCTCTGCCGGACTGGGTCATCGTCACTCTCGCGTACAATGCGGCACTTGCTGTGGGGCCAAGGTGCCCATAGCCATCCGAGAACGGGGCTTGCGCCGATGAGCCAATCAGGATACGTACCATGAGCCGCAAGGAATTCGTCGCCGACACTCTTTTCAATGCCACCGCGACGGCGATGGTTTCCTTGGGCGCCTTGGGCGTGTCCGTGGTTTGCGCCCGATACTACGGTGCGAACACTTTTGGGAAGTACGCATTCGCTCTATCCGTCGTAGTACCCGTGTTTGTGATGGGTGGTTTCAATCTCCGTCAGTTGGCGAGTTCCTACCCCGACGCTGAGTTCGATGCGGAACAGTTCGATCGAGTCCAGATGGTTGGGCTGGCAGCATCGCTGCTCATTTGTCTGTCAATCGTCTTTGGGGTCTACTGGACTAATACCCAAGATCCACTTGTCGGTCGTGTCGTTCTCATTGTCACACTGATGAAGCTTGTCGAGACCGCCGCGGACGGCAAATTTGGTCAATTGGCCAGAGACAAGCATTTTCGACAGGTTGCCAATCGAAAAACCCAGAGAGCCTTACTTACGGTCGTTACGTTCTGTGTCTGTACGATGGCGACGGGTTCCTTCCTGCTGTCGTTGCTTGGAATGGCGGGCGTCTCGGCAGCGCTGTTGGCCATCCACGATGGCCCGACGTGGCTTAAGCGCGCCTCTGCGGGCAGGTTACTTGCGCTTCCCACCCGGGGGATTCTCGGCGCTGCGCTACTCTCTGGAACCGCGGCATCCATGGACTCGTTTGCGGTAATGTTGCCCCGTATCGCGCTTGGCGCCGCTCACTCCTACGAAGCGCTGGGACACTACACTGCGGCGATACAGATCCCTCTCCTTTTCGCCGTTTTTGTCGGTGCTTTGGGGAATGCTGCAATACCGCGCTGGCGCGTGACAAGGGACCGCAAAGTCGTTATCAAGAGCCTGCTGCTAATACAGGGGGTTGTTGCATTCCTGGCGACCGGACTTTGCCTTCTGGCCTACTTCCTTGGCGATTGGCTCCTCATGATCATTTACGGAGACAGTTTTGCCAATATCGGTTGGGTCTTGCGAGGAGTGGTCTCTGGTAGTGCCTTCTGGTTCTTCGCCGGAATAAATGGTTGTGCTCTTCAGGCGTTTGGCGCCTATCGCTGGCAGCTAGCGTCTACACTCGCCTCTGTGGCCGCGATGCTCATCACTTTGGCCTTCTTCTGGTTGCAGGCAGAGGAGGGTGTCGTGCTGTCGCAAGTCGTGGGGATTTATGTCCTAGCCATGTTCGTGCGTTTCGCTATCAGTACTGCGGGAATTGTAAGGAGCGTAAGGGTATGCTGACGAAGCCGTTTAGGTTGGTGAGAGAGTGCGGTGTGGGCTATGCGTTGATGCGGGCTATTCTCTCCTTGGCGCGCCATGCTGTTGGAAGATGGATCTCTTACTCCGTGGCTGGACGGTGCGCAGGTATGGCTGCCAAACCAAGAATCACTGGCTGGATATTCATGGAGAATCCGGCGAGGATCGAGTTCGGCAGGGGGTGTCTGCTGTGTCACGGCGTTTCCCTAGTCAGTGAATCGCAGCATGGAAGATTGGTCTTAGGGGAGGACGTTCAGCTAAACGCGGGCGCACGGGTGGATTACAGCGGGAACGTGTGGATTGGTCAGGGTAGTCTGATTTCCTCTGGAACCGCAATATACAGTCACAGTCATGGCTATGATCCTCGAAGTGCTCCGATATTCTTGGAAAAAAGGATTGGGAGGAACGTATGGATCGGCGCTGGAGCAATCTTGACTGAAAACGTTCGACTGGTCGGAGACAATTCGATGATAGCCGCGGGTGCCATAGTTACCAAGGATGTACCGCCCAATGCAATCGTCGCCGGAAATCCGGCACGTGTGGTTCGTATGAAAGCCTAGGGCCATGGCTCTTCCTCACGCTTTCTTGTTCTATCCTGTTACGGCCAGCTACGGTGACCAGCACTGGCTATTTTCAGGGTCAATGTCGTTTCCTGTGGAAACCGACCGACCAGCCGCGCCCTGCTGGGATCCGCCCGAATCGATGGTTGGGACATCGCCAGGGTTCAGGGCGCTGTCGACGGCGGGCGAAGCGGACCCTTTGCAGCGCCTGAAGCGCTCATATTCTCAAGGGCTTGGGGCTAGTCGCGGCTGCTTGGGGCCGGCTCCCGGGCCCCTGTGGCGGGGACGACTTCCCCGCCCACTTGGGTCTGGGGATTGGGCGTCAGCATGGGTTTGCTCGAATGGCTGGTCTCATATATAACCTCGGCGATTTTCTATCTCAGAAAGGCTGCGCGTGAGTGCTTTGGTCTTGTGGTCTGGAGTTGTGCTGATAGGGACGTTATTTTTGTACAGGATTTTCTGTCGAGGAGCGAGTGATGCGTTTCATCCATTGAAGGTGTTTGCGCTGCTCACCTTCGTCGAGACGGTCCCCTACCTCATTTACCACTCGCTAGCTCCTCTGGACGTTCATCCAGACATTATGCGGTGGATGCGGGGCGACGACTTTGATTACTATCTGAGCATAACTACCATCACCTTGAGCATGTGTGTTCTGGCGCTCTACGCCGGGTTTCACGTTCCGCTTCTCTCTGGATCGGCTGGGACGCTAGTCAAGTATTTGCCAAGGGATTCAGAGCTTACTGCTGTTGCGTGCTGGCTTTCGGTATTTCTTGGAGTGACTGCGTATATCGCGACAATTGAAAAAATTGGGGGAGTCGGCTTTCTCATCGAGAATATGTCTGGTCGGGCAAACATCACCGCTGGCTTCGGATACGAGTTCACTTTCGCAAAAGGTTTGATGATTCTCGGAGCGTTGGGCCTTTTTTTTAATGCTGCCAAGACGCACAGCAAGGTCGCTTGGGGATTGGCCTGTCTTGCGGTCTTTATTGTCTTTATTCTCTTGGCCTTTAGAGGCGGGAGAAAAGATGGGATATTTCTTGTTGTTATGTGCCTGTTCGTTGCCAACTACGCAACGGACCGGCGAAGAAGGATAACGGGGTTGTTGGTGGCTGGATCGGTGATCGCTTTTGGTTACTTCGTGGGTGTGCTTGCCATACGACAGCGGGGAGTGCTTGTCGATTCGGGCATTGACTTGGTAGAGTTCGGTGACGCGGTGTCTAGAAGTTTTGGCGTAGCGGCAAAAAACGTAAGCTACCTAGAGCACTACGCGTTTGCCATGTATTACTTCGAGCGCTTCCCGTACTGGTTTGGAGAACAGTTCAAGGACTTGATGTACGCTTTCGTACCTTCCAGTTGGTACCCTGATAAGCCACCTGTTGACGATGGAGTCTACCTTCGTTCGCTTGCTGGCGGTATGGTCGTCGAGCCGGGCATGGCTGCTTCGATGCTCGACAGAACAAGCTGGCCGCCTGAGACCTTGGCAACGGGTCTGTCACTTGCGGGCGTGGCTGGAGCAGCGCTACTTTTTTTTGTTAGAGGTATGGTTCTACGATTGGCGTATGGGTTGACACAATACGGCACGGTTTCTTTTGCAGCGTCCTTGATGGTCTTTCATTTGATCTTCAATTTCGAGTTTAGCGTGCTCAGGATTGTGAACCTCGTCGCCTTTGTGATGCAAGTTGGGGTGTTCTTCTTGCTCTGTAAGTTGACCAACTTCTTTCTGGTCCGGAGATCCTCGCGGTTGCGGGCGAGAGGAGGGGTTGTAACGAATGGGTATGTACCTTCCAAGCGTAGGTGATGTTTTTGTCATCGATGGTCAGAAGCTGGGTAAGGCCGCGGTTCCTGGTCAATCCGAACTGAACACCTAACGAGGCAGCGTTGGATCGAGACGGGGGTTACGGAAAGGAGCTAGGTTGTGAGGATGGCTATTGGGGGGCGTGTGGCACACCAAATAGATAAGCTCAGCGGAAGCGGGTAAAAGGGAATGACAGCCTTCCGAGTATTGCAAGCCCACGGATCGCGCGTCCGATGTTCCGTAAGAAACAAGTACTTGTGACCTTGTATCTTGAGAGAGAGAATTGGAGAACGTGAAACAAATCCTGCAAGACCTGAAGAATGGCGTCACGGACTTGGTCGAGGTACCTTGTCCAAACGCGGGGAGTGGCCACCTCTTGATACGGACGAGTCGTTCGCTGGTTTCCGCCGGAACGGAGCGGATGCTCTTGGACTTCGGCAAGGCCAGCCCGATCCAGAAGGCCAGGCAGCAGCCAGACAAGGTGCGCATGGTTCTGGACAAGATCCGGACCGATGGCCTGCTGCCGACGCTGGACGCGGTGCGCAACAAGCTCGAACAGCCGCTGCCGCTTGGCTACTGCAACGTCGGCGTGGTGATGGAGGTGGGCCGGGGTGTGGATGGGTTTGCCGTAGGCGACCGCGTCGCTTCCAATGGCAAACATGCGGAGGTCGTCAGCGTACCGGTGAATCTGTGCGCCCGCATCCCCGATCTGGTCGGCGACGAGGCTGCCGCATTCACGGTCGTTGGCGCCATCGCCCTGCAGGGTATCCGGCTCGCGCAACCCACTCTGGGGGAAGCAGTGGTCGTCACGGGCCTCGGCCTGATCGGCCAGTTGACGGTCCAGTTGCTGCGCGCCAATGGCTGCCGGGTGCTCGGTATCGATCTTGACCCTGCCAAGTTGCAGCTGGCGAGATCCTTCGGTGCAGAGGTCGTCAACCTCTGTGCGGGCGAGGATCCGGTGGTGGCTGCCGAGCGCTTTTCGCGCGGGCGCGGGGTGGATGCAGTGATCGTCACCGCGTCGACGCGCAGCAACGAGCCGATGCACCAGGCGGCGCTGATGTGCCGCAAGCGGGGGCGGATCGTCCTTGTCGGGGTGACCGGGCTGGAGCTGTCGCGGGATGATTTCTTCAAGAAAGAACTGACGTTTCAGGTTTCAGCCTCCTATGGGCCGGGGCGCTATGACCCCACCTACGAGGAGAAGGGCCAGGACTATCCCGTTGGTTTCGTCCGTTGGACGGAGCAGCGTAACTTCGAGGCGGTGCTGGACATGATGGCCGATGGACGGCTCGACGTGCAGCCGCTGATTTCCCATCGCTTCTCGCTCGAACAAACCGGGGCGGCCTATGCAGTGGTGGGGGGGAGCGAACCGTCGATGGGGATTCTGCTCGAGTATCCGACGCGGGAGGAGAAGCCCGACGCCGTGCTGCGCCTTCCCACCGTGGCTCTGGCTGCTGCGGTGTCGTCGACCGCTTCTCGCACCGCCGGCGAAAAGGCTCCGGCCGTGGCCTTCATCGGCTCGGGCAATTACGCCACCGCAGTCCTGATCCCGGCGTTCAAGGCGGCCGGGGCTCGTCTCGCCTCGGTCGCTTCCAACAGCGGTGTGAGTGGTGTGCATGCCGGCACGAAGCACGGCTTCGACGAGACGACGACTGATACGGCCAAGCTCTTTGCCGATCCGGGCGTCGACGCCGTGGTGATAACGACCCGCCATGACAGCCATTCCCGTTTCGTCTTGCAGGCGCTCGCGGCGGGCAAGCATGTGTTTGTCGAGAAGCCCCTGTGTCTGACACTTGCCGAGTTGGCAGAGATCGAGGCAACCTATCGTGGGGGAATCGGGCAGGAGCAGCGCGGTCCGATCGTCATGGTTGGCTTCAATCGCCGCTTTGCCCCACAGATCACAAAGCTCAAGTCGTTGCTCGGTGGCGTCAGCGGGCCGAAGGCCTTGGTAATGACCGTCAATGCGGGAGCCATCCCGGCGGACCACTGGACTCAGGACAAGGAAGTGGGGGGCGGCCGCATCGTCGGCGAGGCATGTCACTTCATCGACTTGTTGCGATTTCTCGTCGGGGTGCCGATTTGCAGGTATTCACGGTCGGCGATGGATATCGCCACTGGGGACACGGCGACACTGCTATTCGAGTTCGAGGATGGCTCCATCGGCAGCGTCCACTATTTCGCCAATGGCAGCAAGTCCTTCCCCAAGGAGCGGCTGGAGGTGTTCGCTGCGGGGCGGGTGATCCAACTGGACAACTTCACGAAGCTGACCGGCCACAACTGGCCGGGGTTCAGGAAGATGAACCTCTGGCGGCAGGACAAGGGGCAGGCAGCCTGTGCGGAGTCCTTCGTCAAGGCGATTGCCGGGGGTGGTGCGGCGCCAATCGCGTTCGAGGAGATTCTGGAAGTCAGCCGAGTGGCGATCGAGCTGGCCGACTGTCAGGAGGCGTCATGGGTCGGTTGACTCGCTGGATGGACCTGAACTGGTATCCGACTTACGCGAAGAACTGGGATGACCAGCTCTTTCGCGAGCGGATACTCGCCAGGATCAACCCGGATTCGATCATCCTGGATCTCGGAGCAGGCGCGGGGATTGTCGCCCAGATGAACTTCAAGGGTTTGGTCCGGAGCGTGTGTGGTGTGGATCTCGATCCGCGCGTCGTCGAGAACCCGATGCTGGATGAAGGTCGGGTTTCCGATGCCGGCGAGATTCCATACGGAGACGGGCTTTTCGACCTCGTTTATTCGGACAACGTCTTTGAACATCTGGATGCGCCTGCGGCGGTATACAAAGAAGTAGCCCGTGTACTCAAGCCTGGCGGTGTCCTGCTGTTCAAGACTCCCAACAAATGGCATTACATGCCGACGATCGCGCGCATCACACCGCACTGGTTTCACCAGTTCGTCAATCGGTTGCGGGGAAGAGCGGAGGTGGATACTTTCCCGACGCGATACCGATCCAACAGCAAGGGCGATGTCGTCCGCCTGGCTGCCGAGTCCGGCTTCCTGGTCGAAGGTCTGGAACTCGTCGAAGGTCGCCCCGAGTACCTGCGAATGGCCTGGCCAGCCTACGCGCTGGGGGCCTGCTATGAGAGGCTGGTGAACTCGAGCAGCCTGCTGGAGTCGTTCCGAATCCTGCTGGTGGTCACTCTGCGCAAGCCGGCAGCGGCGCAGCAATGAACGACGGTTGGGGCAGAGCATCCAGCGTGGCTCTCGGCGATCGCGATGAGCGTTCGCGTGTGCGTCCCCAGTTCGCGTAGCGATCCGCGCGTCTGCACGCTCATGTTTGTGTTCGCGCCTAGCCGGGCCGGGCAGCGATTCGTTAGGGGGTGGCCATGAGCACGGGGCGCTTGTCATTGCTGTTCCATACCGTGCGCCACCTGCGTGTCGAGCAGGTGGCATATCGGGTGTACTATCGCCTCGGGCGGAGACTCGTCCCTCGCCGCGCGCTTGCGACGCTTCCGGGGATCGCCACGCGGCCGTGGCTTCGCTCCTGGCAGGCCCCCTTGGTTGCGCCGAGAAGCCACTTCGGCAACGGCGCTTTCGTGTTTCTCGGCGAGCCGGGAGAGATCCGGCTTCCGACTGACTGGAACGTGCCGAGCAAGAGCAAGTTGTGGCTCTACAACCTGCACTATCTGGATGACCTCAATGCGGTCGATGCCGATGCTCGTGCCGAGGAGCAGGACTGGTTGATCGAGCGCTGGGTTGCGGACAACCCGCCACTCGCCGGCAATGGATGGGAACCGTACCCGATTTCCTTGCGGCTGATCAATCTCATCAAGTGGTGTGCCAGGCAGAGTCATTCGCCGGAGCAGTGGCTTCTTGCCAGCATGGCGAGGCAGACGCAGGCGCTTGCAGTGCAGGAGGAACGGCACATTCTGGCCAATCATCTGTTTGCCAACGGCAAGGCGCTGACCTTTGCCGGTGCCTTTTTTGCGGGGGATCACGGTGCGCGATGGCTGCGCAGCGGACTCGACATTCTCGATCGGGAGATTGATGAGCAGTTCCTTGCCGACGGAGGACACTTCGAGCTTTCCCCGATGTATCACGCCACCCTGCTGTGGGATCTGTGCGATCTACTGAATCTTGCGCAGATCTGTGGTCTGCCGGAGTTGGCGCAACGGGCGCCCGCGTGGCGAGGAGTCATCGAGCATGGCCTTGTCTGGCTCGAAGCCATGTGCCACCCCGATGGAGACATCTCGTTCTTCAACGACGCCGCTCATGGTGTCGCGCCGCACCCCGACGACATCCGTGCCTATGCGGTAGCTCTGGGTTGCCGCCCTGCCGCTGCGCTGGCCGGTGGTCTGGCCTGGTCCCATTTGACCGCGACGGGCTACATCGTCGTTCAGATGGCGGCTGGCGCACGAGCGCTGCTGGATGTGGCCGAAGTCGGTCCATCGTACCAACCCGGCCATGCGCATGCGGATACACTCAGTTTCGAATTGAGCCTTTTTGGCCAGCGGGTGCTGGTGAACTCCGGCACTTCCCGCTATGGTGAGGACGACGAGCGTCACCGCCAACGGAGTACCGCCGCCCACAACACGGTGGAGATCGACGGTGAGAGTTCGTCGGAGGTCTGGTCCGGATTCCGCGTCGCGCGGCGGGCGCGGCCGACCGTTCCGGTCGTTCGTCGAGACGACAGCGGGCTGGGCCCGCGCTTGCTCGTCCGCTGTGCTCACGATGGTTATCGGCGTCTGCCCGGGGCGCCGGTTCATCAGCGCGAATGGGTTTTCGAACCAGGCAGGCTGCGTGTGACCGATCGCCTATCTGGTACATATCGGAAGGCAGTCGGTCGCTTCCATCTGCACCCCGACATACGCGTGACGAGTGATCGGGAGTTGCTCCTTGGCGGCGGACACAAGGTCCGCTGGAATGTCGCTGGCGGGCAAGCGCGCGTGGTGCCAGCGAGCTGGCACCCGCAGTTCGGGGCGTCCGCCCCCACCTCGTGCATCGAGGTATTGTTTGGCGGCAGTGAAGTGACCGTGGATTTTATCTGGGAGTGAGATGCACATTCTGTTTCTGACTGACAACTTTCCTCCCGAGGTGAACGCGCCGGCAAGTCGGACCTTTGAGCACTGTCGCGAATGGGTCAGGGCCGGGCAGACCGTGACCGTGATCACCTGTGCGCCGAACTTTCCGCAGGGCCATGTTTACGCGGGCTACCGCAACCGTCTCTGGCAGACCGAGTGGAACGAGGGTATCAGGGTCATTCGTGTGTGGTCGTACATCACCGCCAACGAAGGCTTCGTCAAGCGAATCCTGGACTATCAGAGTTACATGGTGGCTGCGGCGGTCGCTGCACTGTTCGTGCGTCGCGTCGATGTCGTGGTGGGTACCTCGCCCCAGTTCTTCACCGTGTGTGCGGCGTGGGTGGTCGCGGCTCTGAAGCACGTTCCGTTCGTCTTTGAGTTGCGAGACCTGTGGCCCGAGTCGATCAAGGCCGTTGGTGCAATGGAAGATTCGCTCGTCATTCGCTGGCTGGAGAGGCTTGAAATGTTCCTCTACCGGAAGGCCGGCTTGATCGTTTCGGTGACCCGGTCGTTCCGCCAGAAGCTGATCGAGCGTGGGATCAGTGCGGACAAGATCGGGGTCGTGACCAATGGGGTCGACATGTCGCGGTTCAAACCGATGCCGAAGGACGCCGCACTGCTTCGGCAGCTGGGCTTGGTGGGGAAGTTCGTCGGCGGTTACGTCGGCACGCACGGGCTGGCTCATCATCTGGAGACGATTCTCGATGCCGCCGAGACGCTTTCCTCGGATCCGCTGGGCGACGACTTCCACTTCCTGCTCCTGGGCGACGGTGCGCGGAAGCCGGCACTGCAGGCGGAGGCGAGCAGGAGGGGGTTGACGAACGTGACTTTTCTCCCTTCAGTGCCGAAGGAGGAGGTGGCCCGCTACTGGTCATTGCTCGACGTGTCGATCATTCATTTGCGGAAGACCGAGCTATTCACCACGGTGATCCCTTCCAAGCTGTTCGAATGCATGGGGATGGGGTTGCCTGTTCTCCACGGGGTGGCAGGCGAATCCGCTGACATCGTTCGTGCCGAGAAAGCCGGGCTGGTCTTTGAGCCAGAGAACTCCGGTCAGTTGGTGGAGAGCCTCAAGGCCTTGAGGAACGACAGGCAGGTCTACGAGCGCTACCGGGAGCAGTGCCTGATCGCTGCCAGGAAGTACGACCGTACTGCTCTGGCTATGAAGATGCTCGCCTTGATTCAGCAGTTGAAGGCGGGCTGATGAACGCGATCACGGCGAGACTGGCCGTCGCGACGTCAGACGGTGCAACCAGCGGCAGCGTGCTGATGCCGGTTGGGGAATCTGGGAACTGGACGCGACGGGCAAGTGCCGCAGCGCGCCCCGGCAGCAGATGTCTGGTCGGGTTTCGGGAGACTCTTGGGAGGTCGGATTGAAGGTCCTCCTCACCGGCGCCGCCGGCTTCATCGGTATGCACACGGCGTGGGGCCTCCTTCGCCGTGGTGACGTGGTCGTCGGCATCGACAACCTGAACGACTACTACGAGGTCCGTCTCAAGCACGATCGCCTCGACTGCGTGGCGGGCCAGGGCGACTTTCGCTTCATCGCCATGGATATCGCCAACGGGCCAGCTGTTGCATCGCTGTTTGCCAGCGAAGGCTTCGAACGGGTGATCCACTTGGCGGCGCAGGCCGGTGTACGCTATTCGTTGCTCAACCCCACCGCCTACGTGGACAGCAACTTGGTCGGCTTCATGAACGTGCTCGAAGGCTGCCGCCATCACCGCGTTCAGCATCTGGTCTATGCATCGAGTTCCAGCGTCTACGGCGGCAACACGCGCATGCCCTTTGCCGAAAGCCACAACGTCGATCACCCGGTCAGCCTCTACGCGGCGACGAAGAAGGCGAACGAGCTGATGGCGCATACCTACAGCCACCTTTTTCGCTTGCCGACCACCGGCCTGCGCTTCTTCACGGTATACGGGCCGTGGGGCCGGCCCGACATGGCGCCGTTTCTCTTCACCCAGGCAATCCTCGAAGGTCGGCCGATCGACGTTTTCAACCACGGGCTGATGAGGCGCGACTTCACGTACGTGGACGACATCGTGGAAGCGGTGCTCCGGGTCAGTGACCGGGTGCCGGCACCCGATCCCGAGTACACTGCCGGCAACCCCGATCCGGCGACCAGCGATGCGCCCTATCGGGTGTTCAACATCGGCAATGATCAGCCGGTGCCCCTGATGGACTTCATCGCCTGTATCGAGGAGCGGCTCGGGCGCGTGGCCGAAAAGCGGATGCTGCCGATGCAGCCGGGGGATGTGCCGGCGACTTGGGCCGACACATCGGCCCTGAAGAAATGGATCGACTTTGCGCCCAGCACTCCGCTCCCTGTGGGCGTGGGGCGCTTTGTCGACTGGTATCGCAGCTACTACAACGTCTGACCGGGAGTGAGTTTCGCATGAAAGTGACCGTCATCGGCACGGGCTACGTCGGCTTGGTAACCGGCGCCTGCCTGTCGGAAATGGGCAACCACGTCGTTTGTCTGGACGTGGACGAGCGCAAGATCGACATTCTCAAGAGTGGCGGCATACCGATTCATGAGCCGGGCCTCGCCGAGATGGTGAACCGCAATGTTGGCGCCGGGCGGCTGCAGTTCACGATCGATGTGGTGGCGGCGGTGCACCACGGAACCCTGCAGTTCATCGGCGTCGGCACGCCGCCCGACGAGGATGGCTCTGCTGACCTGCAATATGTCCTGGCTGCCGCACGCAGCATCGGGCAGCACATGACCGACTACAAGGTGATTGTCGACAAGAGCACGGTCCCGGTTGGCACGGCCGATCGTGTTCGCGATGCGGTCCGGGAAGCGCTTGCTGAACGTGGCCTGAGCGTCGGGTTCGCGGTCGTCAGCAACCCCGAGTTCCTCAAGGAGGGTGCCGCGGTCGAGGACTTCATGCGTCCCGACCGCATCATCGTTGGTGCCGACGATGAACGCGCCAGACTGTTGATGCGGTCGATCTACGCGCCGTTCTCTCGTAACCGCGACAAGCTGCTGCTGATGGACACGCGCAGCGCCGAACTCACCAAGTACGCGGCGAACGCCATGCTGGCCACGCGTATCAGCTTCATGAACGAGCTCGCCCGCTTGGCCGAGCGCGTCGGTGCCGACATCGAACGCGTGCGCCATGGCATCGGCAGTGACCCGCGCATTGGCACGCACTTCCTCTACGCGGGCACGGGCTATGGCGGCTCGTGCTTCCCCAAGGACGTCAAGGCCCTGGTGCGTACCGGCCAGGAGATGGGTGTTGAGCTGCGCGTGCTGATCGCGGTCGAGGCGGCGAACGAGGTCCAGAAGCGAGTTCTGGTCGGCAAGGTCGTCGCCCGTTTCGGTGAGGATCTGCAGGGGCGCAGCTTTGCCCTCTGGGGCCTGGCTTTCAAGCCGGACACCGACGACATGCGCGAAGCGCCAAGTCGGGTGATCGTCCACGAGTTGCTGCGCCGCGGCGCCACGATCCGGGCTTACGATCCCGTGGCGATGGATGAAGCGCGGCGGATCTTCGGCGACCTGCCCGGGCTGAGCTTCGCCAACCATCAGGCGGACGCGCTGCGCGATGCCGATGCGCTGCTGATCGCCACCGAGTGGCGCGAGTTCAAGAGTCCGGACTTCGAGCAGATGCGGGCGCTCCTCAAGAATCCGGTGGTCTTCGACGGCCGCAACCTCTTCGATCCCGCACTGGTGTGCAGTCTTGGGCTCGAGTATTACGCCATCGGGCGAGGGCAGGCGCCTCGGGGGCCGGCGCTGGACGGGTAGAGTGCGGCAGGGGCTGAGCTGCCCGAGCTTGCGAAAGCGGTGTGGAAAACGGTGTGTGGAAAACGGTGACAGTAAACTCAACTCTCGTCAGTGCTACCCATCCCACGCGAGCGCTGGGCATGGCAGCTGCGTCCAAGGGAGCAGGTGGTGGTGCCTGTTCATGGGGCAGCAGACGTGGTTCGCCCAGTGGCAGCGACTTCTGGCTTTGGCGAGAAGGGCCCGGAAAAGCTGCCGGCCGGCGTCAGCGAGGAGGGTGTCTCCGCCGCTGATTGCCCGCGGCGGCTTCGTGGGGGAGAGCAGCCGCGTCTTCGAGACGAAGCGGTATGGCCACGCCGCGCGCCGTACGCCGCCCTTGGCAAGAGGCGAGGCGGGACTTGGCCGTCTTCGCGGTGACTGATGCGCGCCGACCGGGGAAAGGATCAGGGTCGCCCTTTAGAGCCCGATCCGTTACTCGGATCGTTCGGCGAACACGGTGTCGAGGTCGGGTGCGTCGAGCACGCGCTTCGCCCACGCCTCCAGGCGCTCGGGTTCAGCGCCTGCGAGCTGGCTCTCGACCCAGGGCGGCAAGGCTCCGAAGCGCCAGCCCAACAACTGCTTCAGCAGCCGTGCTTCGCCTTGCTCGATTCCTTTTTCAATTCCCCTTTCGATCCCTTGTTCAATTCCTTTTTCGATCCCCTTCTCGATCCCCTTCTCGATCCCCTTCTCGATTCCCTTCTCGATCCCTCTCTCCATCGCCTGTTGTTCCCATTGCTCGGCAATCGTCAGCATCAGTTCACCTCCACCACTCAAAGTTTCTGTCACGACCTGGCGCAACTGGTCACCGGTCAAGCGATCGATGCTCGCCGCCTGCGCCAGGTACCGCAAGAGCGTACGGACATAGTCCAAGCCCATTGAGCTCTGCGCGAGGTCGCGCAGCAGTCCCAGAATTTCCGGCAGCCGCTCGCTCAACTCGTTCCGGAAGATGTACTTCAGGGTGAGCAGCGCCGTATGCAGCATGACCGCGCCCTGCAGCTCGTCGTCCCGGTATCCGCTCAAGTCGATCAGGTGATAGACACACGCCGGCACATAGGCGCCCAGCGCCGGAACGTCTTCCACCTCGTCGGCGAATTGCCGGCTCACGCGCCAGGTTGCCGTGCCGTGATGGACCACGACCGGCACGATGACCGGCAAGCGGCCGGAATTCCCGGCATTCAGCCATTGTTCCCAGATCCGGACGCGGTAACGCAGGAGGTCGAGGCCGATTCGCGACTCGACGTAGCTCTTGTGTTCGAACAGCACGTGCACATAGCCGGTTCCGCCGCCGCGGAGATCGACGGTGTACAGCAGGTCCGCGGGATGCAGCGCCAGTTCCGGATCGAGAAACGAATCCTTGGCCGGGCGCAAGGTCTTCCAATCCAGTGCCTGTACGGCGGTCGCCGGCAGATAACGCTCGAGGAACTCCGCCGCCACCTCGGTCCGCCCGAACACCGCCTTGAAAAACCGGTCGTGAGGGCTGTTCAACGCCGTCATGTGCGATCTCCGCCAACCCGCTCAAGTTTGATCGTATCACTGTCAGCCTGGATGTGCATCAGGGCAGGATCGAGATCGAATGCGCTCTGTCACGGGAGGAACCCGATGCACGGATGCGGGTGCTGCGCGAGCAGCCGCTGATCTTCGACGGCCGCAGCCTCTTCGACCCCGCCACAGCTCGTAGCCTGGGGCTGGGGCTCGACTATCACGCGATCGGGCGTGGCGAGGCACCTCGGGGGGTGGGGCTGGAGGGGTAGGGGGCGGCGGCAGGGGCTGGGCTGTCCGAGCTTGCGATGGTTGCCACAACGAGTGATGGCGTGGCCCGCGAGTCACCCTGGAGTCCGGCACTTCACCGGCGTCGGCACACCGTGCGGTGGGTTTCGCCCAGCCGGTCTGCCGGATGCTCTTGCTGCCACGCGGGACATCGGCGGACAGATGACCGACCACGCCAGGCGCTACTGGCTGGTGAACTTTGTTCCTTCAGGAGCGTCATGAGATGCATGCGGCTAATGTTGTGACTGTTCGCAGCCGTTGACCAATCGTGTGTTGCCTTGCGGAGTCACAGCGATGAATGGACTGAAGCTTCCCGTGCCGGACAACGGCGCATCCAGGCAGGTGATCGCCGGGCAGGCGACGTATACCGACCCGCTGCTCGCGACCTACTACTGGTACCTCGGCGACGCCAGCGGTGCGGTCAAGGGCGCGAACATCATGCGTGTATGGGACGATTACCGGGGCGCCGGCGTCATCGTCGCGGTGATCGACGACGGTGTCG
>ERZ761610.858-NODE-858-length-19899-cov-30.553719_pt1 | contig 19899 bp, 20 predicted proteins | sample MGYA00512164_ERZ761610 | MGnify/ENA primary metagenome ERZ761610 (study PRJEB28899, sample SAMN02850038) | bioreactor sludge metagenome | biome: EBPR Sludge; feature: EBPR Bioreactor; material: flocular biomat | place: Australia: Thorneside Wastwater Treatment...
CCGTTTTTTTTCGTAACTGCCGACGGATTTGCGCAGTCACCCGCTCGAACAGGCCACTCGCCATCCATTTCATATAATCGCCATCCATTTCATATAATGGGAGTTCACGGTCGTGCGCGGTGGAAAATCATGCGGTAAGTACGCCCACTGACACCCTGTCTTATTGAGATACAAAATCGCATCCCATACCCGTCTCAACTCCACTTCCAAGGGGCGGCCTGCCCCCAGCGCTTCTTCTCCCCGCAGGCATTCTTCGACCACTGTCCATTCTTCATCCGTCAGATCACTGGGGTATCTTTTATCAGGCATCATTTCGAATTTGCACCCGCTTTAATTCAAATCCTCTTTTTACAACCAAACCATATTATTTTTAAATAAAAATATCAATAACTTAATTTTCGGATAGTCTCTTAGACCTTGAAAAACTTAACTTAGTCAAAATATGGGTAAGTTCGATTTAATGCAAAGATCTGGGCTAATTTGGTAGTGTCTCAGTTTGAAATTCCGATTGAGTTAACACATTGATAGAAAGCACCTTGAGAAACGCTAATTTTCAAACTGAGGCACTACCGCTAATTTATGATAGTTGTTATTTTAGAACCCAACCTATAATATGCAAAAACTTCCTTTAAGATTCCTTATATAATTTTTATAAAATTTCATTATTCTATCATCGCTTATTCTTTATAGTCAAGGAAACTTTATGACATCATTAGTTACTTCCTTAGTGGCTTTATTTACACTCAGCTTGGCGATTTCCTGGATCTCTATCCGCATCGGTATCCCACTATCTCACTATTTTGATATTACGGATCGCCCTGAAGGTCATAAAGCACATGATACAATTACCCCTTTTATAGGTGGTGTGGGCATATTTTTTGCTATAATTGTTGGACTAAGCATTATCGATGGTTCTCACCTGTTATCCAGCATCCCATTTGAATGTTTAATGGCTTCAATTATCACCATATTTTTAACAGGCTTTGCGGATGATATCTGGCATCTCAACTATAAAATAAGGCTTTTAGCCCAAACCGCGATAGCGGTAGCAATGGCGATTTGGGGCGGAGTCATCCTTCTAGACTTGGGCAGCATGTTTTCCGGCCAAGTTTTTGTGCTGGGGCTTGTTAGCCTGCCGTTCACAGTATTCGCCACGATCGGTGTCATCAATGCACTAAATATGATCGACGGTCTCGACGGTTTAGCGGGTTCGCTTTCTTTTGTCAGTTTCTTGATGGTTGCCGTGGTCACTTTTGTTGCTGGCGAAGAAGCTTATCTAGGCTTGGTTGTAACCCTACTGGGTGGTTTGAGCGGCTTTCTCTATTATAACCTGCGTCATGGAAATCGTCGGAGGGCGGCGGTTTTCCTGGGCGATAACGGCAGTATGTTACTGGGCTTACTTTTTTCTTGGCTATTAATTCACTTAAGCCAAGGCAATGATCGCGCCATGACGCCAGTTACAGCGCTTTGGATTGTAGCGGTGCCTCTGATGGACGCCGTGGGCGTTATGATCCGCAGAATTTATTATCGTAACTCGCCTTTCTACCCTGATAGAAATCATCTGCATCATTTACTGATACGGGCTGGATTCCGAACCCAGGATATCGTATATCTGATGGCGTCGATCCAATTTTTATTTGGAATGATCGGACTTGCGGGACTTTATCTAAAGATTCCCGAAGCCTGGATGTTAGTAAGCTTTATCGGAATCTTTACAATCTATTGCTATATTATTGCCCGCCCTTGGCGTTTTGTACCGGCCTTACGCAGTTTCCATACGAAGTTAGGGCTGATATCGGCGGACTGTATTGGGGTATTCGTTGGTTGTTTTCCAGTACAAGAGGCAACATCCTTCATCCATGCGCTGGTTGAAGAACTTCGGTCCTTGAATTACCCCTATGATGTTCGGATTTACGAGTATCAGGATGCTGGCAATGATCGCTTAGCTTATGCCGTTATAGAGCTTTTTCTGGAAAAAGACGATGTGTCATCGGCAAACCAGATTCAGCCGCTGATTGCGAGGCTGAGAAAGCGGCAAGACGTATATGGCAAACTTCGGATTCGCCAATTCATCGGGCGCGATCAACAGAATGATCGGCGGATCGGCAATAAACCGATGATTGCTGAATCACGCACTCAAGATAGGCGTTCGAAGCGCAACACCCTATTGCTTTACCGAGCCCGGCATGATGGGGCGTTGGCAACCCTACAATACCCCTTGACCCGACCGATGTTTCGCTGAGACTACAAATCCAATAAAAAACCTCTCAACCATCCCACTACCACCTACAGAGCGTCACATTTATTATACGCAACTACTGCCGGCTAAAAACGCCCAATCCATGACTCATCGCCCGTTATGGCGATGGGTGATTTTGACCCTGCATCTTCGAAAATTTTTTTAGAAACTTTAACCAAAAGAACAGCTGCTAATCCTCGCTCTGAAAATTTTCGAATTATGAACTAGTTGACACGAAAAGCCCTATTCAACGCCACCGCTCCGCTAGACACTCACCTCGGCTTTATGCAGAATCTGCCCTTCTTTTATAGGGACGACGCCTTGCTCCATGGTTAGTTTGTCGTTAGCGAATGGAATGCATCCGAGTCTGTTGGACTTTCCCAAGCCGTTCCGCCGCCACCGCTACTCGTCAAGTAGGGCGTTCGGATGTATCAGCGGCTCAGGCGCGTCGGATCGCGAAGCGATGACGATGCGCGCCGATCATGACCTTGACACCGCACGCTGGTAGCCGCCATGCCGATGGATATCCGTAAGATCAAAAAATTGATCGAGCTGCTTGAAACCTCGGGTATCGCCGAGATTGAAATCAAGGAAGCCGAAGACTCGGTGCGCATCAGCCGTTATCCGCAAAGCGGCCCGACGGCCCTGCCGCCACCGCCCTTGTGGGCCGCGCCGGCTTATGGCCACCCTCCGGCCATGCCTGCGTCCGCTCCAGCCCCCATCGCGACTCTCGCCGCCGCAACGGCCGAGCCGGAGCCCATCAAGGGACACGTACTGCATTCGCCGATGGTAGGCACTTTCTACCGCTCCGCTTCGCCCGGTTCCAAGCCCTTCATCGAAATCGGCCAGCAAGTGAATGTCGGCGATCCCGTCTGCATCATCGAGGCGATGAAAATGTTTAACCAGATCGAGTCCGATCGGGCGGGAACGGTGACCCGGATTCTGGTCGAGAACGGCCAGCCGGTCGAATACGACCAGCCGTTGCTGATCATCGAATAAGCGATCATGCTCGATAAAGTCGTCATCGCCAACCGCGGGGAAATCGCCTTGCGGATCCTGCGGGCTTGCCGGGAATTGGGCATTCGGACCGTGGCCGTTCATTCCACCGTGGACCGCGATTTAAAGCATGTGCGGTTGGCCGATGAGACGGTCTGCATCGGCCCGCCGCCCGCCGCTGAAAGTTATCTGAACATGCCGGCGCTGATCAGCGCCGCCGAAGTCACCGACGCGGTGGCAATCCATCCCGGCTACGGGTTTTTGTCCGAGAACGCCGATTTCGCCGAACGGGTCGAGCAAAGCGGCTTTATTTTCATCGGACCACAGCCCGACACCATTCGCTTGATGGGCGACAAGGTTTCGGCGATCAAGGCGATGAAAGATGCCGGAGTACCTTGCGTTCCAGGGTCCGACGGCCCCTTGGGCGATGACGATCAAGAAACCCTCCGACTGGCGCGCGGGATCGGCTATCCGATTATCGTCAAGGCCGCCGGCGGCGGCGGCGGGCGCGGCATGCGCGTCGTGCACGGTGAAGCGGCGCTGTTGACCACCATCGACCTGACCCGCAGCGAGGCCAACGCCGCGTTCGGCAACCCGGTCGTGTATATGGAAAAATACTTGGAGCATCCGCGCCATGTGGAAATTCAAGTATTGGCCGACAACCACGGCAACGCCATTCACCTCGGTGAACGGGATTGCTCGATGCAACGCCGCCATCAAAAAGTGCTTGAGGAAGCGCCGGCTCCGGGCATCACGAGCCAACAGCGCCGGCGCATCGGCCAACTCTGCGTGGACGCCTGCCGGCGCATCGGCTACCGAGGGGCGGGTACCTTCGAATTTTTATATCAGGACGACAGGTTCTATTTCATCGAGATGAACACCCGAGTCCAAGTCGAACATCCCATTACCGAACTGATCACCGGGGTGGACATCGTCAAGCAGCAACTGCTGATCGCCTCCGGCGAACCGCTCGGCTACCAGCAGAAAGATATCCACATCACCGGCCACGCCCTTGAGTGCCGTCTCAACGCCGAAGATCCCACCACGTTCAGTCCCTCCCCTGGCACCATCACCCAATATCACGCGCCGGGCGGACCGGGGATTCGGGTGGATTCCCACATCTATAACGGCTATCGAGTGCCGCCGAACTACGATTCGATGATCGGCAAGCTGATCGCCCACGGCGAAACCCGCGAGGCGGCGATCGCCCGGATGCGCAACGCGCTGGCGGAATTGGTGATCGAAGGCATCAAGACTAACGCGCCGCTCCATCAGCGCATTCTAAACGATGCCCGATTCGTCGCCGGCGGGGCCAACATCCACTATCTGGAAAAGCAATTACTCGGAATCCGTTGAGCGCGGCTGGCCGAACCGGCGACGCCCGGCGATGGATGCGCTAAGCTTTATCCACTGAATGGATGTAAGGTTATAACCCCATGAGCGATGATGCGACGGCCCCATGGCTGCAACTGACGCTTGACGCCATCGAGCATCGACCCGAACAACTGGAAGATGCTTTATTGGAAGCCGGGGCGCTGGCGGTCACGCTGGCCGATGCGGGCGATCAACCCGTGCTGGAACCCGCTCCAGGCCAAACGCCGCTGTGGCGGCACACCCGCGTCACCGGATTGTTCGACGCCCAGACCGATATCGAAGTGGTGAAGGGGCAACTGCGGCGATTCCTGCACGCGCCGGCGCTCCCTGAATGCCGTTTGACCGCTCTGGAAGAACGCGACTGGGTGCGGGCTTGGATGGAGCATTTTCACCCGATGCGCTTCGGTCGGCGGCTGTGGATTTGTCCGAGTTGCCAGACGCCGCCCGAACCAGCGGCGGTCAATATCCAACTCGATCCTGGCCTGGCCTTCGGCACCGGCACCCATCCGACCACGGCGCTGTGCCTGGAATGGCTGGACGCGGCGGATTTAACGGGTAAAACCGTGCTGGATTACGGCTGCGGTTCCGGCGTTCTCGCCATTGCGGCCGCTAAATTGGGTGCAAGGCGGGTTTGGGCGGTGGACATCGACCCGCAAGCCTTGCTTGCCAGCGACGATAACGCCGACGCCAACAAAGTCGAGGATCGCATCGAATTCTCTTATCCCGAAGCGCTGCCGGCCGCCTTACAAGTTGATCTGTTGCTGGCTAATATTCTGGCGAGGGTACTGGTGCAACTGGCTCCGGAATTCGGGCGGAGAGTCAAACCGGGCGGCCGGCTATTGCTCTGCGGCGTCCTCGAACAACACGCGGATGTAGTGCAAGCAGCCTTCTCGCACGACTTTCGACTCCACGATCAAACCTTACGCGAGGACTGGGTGCTGCTGGAAGGCGTTCGCCGGTGAATGCCAGTCGAGCACGTCAGATCCCGCTCCCTCCCGCAACCTGACCGGCTGATCCCATCCTGCTCACCCGCCGCTGCCGCCATGCGAATCGGACCTTACCTCCTCGATCCCTCGCTCGTTCTGGCCCCGATGGCCGGAATCAGCGACCGGCCGTTCCGGTTGCTGTGCCGCCGGCTGGGGGCGAGCTTGGCGGTTTCCGAAATGGTCAGCGCCGATCCTCGGCTTCGCGCCAGCCGCAAGACCCAATTGCGCCTCGACCACCGCGGCGAATCCGACCCGCGCAGCGTGCAAATTCTCGGCGTCGACCCTCAAGCCCTGGCCGAAGCCGCCCGATCCAGCGTGGCTCAAGGCGCGCAAATCATCGACATCAACATGGGTTGTCCGGCCAAAAAAGTATGCGGCGCGCTGGCGGGCGCGGCGTTGCTGCGCGACGAACCGCTGGTCAGACGCATTCTGGACGCCGTGGTCGGCGCGGTCTCGGTACCGGTCACGTTAAAAATTCGCATCGGCTGGGATCGGGAACACCGCAACGGCGCCGCCGTCGCCCGGATCGCCGAACAGTCGGGAATTCAGGCCCTGGCCGTGCACGGCCGCACGCGGGCTTGCGGGTATGCGGGACCGGTGGATTACACCGCCATCCGCGCCATCAAGCAGGCCGTGGCGATCCCGGTGATCGCCAACGGCGATATCGATAGCCCCGAGCGCGCGCGCTGGGTGCTCGATCACACCGGCGCGGACGGCCTCATGATCGGCCGAGCCGCCCGAGGCCGGCCGTGGATTTTCCGTGACATCACCCATTACTTGAGAACCGGCCAACGGTTGCCCCCGCCCTCCGTCGAGCGCATCGGGCAATGGGTTTGCGGCCACCTGGAAAGCTTGCATGACTTTTACGGTGAAACCGCCGGCGTCTGCATCGCCCGCAAACATCTGGCCTGGTACAGCCAGCACTGGCGGGAGGGAGCGGAGTTTCGCGCTCGCATCAATGCTATCGAACATCCCCGCGAGCAGCTTGCGCTGGCCCGCGACTTTTTCGAGCGTCTGGCGAATAAAGCTAACAAGGAGCGCCTGGCTGCATGAACATTTCCACCCCTGATTCTCCGGTCGACCTGCTGCCCGCCACCCCGCTGCGCGAGCACGTGTTCGAAACCTTGCGCATCTATTTTCACAATCTCGGCGGCCAAGCCCCCAGCAATCTGTACGATCTGGTGCAGCGCGAGGTGGAACCTCCGTTGTTGGAGATCGTGATGCATTTCACCGGCGGCAATCAGACCAAGGCCGCCGAAATCCTCGGCATCAATCGCGGCACGCTGCGCAAGAAACTGCGCCAGTACCGTATCGATTGAGCGCGCCGGGAGATCGAACCATCATGAGTCTGGCGATTTTCGATCTGGACAACACCCTGTTGGGCGACGACAGCGATTACTTGTGGGGCCGCTTTCTGATCGAGCAAGGGCTGGTCGATGAGGACGCCTACGAGCGGGAAAACCAGCGTTTTTATGATGCTTACCGCGCCGGCACCCTGGACATTCAAGCCTTTCTGAACTTCATGCTACAGCCGTTGAGCGCGCATCCGCCCGCCCGGTTGCTGGAATGGCGCGCCCGCTTTCTTCAGGACAAAATCGAGCCCATCATCCTGCCCGAGGCGCTGGCTTTATTGGCGCGGCACCGGAACGCCGGCGACACCCTGCTGATCATCACCGCCACCAACCGCTTTATCACCGAACCCATCGCGCAAAGGCTCGACGTGCCGCATTTGCTGGCGACGGACATCGAGTTCATCGACGGCCGCTACACCGGCCGGCCGCTCGGCACTCCCTGCTTCCAGCACGGCAAGGTCGAGCGCTTGCGGGCGTGGCTGGCGGAAACCGGTCGCGAGCTCGCCGGCAGCTGGTTTTACAGCGATTCCCACAACGATCTGCCGCTGCTCGATCTCGTCACCCACCCGGTCGCGGTGGACCCCGATCAAACGCTGGCCCAATACGCGCGCGAACGCGGCTGGCCGATCATCAGCCTGCGCGAAACCTGCGGTTGAGGTGAATCGCCAATCGCTCGGTCATTCCCCTAGCCACGCCGCTCCACTATTATGAGGGCCCCTTTATGATCGCGCCTGACTCAGGGGCCGTCTTTTGTCACTTTCCGCAGGAACCTCCATGCATCCGAATCTGATCCACAACGTTAATGTCTCCGCTCAAGACGTGCTGCTGACGCCCGAAGAAATCAAACAGAAACTACCGCTGACCGATAACGCCGAACGCACGGTGCTCGAAGGCCGGCAGACCTTGCAACGCATTCTCGACCGCCAAGACCCGCGACTGTTCGTGGTGGTCGGCCCCTGTTCGATTCACGATGTCGCGGCGGCGCGCGACTATGCCCAACGGTTGAAAGCGCTGGCCGATGAGGTGAACGATACCTTGTTCATCATCATGCGGGTGTATTTCGAAAAGCCGCGCACCACGGTCGGTTGGAAGGGCCTGATCAACGACCCGCGCATGGACGATTCCTTCCACATCGAGGAAGGCCTGCAAGTAGCGCGCGGCTTGTTGCTGGAACTGGCGGAAATGGGGCTGCCCGCCGGCACCGAGGCGCTCGACCCGATCAGCCCGCAATATGTTTCCGACTTGATCGCCTGGACCGCCATCGGAGCGCGGACCACCGAGTCGCAAACTCACCGAGAAATCGCCAGCGGACTGTCCACCCCGGTCGGCTTCAAGAACGGCACCAACGGCAGTTTGGAAGTCGCGATCAACGCCTTGCAGTCCGCCGCCCGCCCGCACAGTTTCCTCGGCATCGATCAGTTCGGACGCTCGGCGGTCATCCGCACCACCGGCAACCGTTACGGCCACATGGTGCTGCGCGGCGGCGACCGGCCCAACTACGATTCGGTATCCATCGCGCTGAGCGAAAAAGCCCTGCGCGAAAAGAAGTTGCCGGTGAATATCGTGGTCGATTGCAGCCACGCCAATTCCTTCAAGGACCCGGCCGTGCAGCCTCTGGTGATGCGCGATTGCGTCCATCAAATCCTCGAAGGCAATCAATCGATCATCGGCTTGATGGTCGAAAGCAATCTGGGATGGGGCAATCAATCCATTCCCGCCGACCGCAGCCAGCTCCAATACGGCGTATCGGTCACGGACGCCTGCATCGACTGGCCGACCACCGAAAAGATGCTGCGCGAAGCGCGCGCCAAGCTGAAAGACGTGCTGCCGGGCCGGATGGCCGGTTGATCGCGTTGCTTCCGACAGTCAAGAAAGAGCGCCGGACGCTGGCCGGGCGCTCTCGTCTAAAAACGCGCTCTGACGTTCGCTAAGGCCCTAAACCGGCATTGCTTGCGCCAAAACATTTCTATATATTTGGAAATATGGAAACGTCGGTCGCCATCGCCATTTTGAGCGCGCTCGCGCAAGACACTCGCCTACAGATTTTCCGTCATCTGGCGCAAACCGGCCCGCAACCCGCCGGCCAGGTAGGCGAGCGTTTTGGCCTGCCACTGGCAACCCTGTCGTTCCACCTGAAAACCTTGCAGCAGGCCGGCCTGCTCGATTGCCGCCGCGAGGGCCGCCTGTTGATCTATCAGGCGCGCTGTGAAGCGATCGTCGAGCTGCTGGCCTATTTGACCGAGCATTGCTGCAACCTGCCCGCCATGCTGGGCGACAAGATCGGAACCACCTTGCCGGAGAACAACGAATGAGCGCCGTTTGCGAAGCCAACCCCAAAGCCGCCGAAGGAGTTCGGCTGGGCCTTTTCGAGCGCTACTTGAGCCTGTGGGTGGCGCTGTGCATCGTCACCGGCATCCTGCTGGGCCATGGGTTGCCGGATCTATTTCAAACCATCGGCAAGCTGGAACTCGCGCGGGTCAACCTGCCGGTGGCGGTGCTGATCTGGCTGATGATCGTTCCGATGCTGGTCAAGATCGACTTCTCCGCGCTGCGCGAGGTCGGTCAATACTGGCGCGGGATCGGCGTCACGCTGTTCATCAATTGGGGCATTAAACCCTTTTCGATGGCGCTGCTCGGTTGGCTGTTCGTCGGCGGCTTGTTCGCGCCACTGCTGCCGGCCGAACAAATCGAATCCTATATTGCCGGATTGATTTTGCTGGCCGCCGCGCCCTGCACCGCGATGGTGTTCGTCTGGAGTAACCTGACCCGAGGCGAACCGCATTTCACCCTGACCCAGGTCGCGCTGAACGATCTGATCATGGTATTCGCCTTCGGCCCCATTGTGGTGCTGCTGCTGGGGTTGACCTCCATCGTGGTGCCGTGGCAAACCCTGTTCTTGTCGGTGGTGCTGTACATCGTCATTCCGTTGCTCATCGCTCAAGTGGTGCGCGGCGCGGTGTTGAGGGTCCAAGGCCCGTCGGGTTTGGCGCGATTGCTGGAAACGCTCGGCCCGGTTTCGCTGGTGGCGCTGCTGACGACCTTGGTGCTGCTGTTCGGCTTTCAGGGCGAACAGATCGTCCGCCAGCCGCTAGTGATTTTGTTGCTGGCCGTGCCGATCTTGTTTCAAGTGTTTTTCAACGCCGGGCTGGCGTACTGGCTAAACCGCAAAGTCGGTTCGCCGCATTGCGTGGCGGGTCCCTCCGCCCTGATCGGCGCCAGCAATTTTTTTGAACTCGCGGTGGCGGCGGCAATTGCCTTGTTTGGTTTCGAGTCGGGCGCGGCGCTGGCGACCGTGGTCGGTGTGCTGATCGAGGTGCCGGTGATGTTGTTAGTGGCCCAAATCGTCAACCGCAGTCGCGGCTGGTACGAGCGGGACCTCCCGCTTCCGGCCGCGGAAACCGGGCGCTAGTTCGATTTCCCCACCTTCGCTGGACACCGCCGACATGAACGTACTGTTTCTGTGCACGGGCAATTCCTGCCGCTCGATCCTGGGCGAGGCCGCTTTCAACCACCTCGCCACGCTGGGTTGGCAAGCCCTAAGCGCCGGCAGCCATCCGACCGGCCAAATCCATCCCCGCTCGCTGGCGCTGCTGGCGCGGGAAGGCATCTCGACCGAAGGCTATTACAGCAAATCCTGGGATGACCTGCCGGTGACGCCGGACATCGTCATCACGGTCTGCGCCAGCGCGGCGGGCGAAACGTGTCCGGCCTATCTGGGACCGGCGTTGCGGACCCATTGGGGCGTGGACGATCCGGCCCGCGCCGCCGGGACCGACGAGGAAATCGACGCGGCGTTCGCACGCGCCTACCGAATACTCCGGGCGCGGATCGAGGCGTTTTTCGCCCTGCCGCTGAACGAGTTAAAAAACGACCCTAGCCGTTTCAAGGCCGAACTGGATCGCATCGGCCAGTCAGTTGCGTGACAGAAGCCGGCGGAAACCGGCTAAAACACCGGCGTATTCAACAGGTTAGAAGGCGAATACTGATCGGTCAAAACGCGGGCGTCCGCTTTCCAATCCGGCTTGGTCGAAAACAGCGGCAGCAACCAATCGCGGCCGAAGCCGAGCGCTTGCAGCTTCGACTCCAGCGCGGCGGCGTGAGTTTCGAGCGCCTCGCGGGCGGGCAATCCGCCCAATTTGGCCAGAATGATGCGGTTCTTCCACTGCACCCGCAGGTTGTAAAAATCGCCGAAGACGGATTGATAAGTTGTCGACTCGTGGTCGTAGAGCTGGCTGGTTGAAAAGGTATTCGCCGCCAAAACCCCGTCGGTTGTCAGCAGCTTCTTGATCTCCAGTAGAAATTCCTGGGTCAGCAAGTGTTCGGGAATGTACTGGTGATCGAAGGCGTCCAGCATGATCAGATCGTAGCGCCCGTCGGCTTGACCGGCCCGTTTGGCGAACACCCGCCCGTCTTCCTCGATCACCCGTATTTTTGCGCTCGGATTGAACCCAAAAAACTGCTTGGCGACCCTGACCACCGCCGGATCGATTTCCACGATGTCGATGGCCGCGTCGGGATAGATCGCCGCCAGCGCCGTCGGCAGCACGCCTCCACCCAACCCGATGATCAAAACTCGATGAGGATCGGGATTCAAGTACAGCGCGCCCATCATCATCTTGGTATAAGTGAACACAAATTCATCGGGATCGCTCAAGGACTTGCAGGTTTGCCGCGTGCTTTGCTCCCGCCGGCTAAAACTCATGCAGCGCTGGCCGCCTTCCTCGTAAATCAGGATATTGCGATACAGCGACTTCTCGGTATGGATGACGTTGGCGGCGGCGGATGAGGTAGTCACAAGCGAGACAACCAGCGCGAACAGCGTCTTAAGACGATGGATCGGGCGCATTTTCACGATGTCCGATGACGGTGGCGAGCAAACCCAAAGCCAGCGAAACACCGATCAAGCCGGTCAGGATTTGATTGATTTCAAAGTAAAGAACCAGATAAAACGAGGTCAGGATAGTTCCCGCCGCGCTACCGAAGGTCGAAAAAAAATACAGCAAGCCGGCGAAATGGCCGCTGGTTCGAGAATCGCGCACCAGCAGGCGGACCGCATAGGGCGACACCATGCCCGCAATGACGGTCGGCGCGAAAAACAATAAGGTCGCCGCCAACAGGGAACCGTAGCGCGGATCGTCGATCCGGTCGAACACTGCGGCGAGCACCGCATCGCCCAGCAGGATCACCGGAATCGTGGCGGCGGCGGAGATCACCAACAGCAAGGCCAGCCGCCGCAAGCTCGGATCGCGCAGCGACCAGCGCCCGCCCAGCAGATAACCGACCGACAGCGCCAGCATGAACACCGTGATCACCCCGCCCCAAACGTAAATGCTGTTGCCGAAGTCAGGCGCGAGAATCCGCCCGCTCAACAGCTCGATCGCCATCACGAAAAATCCGGACCACCCCGCTATTAAAAAAATCAAAAAACGCTGCAAAATCGAACCCTCGAAATTTTAAACTGGGCGTTGCGACCGCTCGGCCGCCCTCCGCCAAGCTTACTATGAAACTGCAATCGTCGGCGGCCGACGCGGGTCCGCGCCCCCGAAAACCAGCCGACCGCGCTTGATATCCGGCGAATCGCGCATACATTGCTGTTATGAGCCCTTAGCTGACTGAACCCCGTTACAGGAGAGCCGCCCGTGGATTTCAAGGACTACTACCAAACTCTGGGCGTGGCCCGCGACGCCACGGCGGAGGACATCAAGAAAGCGTTTCGCAAGCTCGCCCGCAAATACCATCCGGACGTCTCCAAGGAGGCGGACGCCGAGGCGCGGATGAAAGATGTCAACGAAGCTTACGCCGTGCTGTCGGATTCGGAAAAGCGCGCCGCTTACGACCAGCTCGGCCAGGGCCACCATCCGGGCCAGGATTTTCGACCGCCCCCAGACTGGCAGCCCGATTTTCGCGCGCCCCCCGGGCGCGGCTACTCTCAAGCGGAAACCGCCGATTTCAGCGACTTTTTCGCCGAATTGTTCGGCCGGACAGGCGGCGCGCGCGCTCCGGGACCGGATTTTCAAGCACGCGGCCAAGACCAACACGCCGAGGTATTGATCGATCTGGAAGACGCCTTCAACGGCGCGGCCCGTCAAATCAGCTTGCGCGTGCCCAAGCTGGACGACAAGGGGCGGATCGCCCTCGATAGCCGCACCTTAAACGTCAAGATTCCGAAAGGCGTGCGCGAGGGTCAGATGATCCGCTTGGCCGGTCAGGGCGGCGCGGGATTCGGCGATGCCCCGGCGGGCGATTTACTGCTGGAAATCCATTTCAAACCGCACCCGCGCTTTCGGATCGACGGGCGCGATCTTTACTTGACACTCCCGGTCGCGCCGTGGGAAGCGGCGCTGGGCGGCGTGGTTCCGGTCGATCTACCGGACGGCGGCCAATTGAAGGTGCGGATTCCGGAAGGCGCGCAAAACGGCCGGCAACTGCGGGTGCGCGGCAAAGGCATTCCCAGCGACCCGCCCGGCGATCTGCTGTTGGATTTGCGGGTGGTGCTGCCGGCGGCGGAGACCCCGCGCGCGCGGGAACTGTACGAAACGATGGCGCGGGAACTGGCCTTTGACCCCCGCGCCGAAACGGGAGTTTGAGCCATGCGCGATGATGAGATTTTGACCGGCGCGATTTTGGAAGACTCGTGCCTGACCTTGGATCAATTGGCCGGGGCTTGCGCGGTTTCGCCCGATTGGGTGCGGGTTCACGTGGAAGAAGGCTTGCTGATGAATCAAGACGGTGACGGCAACGGCGAATGGCGTTTCACCCGCCGCGAACTCTGGCGCGCCCGCCATCTCCACCGGCTGGAGCGCGACTTCGACGCCTCGCCGGAACTGGCCGCGCTGGTCGCCGATCTGTTGGAAGAACTGGAGTCCTTGCGCGCCCGGCTGCAACGCGCCGGACTACGCTAGCCTGTCGCCCGCCCGGTTGGAGAATCCGCCATGACCGACCCCTTGCATCTGGTCTGCCCCCACTGCCAAGCCATCAACCGGCTACCGGCGCGGCGGCTGGACGAACAACCCAACTGCGGCCAGTGCCACCGGGCGCTGTTCGCCGGCCATCCGGTGGAACTCACCGCCGCCACCTTCTCCCGCCAGCTCGCCCGCAACGACATCCCGCTGTTGGTGGACTTTTGGGCGCCTTGGTGCGGCCCCTGCAAGATGATGGCTCCGGCTTACGCGCAGGCGGCGGCGCAACTGGAACCGCAACTGCGGGTCGCCAAGGTCGATACCGAAGCGGAACCCGACTTGGGCGCGCAATACAACATCCGCAGCATTCCGACGCTGGCCTTATTCCGGGACGGCCGCGAAATCGCCCGCCAATCCGGCGCGATGGGGGCGGCGGACATCGTGCGCTGGGTCCGCTCGAATCTGGCTTGAAGGTCGCGCGGATCGAGCCCCGGTGAGTCACGATCACCAGCATCACCACCCTCACGACCACGATCGCGGCGAAACCGCGAGCCGCGTTTTGTGGCTCGCGACCGCCTTGACCTTGGCTTACGCCGGCGTGGAAGCCGGCGTCGGTTGGTGGGCGGGATCGCTGGCGCTGGTCGCGGACGCCGGCCACATGGTCAACGACGCAGCGGCATTGGCCTTGGCGGCGGCGGCGGCGTGGCTGTCCCGCCGGCCACCTTCCATCCGCCATAGTTACGGGTTCGGACGGGCCGAATTTCTGGCGGCCCTGATCAACAGTCTCGCCTTGCTGGCGCTGGTGCTGTGGCTGGCCGTTTCCGCCATCCGCCGCTTGCAAGACCCGCAACCGGTGATCGGCGAAGCGGTTTCGCTGGCCGCCGCCGTCGGCCTGGCGCTCAATCTGGTGGTGGCGTGGTTGCTCGGTCGCGGCGAGGGCAACCTCAATACCCGCGCCGCGCTGTTGCACGTGCTGGGCGATGTGCTCGGTTCGGTGGCCGCCCTGCTGTCTGGCGTCGTAATCGCCTTTACCGGCTGGACGCCGGTCGATCCGCTGCTGTCGCTGGGCATCGGCGCGTTGATCGTGGTCTCCAGCCTGCGCCTGCTGGGCGAAGCCTTGCACGGCTTGATGGAAGGCGCGCCCTTCACCCTCGCGCCGGAAACGGTGGGACAGGCGCTGGCGACCGTTCCGGGCGTGGCCTCGGTTCACGACCTGCACATCTGGAGCGTGGGACCGGAGCGAATCATGCTGACCGCGCACTTGGTGGTGCGGGACGTGCGGCAGTGGGAGGCCGTGCTGGAGGGATGTCATGCTCTGCTGGTGGAACGCTTTGCCATCCAGCACGCCACCTTACAGCCGGAACCGATGACTCGAACCGTCCGCTGGTTGGCCGCGCCCGCGCATTCGCGCGCGCCTAAAACCTCTCATTGATCGCTTTGCGCGCATCGGTCCGCAGCGATGCTAGAGCGGCCCCACGGCGCTTGAGGGATCGGCTCTTTTTTCGGCCGACACCAGATCTTTCAGCGTCTGCTCCTCCAACGCTCGATCGATGGCGGCATCGATCCGGCTCACGATTTCACCCACGACATCGGAATGCTGGTCGGTTTCGCCTTGCTCACGCGCCGCCTTCACGATATCCCGCAAGTTAATGGTGCTGATGTCGTTGGCGGGAAGGTAAAAGGGCGGCTGATCGTCGCTCGCGACCAAAAACCCCTTCTCCTGAAGCATGTCGATCACTTCGGCCACGATTTCGCGCGGCGTTTCCTCGCATTGACCCGCCAGCCGCTCCAGGCTCCACGGCGGGTTGCGGTGGTAATGGGCGTCGCCGACCAACATCATGACGGTCAGCGCCAAGGCGCTTTGCTCCCGCCCGCCGATTTTGCCGTCGGGTCCCTGCGGGATCAGCCAATGGGGATTTTGCCAATAACAGGCGACCTGCGCCCCCACCAATACGATCAGCCAACCGACGTTGACCCAAATCATGAACAGCACCGCTGCGGCGAAGCCGGAATAAATCGCCGAATAACTGGATGAATTGGCGACAAACTTGGCGAAAATCAGCCCGATAGAGAACCAAAGCACCCCTGCGAACACCCCGCCGATCAGCGCCGGAATCAAGTGCACGCGGGTGTTGGTAAGAAAGGCGTACATGAAGGCAAAGGTCAGGCAGATCAGCAGATACGGCAACAACCGCCCCACCCCAAAGATCAGTAAGCCGAACGGTTCGACAGCCGCCAGACTCTGAACCCATTGGTTGTTCAGCGCCGATACGCTGATGCTAAGGCCGGCGAACAGAAAAACCGGACCGACCAGAATGACGCTGAGATAATCGCTGAAACGCCGGGCCCAGCTCCGCCCGAGGGGCGTGCGCCAGATTTGATTGAAGGCTTCTTCGATCTTTTGCAGCAGGCTGAGCACCGTGTAAAACAGCAGCGCGATACCCAGCGATCCCAGCACGCCCACCTGTAAATTATTGACAAAATCAAGAATCTTAGTCCCCGCCTCTTGCCCCGCTGGCCCCATCGGCTCCAAAGAGTTCATCAGCAGCGGCTCGAGTTGGTTTTGCACGCCGAAGCCCTTGAGCACCGAAAACGTCACTGCCAACAGCGGCACCAGCGACAGCAAGGTGGTGTAGGCCAAGCTGCTCGCCTGCTTGTTAAGCTGGCCGTCTAGAAATTTGAGCGCGATGCCGTGGACCAACCGGGCGAGGAAAATTCCGAACCGATAAAGGCGAGACCGACCGGCGTGATTGTCTTCAAAAATCCGGCGACGCCACCGGTCGACCCAACTGTCGAGATCGAACATGGTCGCTTAACTCTTTGTTAGTGTTTTGGCGAAATTGGGATAGGGCTTGCCATCATAACCGGACCCCCGGCACGTCTGGTTCAAACAAGTAAAACAAAATTGTCTTGCAATAATTTTGTTTTTAATTTAAAAATAAAACAAATTTGATTTGAAACTAAATTGATTTATAAAAAGGTATTTAAAAAATCATGTCTTATAACTCTGACTGCCCTGAGTTTTACACTGGCGCTCCGGTGGATTCCACCGATTTGATGTTTCGGGATGACTTTCTAACTGATCTTTGGGAAGCACTTCGCAGCCGGCATATCTTGCTCACCGCTCCGCGACGCACCGGAAAAACCAGCGTGATGGATCACCTGCGGGATTATCCACAACACGACTTCACGGTGATCTATCAAAACGTCCAAGACCTCACCCACCCCGCCGATTTCTTTCAGACTATCCTGGATACCCTGCAAGATCGAAATCCCGAACTCGTCAAACATCTCGCGAAAGGATGGAAGTTGCTTGCCGATACCCTGGATCGGGTAGCGGAGATCGAATTCGGAGAATTTAAGATCGGGTTGCGCACGACCGATCCTCAATGGCGGGAACACTGGCGACAGCACGGCGACAAACTCCTCGCTCAAATCCGCAAGCAGAAATATCCAGTTCTGCTGATCGTGGACAAACTGCCGGACATGCTGTTCAACCTCGAACAGGAAAATCCCGCGCTGTTGCGCGAATTTCTAGCGTGGTTTCGAGCGCAACGCCAAAATCCGCATCCCAGTAAAGACTTGGCGCGTTGGTTGATCGGCGGCTCCGTTAACCTGTCCGGCACCTTGGATTCGCTCGGCCTCGTCGATCTTATCAACGACCTGGACGATATTGCGCTGCCCGTTCTGACCGATGCCCAAGTCGTCGAGTTCGTGCGCCTGATGCTGGCCAAGCGCGGCGTCGAATTTGATCCTTTGGTTCCAGAATGCCTGCGCGCTCGACTCGGTCGCCCCATCCCGCTGTTCATGCAGATGGCTACGCAGGAACTTTACCGATCTTGGAAGAAAACCCCGCGCACGCTCCAACCGGACGACGTGGATAAGGTCTTTGCTCACATGATCGTCAGCACTGCCGCCAGGGACAAACTCCAGCACTACTATTCGCGCATCGCGAAATATTACAAGGAACCGCGCTTGGCCGCCGCTTATGCCCTGCTAGGTCAGATCAGCTTGAGCGCGGAGGGAGGATTGAGCCGCGCGGCGCTGTTTCAGGAATTCGAGCGCCATCTCGCCGAAGAAGGACGACCCCTACCCGCCCACGAACGCAAGCGCCATTTCGATCAGCTTTTGCGCGATCTGGAAAACGATTTTTACGTCAGCGAGATCGAAGTCAATCAATACGATTTCGCCAGCGGCATTCTCAAAGCATGGTGGAAAAAATACTATGCCTGAAGCCACTTCGCACCTCGGTCTTTATCGGGCGGGCCTGACCTCGGCGGCGCACCGGCGGCATATCACCGTCGCGCGCGCTTCGCTGGTGCAAGACACCTTGGAATTGCTGCGCGGGTCGATGTCGCGCCAATCCAAGCATCATTTTCTTTTTATCGGGCCGCGCGGCATCGGCAAGACTCATTTGCTCTCGCTGATCGAGGATGAAATCGCGACCTCCACAGACCTCGCCGCGCATTACGCAATCGCCCGCTTCCCGGAAGAATCGCACCGCACGCTGTCGTTTGCGGATTTCTTGCTCGGCCTTTGCGAAATTCTGGCGGACGTATTGCCGGACGAGCCGCCGTGGCGGGAGTTGCACGAGCGTTTGCGCACGGTGGAAGACGACGCCACGATCATCGATACGCTCGTGCCGGCCATCCGCCGCCAGAACCGCGAACGCCGACGCACCGTGCTGGTGATGTTGGAAAATCTCGGCGAACTGTTCACGCGCCAGATCAAGAAACAGAAGGACATCGCGGCGCTGCGCAAGTTTTTCATGGACGACAACGGCTGTTTGCTGCTGGCCACCGCGCCGCTGCATTTCGACGCCATTACCAGCGTGGACGAGCCGTTTTACGATTTCTTCGACGTGCAAATTCTTGAGGATTTAAGCGAGGCCGAAACGCTCGATCTCATCCGTCGCAATCTGGAATGGGAGCAGCGAACCGATCTGCTGGCGAGCTTTGAGGCGCTGCGGCCGAAGCTGCTCGCGCTGTATCGCATGACCGGCGGAAACCCCCGGCTGACGGTGATGCTGTACGAACTCATCGCGCACGATGCGATTACGGAGGTCCGGCAACAATTTCATCTTTTATTGGACCGCATCACGCCGTTTTATCAAAGCCGTCTCAACGACTTGCCGCCGCAGGAGCGGGCGGTGCTGGAAACGATGGCGGTGATGCGGGACCAGGACAAAACGCCGGCGTCCATCACAGCTCGGATGCGGCTCAGCCAACCGCAAACCTCCTCGCTCCTCAAGCGGCTGACCGAAGCCCGCTATCTTCGTTCGACGCAGCATCCCAAGGATAAACGCTCGCGGCTTTACACCATCCGCGAGGGGTTTTTCGACATTTGGCTAGCGATGAACCTTTCACGTGCGGCGCGGGAGCGGCTGCCATTCTTGCTCGATTTTTTCACCTTGTATTACCCCAGCATCGAGGAACGGAAAAAGAAACGCGCCGAACTGAGGGCTAAGTGGGGCAACGGCGATGCGGAACAAGCGTTCGATTATCTGAGCGAGGTCGGATCGCCGGAGGAAAAAGCCGCCTCCAAATTGGACCTCGCCCGGCTTCATGCTGGCAATGGCTGTTCAGATCAGGCAGTTCGGTATCTGCGCGAAGCCTCGTCTTTGCCGCTCGATCCAATGGGTACTTGGATTGCGCGACATGCGGATGAAACACCTTCCATTAACTATCTCAACGAATTGCAGGAGATGGTCAATTGCTGGGAGGTGCATCGATCCGGCGATTTGGAAGCCTTTGCCAGACAGCTTAGCGAGTTAGCCGATAGCCTGAGCTATAAATCCTTTTCTGAAACCAAGATTTCTTTCCTGCGCGATCATTTGCACCATCTTGAGGACATTACAAAACGGATTAAAACGCGCTTAAAAATCGCTAACCTCTTATTTGATCTGGCGCGTTGGACGGACACAGAGCAGGAACTCCGTGCAGCACAAAATGAAGCTGAAGCACTCAATGAACCTGTTGTTTTAGCAATTGTTTTCAATAACTTGGCCCAGTTGCTCCAAGCGACCAACCGCCCGGCCGAGGCCGAACCCCTCA
>ERZ761610.860-NODE-860-length-19877-cov-21.105489_pt1 | contig 19877 bp, 20 predicted proteins | sample MGYA00512164_ERZ761610 | MGnify/ENA primary metagenome ERZ761610 (study PRJEB28899, sample SAMN02850038) | bioreactor sludge metagenome | biome: EBPR Sludge; feature: EBPR Bioreactor; material: flocular biomat | place: Australia: Thorneside Wastwater Treatment...
TTAATGAGCTCATGATCTTTAAGACTCTTTGCATTCTTGACTGTCTTATTCTCAATAACTTCAATAATCTTTGTAACGATAGCTTCGATCTGAGCACCAATATCATCAAACTGAGTTCGAATTGATTCGGTTGCAAAGATAGGTGGAGCGCTTCGGTGGTTAAGTTGAAATTCCATGATTTTAAAAGCCCTAATGGTTAAAATTGTCCTGACGGGAGATGAAATGACAGCGCTCCTAGTCCGCTATACGATTTCGCTTTAGACGCTTATATCGCTTTCAAGGAAAGACTTCATGACTAATGTAGCACCTGAAATAAAGGCTCGAGAATGCCGATTTGCAGTCCATATCCCAACACGCTCTTCTGATATTCCTGACTACCACCTGGTTAAAGAAATCCTTCATCTTGAAAATGGCGAGATCAAACCCAATGTAAGGTTTGTGAAGGATTATAAACGCACATTCTTTGTGACGAAGAAACCCTATCGCAATCATCAACAAAAGAAAGAATACGAGACTTTTGATAAGCTTCACCGCTATGAATGCACACAGTCTGAGCTTCGAATCAAAGTCGCTAAAGCGCTAGATAAAGCCTGGTCTAATGCCAACCTACGTCAGCTAGCCGAATCACCTTATCTTTACGGCTCGGATATCTCAAGTACTTCAATTATTAAGCAAGAGTATCGTCAGCAGTGGCCAGACACCGTTACACCCTATCGCGTTAGCTTCTTTGACATTGAGACAGACGTTGTCCATGGCACCAACGATCCAATCCTGGCAACCTTAGTCTTTGAAGATACGATTCTGACAATTTCCCAAGCTTCTTTTGTAAAAGGGTATTCAGAACCCCATGAGCGCCTGGAAACTCTTCTTAAGAAGTATCTGAAACCTTACATGGATAAGTATCAGTTTAAGATGGACTTTCGGATTGTAGAAGGTCCTGTTGAACTGATTAAGAAAGTCTTTAGCACAGCGCATAAATGGTCACCTGACTTCCTTGCAATCTGGAACATGGACTTCGACATCCCACGTATTATCGAAACACTTGAGAAATACGGAGTCGATCCTAAGACGATTTTTAGTGATCCTAAGCTTCCTGCGGCATTGCAGTTCTGTAAGTATAAGAAAGGTTCTACCAAGAAAGTTACCGCGTCAGGTCAAGTCAAGCCTAAGAACCCTTCTGAACAATGGCATAGTCTATATTGCCCTGCTGGTTTCTATGTCATTGATGCAATGTGTACATATCGCTTTGTACGTCAAGGGGAACAAGAAGAACCCGATTACAAACTCGATAGTATCTTGAATAAAGAGTTAGGGGTTCGTAAGCTCACCTTTGAAGAAGCAAATGACTATCATGAGCTTGAATGGCACAAGTTCATGCAAGAACGCTATCCCTTTGAATACATTGTTTATAACATCTTTGACTGCGTTGGGATGCTAGAACTTGAGAATAAGACAACTGACCTTTCTCAAGCCCTTCCTGTTCAATGTGATATCACAGACTTTGCACGATATAATTCTCAAACTAAGCGTTTTGCAGATCGATATCACTTCTTCCTCTTGGAACGTGGAAAAGTCATTTCAACGATCCCGCCTGCTGAAGAGAAAGACCCAACTGCCGAAGCAGATGGTGAAGAAGATAGTGATGAAGTTATTCTAAATGCTGATGATGACGAAGATATCAGTAAGAAAAATGAAGTTTTGGGTTTGCGGAATTGGATCAACTAAATAGGGTTTAACGGACCCCTAATACCTCAGCCATAGGTGTTATAGGTTTAAACTTTAGGTCCCTTCAGTAGGCAACTACTGTCGAACAAGATGCTTAATTGCTGGAACCTCTCGTAAAGCTTATCCGCCACCGTGTCCCCGAAAGGGTAAAGCATCTGACACCACGGCTTGAAAAGTGATAAGATAGAGACAATCAGCAGCTGATCCCCTAAAGTCTTTTTGACCATGGGGCGAGTTCAACGGCCATGGGGTAATCCCAGTAGGACACCAAGCGGGTCCGAAACAGCATCCGTCTCTCTGAGATGATGATATGGTCTGTTCATGGTGGAGACATCATGCGGGTGTTTTGACACACCGGGGTCGTGTAGCGAACGACCTGGACAATAAGCGTTACCCTTCCGGCTCATATGACCGTGTTGGGTCGAAGATGTATTGCGGAAAATCCAAATCTACATACACTTATCCGAGGTATGGTTTATGACTCAGATGCAGTTTCAGCTTATCCGAGCTGTACTGCAGTTGCCAATGTGTCTAGAGAAACCACAGTTCGAGAAATCATTGACATCTTAGGTGTCGATGAAACAGCCTTTAGAAGGCACAATATCAATCTTCTCCAAGGTCATGTGAATGCTTTAGAGTATGCTTGTGAAATGCATGGCTTACCGACACCTCAGAACGCACTTCAATACTTTGAAGATCTAGTTTAAGGTATAGTGTGGTTGATGTGCGTTGTCGGCGCTTAGGCGTGGATCTGAGATGTTTGTGGTGGCATCTTAGTTAACATCAGCTGGTATGTGGATTGCCTCCTTCTCTTGAGAGACTCCCCTTAAAGGGGAGTCTCTCTCTTTTATCAAAAAAAAAAGAGAGGGATAAACCCTCTCCTTATCAAGCAAAAGCTTCAACGCTTTCTTGGATTTCAAGAATGTCAGACAGAGTGACTTTATTCTTGATAGTGAAAAGCTTAACCAGCGTCTCATGGGTACGATAGTTACACAGAAGCTTGACAGCTTCAATGAAAGTCATACCAACACTGCACAGCTTCTCCATCAGTTGAACTTCTTGATCGATATCAGCTTTAGTGATTTCGCCGATCAGATCACTGCTATATTCAAAGTTTTCCATGATTTTCTCCGTTCAATGGAAAGGGAACCTAAGTGAGAGTAGGCTCAAGACTCTTTTAAATCCTCTCGTTAGAATAGGACTTAAAGATGGATTCAGTAAAGAACCCATTTACTTATTAACCATTGCCGTAAAGCTTTTAGTCAGTTTAACATCGAGTGTTTCAGTTGAAGCACTCATGGCAACGGGAATAGCGATCACAATAAGGATCGTGATAATAACGTATTTCATGATGTTTCTCCTTTAGGTTCAGTGATGGCTGCATTCACGATAGAGAAGGGTGGGTGATCACCCACCCTTCTCTAGTCAGAGGTAGCCGTTTTTCCGCATATAGCGGATTACAGCGACACCGGTGTATTTGTCACCGGCCTCTGTTTGAAAATAGCAGGCGTTCGCGACGTGGTTCTTCGCTTCAAACGCCTGCCGGAACTCCTCCGGTGTATCATACTGATACGCCGCGATATCCCACTTTTCGCCGTATGGAACGATCGTGAATTGAAGACCGTCGCTGAGAATGCACCAGCAGTCTTTCGCTGGTGTCTTTCTCCACCGGCTGCCAAACCGAACAACGAGGGCGTCGATGTCGCCGCCCTGGTTTGTTCCTCCGACCAGGACAGGGGCTTCGGTCCGCACGGAAAACTGCTTAAGAAAATCAGCCATGATGTTTCTCCTTGAATGAAGTTCGATATAAGTACAGGGTGTGTACTATAGTCAAGTTAGATATATATGACTGAAATTTTTCATATGCAGACAACACACAGACTCGAGGGATATCCCTCGAGTCTGTGTCAATCTGTGTCAATTAGACAGCATAGAACTTCTTCAGGTTATCAACCGCTTTTTGACTGATGACATCAGGCGCGATCTTATCGATCATGATCGTCTTGATGTCATGCTTACGTGTATCCTTATTACGCGTTGCACGAAGCAAAGTAATTAGATTACGATAAGCATTACAGCGCTCTTCACCCTTATTCCAAGCAAAGAGGAAACGCGTCGTGCTATACTCAGACAAAGCTGTATATTCAGACGGCGTGCTGCGGCCATGGTGAAGGCCAAAATAGACCAGCAATACATTCCAACCTGCGCGGAAGACGTCGTAGTCCTTTTCCAGAATCCACAGCAGATGCTGAAGGAACTCATACTGATAGCGAACACCCTTATCCGGCTCAATAACCGTCTTCGGACGAAGGTTCTGGACAAAGGTCTCAATAGCAGCGAGCATGCGTTTTTGCTCAACCGTACCTTCAATTCGGATCTTCTCCAGATACTGCTCTTCTTCAGTGAGTTCACGCGGCGCTTCAGTCGAAGTTGCGGGCTCAGCCTTGACAGGCTCCTTTACCTCAACGACTTCGGGCTTTGCTTCGACAACTTCTTGAACCGGCTCTTCGACTTCAGGGACCGGAGCTTCAGCCGTCTCAGTCACTTCAACAGCAGGTTCTTGAGTAACCACAGTCTCAGTAACCACGGCTTCTTCTTGAGCCGGTGCTTCTTCAACGGCAACGGCCTCAGTTACAGGCACTTCAGCTGCCGTCGTTTCCGTTACCGTTTCCTCAACATTTTGTTCAACCGCTTCAGGGTTTTCAAGGGGTACTTGTTGAGTTTCTTCTACTTGGACTTCTTGGTTCGTTTTTTCCATTGCTAATTTCTCCAGTCTACGAAGGCGTTTTGATTTAACAGTCAAGGCAATGACTCCTTACTAATAAGGAATATTTTAAGTTTGATAAGAAGACACTTGTTCAGGCTTCATACTCTCAAGGTAAACATTTAAGCGTTGCTCAGCGCTCGGATTACCCAGATTGAAGATTGGGATACCGACAGCTGACGCAATAGCGATTGGATGTCCTGTAAAGCCCGAACGTGAAGTCTTTTCCTTAATGGACTCCACACCATCTTCAGTCCAACACAAAAGAAAGAGCGCGGGAGAGTTCACTTTATCACCCATGACCAGTCGAGCATTCTTTGCAAGAAAGAGCTGAACTGACTTCTTCATGGTGTCAAAGGTCGGATGGAACATCTTGGCGATCGCCATAGCGCGATCAGTCGTAAAGGTAAACTTAGATTGCTTTTGAGCAAAATCACGCCAAGGAAGATGCACTTCATTCTTCGTTGTAGCTTTTTCAACAGCTTCTTCAATACCTTCAAAACCACCCACGCGCGCAGTATAACCCAGCGCTTCTAGTTTCTTTGCAATGGCTTCAAACTTACTAATGATCTCAGGCGGTGCGTCTCGATTACCCGTAGCTGCATACGGCTTATAGAGCGACATATCCGTTTCTTTGGGACGCTCCCAGTTTTTCTTTTGGCCGCTCCAGGGTTTCTTTTGTCCGTCCCATTGTTTCTTCTGACCATCCCAGGGCTTTTTCTGAAACCCTTCATTATTTTGATTTTGCCAGTGGTTATTTTGGTTTTGATTCTGACCATAGTTGTTGTTATCACCATAGCGTGTTCCGCTTTGGTATTGGTTATCGTGCTGTTCTTGCCCAGGATAACTCGGGAAAGTTGTGCCGTTCATTTTTAATATCCTAAGTGATCACGCTTGGCAGATTCATCTCTTCTGTAACAAGCGCTGTATTGTGCATGAGCTTTAGACTGTCTGTCAAAATACCACCACTGACCTCCATCAACGGGATAGGGAGACCTGTGGGAAATTTAGACAGTGCTTTTCCTGCACAGACTTCACAAGTCTGTGTGCCTAATCTTCTACAGTATTGAGGGCTTCTGACAATGAGATTTTGGGAAGTATAGGGTTTTGCTTGATCAATCGTTTCAATCAAGACTGGCTGCCCCTTCACAATCAAGTATCGTCCTACGATATTAGAGAGCTCTTTTTCTGGATAAAAACGACGGATACCGAGTTGACTTCCACAGTCACCTTCTGTGATTCTCCAGTTATCAGCTGCACGCATCAATGCTTTAGCCGTTACGCCACCGTTAACTGTCTCTGATCCACGAGAGAATGAGCCATAGCGAATCGTGTTCGAGATGGCTGTAAAGCCTTCTTCATCGAGCGGTATCCCATCTTCTAGCGCATTGATGATGGGTGTTACTGTCATGCTCTGAACAAAGCTATTAGACTCACCCCCTTGAGTCATGTAGGCTTTCATTCGAGAATTGGCTACCTTCCCACTCATGAACTTACCATAAGAAGGATCTTTCTTAATGTACTCGGTATCAAAAGCTTTGAGTTCAGCTTCAAACTTGGCCATCTCAACGGGGTCATGAAGTTTACCTTCATACTTCTTTAAGAGTTCTTTCTTAAACTCTTTTCGACCTGGCGCTGGAAGAAGTCCCACCTCTGTGATGGAATGCGTAAAGACTTGGCTAAGTGTTTCTAGGAAAGAAACCCCTTCACAATACTTCAGATATTCATCGACATAGTAAAGAGAAGGATCTTTAGCCTGACCTTGCTTAGGATTACTTTGGAGTTTTAAAGCGATCTCATCTTCAAGTTTACGAGGACTAAATGAACCAGCCTTATAGGGAAACTTCTCTCCAAAGGCTTCATAAAGACAAATCAGATTCACTAGAAGCGTTCCAATAGACGTTTCTAGCTTTGCTTCTTTTAAAGAAGGAATCCAGTCTGGTGTAATGACAACCCGATCTTTAACATAAAAGAGAGGTTGGTTTAAAGGACGATCGGATTTGATCTGAACCTTTTCACCATCTTCTGTATAAGTAAATAGACCAAAGGGTTCTCGGATCAGTTTACCTGGGTATTGTTGTTCTTTTTGTTTCTCAGTTTCTTGCGTAACGGCAAAGCAACTAATGATCCAGGCTTTCTTTTTATAGTTCTTATTCTGAATACTAAGTTGAAGATACTCGTTTGGCGACATCTTGAGCCTCTTGATAATGGTGAAGTTCATTGAGAAGCGCAGCCATCTGAGTCTCAATGCGCATGCGTTGTTCGGTATCTAAGACCAAAGACTCACTATAGGTCCGATAGATCTGCAAAGGATCTTGATAAGTATCTTGCGCCATCAAGAACAAAGACAGAAGATTCTTAGCACTTTGAAGATCCTCTTTTACAATCAAATATTCTTTTACATAAGGGTAATAGAGTTTGATAGGATGCCCGATCGTAATCCCGCTTTGAATGAATTCAAAGGCAAGATTGTCTTGACCACAGATTGCAAAGAAGTCTTTTAGATTTAACTGAATTTCATTCAAAATACCAGAATCAATCTCAAGTTCTTTTTCTTCTTTTTCTTCTTGAATATAGAGGAAAGATTGAAGTTGTTCAAGTGTAGAAGAATGAATGCTTTCGATCGCAATAAGGACAGAGGCTTCATCAAGTTCGCTATGCGCCTCAACAATCTTAGCGATCTTTTCTTCATCCGAAAAAGAAGATTCTAGAATCCTTAAGACCGGAACAACATCTTCAAGCTGCTGAAGACGAAAAAGTACAGAAAGGATCTGATTCTTAGTACTTAGTTCAACATCTTCACTTAAATCAATCTGATGTGCTTTAAAGATAACATCAAGTTGTTCATGAATAGCTGATAAGAACTTCGATTGCGTGAGATCCGTGTTATCAGCGTCAATATCTAAGACAATATCAGGAAGATAGACATAAGCCTGACGATGTTCAAACGCATCAAAGAGTGCGAAACTATTCTGAATCTCAACTTGGAGTTCTTCTGAAAATGTCTGAGCAATGTAGCCGTGGACTACATCCATGAGGTCTTCATCCATGACCTGAAACCTTTTTATCTAAATGTGTGAAAAATCTTAGAAGTTGCTCAATCTGTATGAACGCGAGTCGGCGCGTATCCGACAGTAGACCATACGACAACTTCATCAGTTTGCCACACGATTGTTGGCATCTCTTTAAATTCTTTTTCAATTTATTTTTGTAGGAGCCTTAGATCGTGGCAAAACGAAACAAACATACTCTGACATCTGAAGAAAATGTGAAGATGCTGTTTCCTAAGCCGGTAGCGGCAGTGGTTGGTGATCTTTTTCATAATGCACCTCAGACGATTGTGACTGAAGGGGATCCGAATAATATCCCTAAGCAGTCATGGGAGCAACTGTCCGATATCTCGATTGCCATTGGTGAAAGTATCGCGCAGATGGCTAGTGATATTCATACTACCGTTGAAATGGTCAAACAACTTGGCTGTGACCATATTCGTGAGTTTAATGCAGTTGTTGAAAAAACCAATAATGATTTTCAAAAGTTTATTGGGGATTATGAAAAGATTCGGGCGCGTCATATTGGAAAGTCAGGCTTTATTGAATCCAGTCAAGATCTAGCACTTTCACTGTCTGTTTTTGAAGACTATCAGCAGTTCCGAGCGTTCTTTGATGGTGCGATGCATCACACGCTGATCTCCTTTACTGAATACGCCCTTGAAGCAAAAGACCGCGCACTTAAACTTCAAGCAGAACAATCTGAAAAGAGCGAGTAAGTAATGACTGAACATACCCAAGAATCTAACATGGTAAATACAACTAATCAAGAAACGGTTGTAATCAATAACCCTGAACTTTCTCCTAAGAATATGCCTGATCCTTCTGATCACGATGACAACTTTGTACTCGAAGAAGTCCTTGAGCAAAACAAAGAAGGGAAGGAAGAAAAAGTACCTGAACCTGAACCAACTGTTCAAGAAGAGAAAGTTTCTAAGCCTGAAGAGATCGAAACACTTGATCAATTCTTAAGTGAATTTGAAGATAGCTACAATCTTCCGGAGAAAACAAAAACTGCAACGCAGTCTTATTCGACATCAACTTCGGAAAAAGTCGGTTCTCCTGATACTGTCTCTATCCCTCCAACACCTTGGCGTGATGCGGATTCATTGATTAAACGCTTACCGAATGCAATGGACTTTACCATGAGCGCGCCTCAGCGTAAATGGATCGAGTCTCTTCAGTACGGTTTCCAAGGCAATAGCTCACTTGACGATGTTTATTCAGACCGTCTTGCTGAAGAAGGGTCAGACTTTAAACAGCACGTCGAATACAACGGTAACACTTATCGAGGTCGCGCGCCTGTCTTTAAGCGTAAACCTGGTTCACGTGAGATCGATGGTGAGAATGCACTGATTCAACTGGTAACGCATTTGGGCGTAGGTGGTCTTTTCCGTGCTCCGCTCTGGAATACCGGTATATGGGTAACATTTAAGCCCGCTACTGAAACGGAGCTCTTAGAACTGAACCGACTCTTGCATAAAGATAAGATCCGCATGGGTCGTATCAGTCACGGTTTGGCGCTGTCGAACTATGTTGTCTATTCGGTGGAACTGGTTTTTGACTTCGCATTGCGTCACGTCTACAATACCAGCATTCGTTCTGAAGAACTTCCTCTGAATAATTTAAGGGATTGGATTTCGCCGCAAGATATCAACAGCTTTATCTGGGGGTTCTTGTGCGCAAACTATCCTTCGGGTTTCCATTACATGACAGGATGTGTCTCTAACCCTGTGAAGTGTAATCACGTTATCGAAGAAACATTGAACGTCACCAAACTTCAATGGGTCGATAATAGTGATTTGACGGATTGGCAAAAGCAACATATGTCCTCGATGGCGGCCAATAGTAAGTCGCTCGATAGCCTTAAGCGCTACAAGGAAGAAATGAAGCGTGTACAAGCACGCCGTATTACTCTTCATGAAGGCACGAAACATGAATTGGCAATTACGCTCAAGACGCCGACAGTGACAGATTACATCCAACAAGGACATAACTGGATCGGTGGGATCATTGAAAGCGTGAATGCTGCATTGGGCTTTGACGCCAGTGATTCTGAACGTGAAGCCTATGTCAATACGGTTGGTAAGGCTACAACTCTGTGTCAATATAGCCACTGGATCGATTCAGTTGAGTATGGTGAGATTACCGAAAGACCTGATAGTGGTGAGGAAGCTAGTAAAAACGTCATTACTGACAGAGATACAATTGATGAAACCTTGAAGCTTTTGAGTGCTACAGACTCAATCCGTGAAAAGATCATCGATGAGATTGTTAAGTATATTAACGACTCCACGATTTCGGTAATTGGTGTTCCGTCTTTTGATTGTCCTGCGTGTGGTCAATCTCAAGACCTTGAAAACATCTATCCACGTCATACGTCCGTTATTCCTCTGGATGTGCTTAACGTTTTTTTCGAATTGATCTCTCAGCGAGTCACACGGATCGGTTTGCGCACGCGGTAAATATAGGCGACTATCGATTTGCCTCCGTTGAAAAGACGGTCGACTTTATTAACGAGATGGTCAGTAAACTCCCTCGTCTAAGTCGAGTTGATGCGCAAATTGTGATGAGTGATTATTACGATGTGCGCTTTGGTCTTTTCAATCACGCTGAGAGTAAAGCACGACCTCTTTCATCCGTTGCAATGTTTCCTTGTGAGAACTATACAGAGCGAGCCCCTTTGTATGATGCTTATAAGGAATACGCTGAAAGAAACTATAAGGAAATCTGGGGACTCTCTGTTAAAGAGTTTTTAGATCTTCCGCAGTATATTGTTCGAATGATTCGATCTATCACAGTTGACATTATGGCCTCCAAAGAAAGTGCCATTCATGAAGTAGAACAAAGTATGGGTATGAAAAAGTAAGTGATGTGGACAGAGAGTACGGCATTTGCCGTACTCTCTGTCCATGACGTCATTTAAGAATTAACAGATTCACCGACAACAACTTTATCGTCATAGTGTTCAGTTGTTCTAGGATGAACAATGACACCTGTTACCTGAACAGAAGGACGAATCCTTCGCTTAGCTTGAAAGTATTCTCTTACGACTGATTCTGAGATATGGTCTAAGAAACGTTTTTTGTGACCATTAGGCCACGCGTCAATATTGTCGTATGGGAAGGTTGGAATAGAAGAACTTGGACCAAAGCCATTCGTACGAGTTCCACCTGACAATACTCGATAGATCGCTTCTAGTTCCCACTTTTCAATGTGTTTCTTATGTGCAAGACTATTAAAGTCAGGATCAATCTTTAATAATTCATTAATCGCACCGAGCACTTTAACTAAAACGTTTGGATACTTACTCAACCGATCAAGTGCTGGTTGAATGGCCATGCTGATTTCAATCAACATTGAAATCCGAACATGATAAACGCGTCGAAGATCGAGCGGTTTCTTTGAACGTAAGAGTAAGTCACTTGTTAATTCAATCTCAATATCATTAATCGGATATTCATCTCGATAGACGCTGATATAGAAGAAGGAATGAAAGAGCTTCGTGGTGTAAGGAGCTTCTAATTTTAGGAAGTTAAGGATATCTGAATCGATCTCATAATCCCCTAGATCCTTTAAATCCATCAAACTGTGTTTATCATCTTCAATGAAGCATAGCGCAGTCAAGACGGTTGCTGTGCCAGGCGCAGTTGTCTCCATCTTAAAATCATCAAAAGACGGAAGCGTAATATACGGGTAGGGTTCTCGAGTCGCCATAGCAATATGATCCCCCTCAAACATACTCAACGCTTCATATGACTTTGAGTAATATTTATTCTGAAAATAAGGATCTGGTTCACTCTGGAGATGGTTCAGATACTTTTCAGGAAGCAACTGGTTATGGACACTAATTGGATAATGCAAATAAACCGCATCGGGTCTTTGATAGCTGAACTTATAGCTAAATGAAAGCTCCCATGTCCCTGTCGCATCATCTCGCGTAGGTGCTTCAGGAACCCCAACAAAATCAAAGAACCCTTGAATCCGAGTTTGTTTTTCAGAGATAGCAAGATGCCGCATCTCACCTGCACGATTTGCTAGAATCGTTAGGCGGTCTGAAGCATGCTTTTCAAAGTAGTCTTTAAAAGATTCTTGATACCCTGCTACTTTTTCCCTAAGGCTCCAGACGTCCTCTATAAGCCCTACAAAGGGATATGGTAAGGGGTAAGTATACTTGACGTCATGTAGACTGATGTCACGGCCTCTAGCGGTCTTTAAAAGCATCTCCGCCATCCACCGTCTCACCTCTGTCTCACTAGGTGAACGATATCGGATATTAATGACTACATCTGAGGTTGTATAAATCGGTCTTAGAGAGAGTTTAAGTTTACGATCTTCAAAGACCGGTGAATGTTCAAAAGCATGAACAAAGGTTTCTTGTACTGCGTCAATGGCGTACTTTTCATCAACATCAATAAAGGTATAACGATCCGAACCAAATCGAGCATCTTTTACATTGATGTCATCAATACTCGTTCCTGGTGACTGAATAACATTTCGCTTACCTGCATAGTAGACATGTGTTTCTTTAGAGAGCTGAGTAATCTCACAAATTTGATCTAGGATAGAGAAGATCACAGGACGCGCTACAGACTGTTCAATGTCTGCAAGTGTCAAACTTATACTCGGCATGATAGATTCCTTTTATAATCTCGATTCACTGGATCTTCTACAGACAACATAAGACTACAGTCCGCCTTATGAGCGGACTGTAGTCTATTTAGAACTTTAAGCGAGTAATGCTTAGACGTTCTTGAACAGCAGCGGCATCTTCAGGAAGACGTCGGGCACGTTCACGAATTGCAGCATGGTCGCGACCGGCAGATGCATCACGAAGCGATAACGCGGCTGCACGATGGTTTCGCGCGACAGCGATTCGCCACGCGGCACCGAAGCCGACATCACCACTTCAGGCGACCAGACCAGGTTACCCCAGGACAGCAGGTTCGGCGCTTGGTTACGGTTCTCATCAAAGACCGAGAAGGTCATGAAGAGCTTACCGGCCATACGACGATCCAGCGTCGAGACGATACGGACGTTGAACTTTTCAGTCAGCGTACGCAGGTCACCATCAACGGTCAGGTAGCGATGCAGAACCGGATCCGTCGCGATCACGATGGTCGGAGCACCCGCCACACCCAGCGCCGAAGCAGCAGCCGGATATTCCGATTCCACGTACATGCGGAACGCGTAGTCACGAACGATGTTCACGATCGCAGCTTGCAGATCCTTCACACGCTGAACGCTCGAGAGCGAGTCAACGATAGTCGTAACGTTGATCGGAGCCGGACCAAAGAAGGTCGGCTTGACATGGAAGCGAGCAGCACCCAGCGCCGACGGAATCTCATCACCCACCACGCCCGAACGCACGTGCTCGTCGAGCATCATCACGTTGTCGAGGATCGCGGTCACGGCATCGTTCTTCAGACGGAAGCGCGTTGCGGTCACCAGAGCTTCGAAGTCACCAGCGTCCAGTTGGCCGTCGGTGTTTTGCGGGCGCTGAGCGGTGATCGGCGAGAGCAGCGGCACTTCGTACAGCTGGGTGAAGCTGTTACGATCGATGAAATCGCCACGCTCACGCATGTTGATGTTCGTACGATAGGCACGCAGGTCGTAACCAACGATCTGAGCCGAAGCAAAGAGCGTAGCCAGATCTTGCACAGCAGCGTTGGAAGCAGGCAGCGCGACGCCGTCTTCATCCAGCACCTTCACGATGGCAACCTTGTTACCATACACAACGACCGAACCGAATTCCGTGTTCGCTTCACCGGTCGCAGCCAGTTCCACCACCACAGTCAGGTTGTCCGTCACCACCGAAGCCAGCGAGGTCAGCACACCACCGTCATAACGCACGGTCTTAGCGTTGATGTTCAGCGCCTTGGTACGGAAGTTCAGGTTACGCTGCTTGTCCAGACCTTGCGGAGCATACGCAAAGTTAGCGGTCGGCTGCGAGTAGACGTTGAAGGCGACGATATCGTCGCCAATCTTAACGTAAACCTTTTCCAGAGACACAGCCGGATCCAGCGTGTCGGTCTGGTTAGCCATACCACCATCGAGCATCGCATCAGTCTGCGACAGACCAATGATACCCACATCCACACCCGTACGATACGGAGCGGTCGAGATCGTGACGCCTTCATTGTCAATGTCACGCGGAGCAATCAGCGCAGCATCCACAAACTTATCAGCAGCAGCCGGACGCACCACCGGGAAGATGCGGGTCTTTTCCTTCAGCAGGACGTTATGGTCCGCTTCAGCGCGCATCAGGTCAACCTTGTTGAATTCCACGACCTTACCGTCGATGGTGTGCGAAACACCACGGTGAACGGTCAGACGGTTCACAACAATACCAAAGCCAACTTGGTCAGCAGGCAGGGTCAGAGTCGGCCAAATGGTTTCACCAAACTCGTCTTGACGAGCGACCGAGTAGTTGTAGGCCATCGTGTACAGCACGGCGCTACGGGTTTCGCGGTTGTCGAATGCTTCAGCAGCGAAGATGTTCGAGCGATGACCGACATAGTCAGGCACACCACCGGCCGGAACCACGAATTGGTTCTTGGTCGAATGCGTCGGAAAGTCAATCTTACGACCAACGAACGAAGCCGGAGCCGCAGCGCACAGAGCGCCAACGATCGCAGCCGATTCCTGCACCATGGTTTGGCGCTTATCAGCCAGACCCAGCGAACCCACAACCGAAGCCAGGGTAGCTTGCAGGTTGGAAGCAGCCGATTGGATCTGAACCATTTCCGGCTCAGCCAGGGCTTCAGTCGCGAAGATGCGGCTGCCCAGTTGGGACGAGACCGGTGCCTTGTCCAGCAGTGCTGCGTTAAGCTCATTGAGCAGGCGCGCATCGCTTGAAGCGGCATAGCGACGATCGCTGCGGAGAACAATATCCACGTGTTCCATGAAAAGGATCCTTTTTTGAGTTGAAAAACTACCTAGCTAGGTCTACGACTACTCAAGCCCGGAGAGCTTGGAGATACTGATTATACCACACAGTGCGATTAACAGTTTGGATAGGACAAACTGCATACGCGGACTTCAGGACTTGTGTAAGAAAGGCCAGGCGATGAGCCTGTTCCTCGATGTGGCTGAGGAACCCTTCCTCCACAATGATATACAGGGTCGAGGCCACACAAACAATTTTGTAAAAGCACGGTGAATCATCTTTTTGCTTTACAGGAAAGTCTGAGGACACCCAGGAAAGACCATCCATGCCATCAGGAATCTCTTTTAAACGACCAAGTGCTTCCTTAACGACACGCTCATCTCGACACATGTACTTAATGGTTGATGAAATCTCTTTAGCTTCTTCCTCTGTAAAACGAGGACGATCACCCACGCTATAAGAGGCTTTTTCAATAAAAGAACCGATATCTGAAATACTGACGTTACTTTTATCCAGAAGTGCTTTTTGACCAAATAGACGCAGACGCAGAATTTCTAGATGCGCTACATCTTCCAGAGAAGCCACTTGACGAAGTTTCCCGTAGTCATGGATCTCCATCAGATTAAACTTAGATGTAAAGATTCGATAAATCCAAGCTGGTAATACATAGACATCAAGCTTAGATTGGAGAGATGTATCGACGACGTCTTCATCTCTTACAGGGGCATTGACAGCAAGACTCATAGATGCTCCAAATTAAAATAAGGTTTAAAAAAGAAGACGCCCTTAATCCTTTGACCCCGAGACGGGGATGAAGAATAATTAACGAAAGACAATGGCAATCTACTATGACCGATCCTAATATCCTACTGTCCAAATGCTTGACCCTTCTGTATCGTGAGTCGCAGCTCGAGAACAACACAGAAAATAGTTCAGACCTCATCCGAACTACCGTTGAAAAACTCAAGATCAATGATACAGTAATCGGAATCCCAACACGTCGAGATGCTTCATTGGCTTTGAAGTTTCTGGTGTTGGAGATGTGTCGAAATGGCCCTGAGCATACGTATGATGCAAATGAGCTGCTTCAGCAGATTCGGATTATTACAAATGGCGATGAAAATCTTTATACCGCCATCGCACAAGGGATTGAGCCTGAACTCAATCCAACGATGCTCAAAAGAACCATTACCAACATTCGTAAAACTGTCTCTAACTACTTTCGAGAACAAAGAATCTCTGAAATCGTCAGCAAAGCCAATCGAGATTTAAGCTTTGGACGTCATAACATTTCAGACCTGAGTCAATACATTCGAAATTTGATTCTTGAATTAGAGATTACATCTTCGAAGTCTGTCGCTAAAGATCCTGCAATTGTAAAGACCATGGATCTGGGTGACGATAACTCTTTGAAAGAAGTTTTTGAGAATGTTGCAAGTTCAAATTCAGAAGACTTAGCTTTTGCCACAGGTTGGCGTGAGCTCAATGAAGCACTTCAGGGTGGGCCTCGTCCTGGCGATACGATGGTCATTGGTGCTTTGCAACATAATTATAAGACAGGGTTTTCTTTGTCTATGTTTGCACACATGGCTGTGTATAATAAACCCAAGACCAAAGATCCAAATAAGAAACCTTTAATGTATCGGGTCACTTTTGAAGATCCAATTCGAAATAATGCACAGTTCTTATATCAGCTTTTAAAGTATGATGAAACCAAAGAAGCCATTGACGTAAAAGGTGTTACAGTCGATGAAATGGTTCAATATGTTAAGAAAAGGCTCCAGGTCAATGGCTATCATATTCTGATGGATGAAGTCAATCCATCAAACTGGACTTATCAGTCTTTGATTAATCGTGTCATTGAGCTCGAATCACAAGGCTATGTTGTCGAAGTTTTAGCGGTTGATTATTTGATGAAGCTTCCCACGACAGGCTGCACGCAAGGTTCGACAGGTGACGATGTCCTCGATATGTTATCTCGACTTCGAAACTATTGTTCTGCTTAACATTTGTCAGGCCTCTGCATTAGTAATAGTGCAGTTGTATTCTCTGAATTGCTAGAAACTCCTGTTAGACTCATACGCTACAGCGTGATCAGAAATGATGAACGTAAAAGCTTGAAAAGTATGAGGTAGGGACGACCAGCAGCCAAGCTCCTAACGTATGCGGGGATCCGCGCCATGGAGAAGGTTCAACGACTAACCCTTTAGAAAGGTGTAGGGCCAAGCGGCTCGAAGCGGAGAACATCCTTTTAGGATGAAGATATAGTCTGTTCTGCATGGAAACATGCAGCGTTTGCAGGTCATGCTGCGGGGTGAGTGTCGCGAACTTATCTGAACAACAAGCACGGCATCCTTTTTATAACACCACATCAGCTCTCAACTGATGCAAAACGTCTTCTCCAAAATACACCCCAAGAACAATTTCTACATGCAATTAAAGGCGGTGGTTTCTTTGAAAAGACAAAAGGTCTTGATCGTATTTACGATATTGGTATCTTGATTAGTAAATGTGAAACACCTTCAGGGGATTTTTTACATGTTGTTATCGATAAACATCGATTCCCTACAGTTGTAGAATCAAGTTCAAAAAGTTTCTTCCTTCGGTTTCCTTCCAACAAGATGCCAATTCCAGCTAACCTGGAAGAAGTTGAACATAGAACATTGAGACGAATTCCGCGTTCTGTCGTTAGTAAAGATGACGATCTCTTCAAATTAAGTTAAGGTCAATCCATCATGCTTCCTCATCAACAACGTGTTATTGACGAAAAAGCTGAACTTAATGCAAAACTGACTAAATTGCGTCAGTTCTTTTTAAGTGAGCAATATTACAATCTTGATAAAGCCGAAATGGGTCGACTCACGAAACAAGCTGACGCCATGCAAATCTATTCTGACATCTTGACTGAACGTATTGCTAACTTCGAAGTTAAAAAAGCACCTAGTCATCCTGATGTCCCTAGGCCGACAAATGAATACCTTAAACAACTTGCTTATGAGCTCTGTATTGCTATTGAGCGTTGTGGTGCTTCTCCTGAGCTTACTAGAGCAAGTATGTTAGCCAATGATCTTCATACTTATCTTTCTAAGCCTGATCTTGAAAAGAAAGAACTTAGAGAACGTTTAGATCGATTTATTAAAGAAAAAAGATAGTAGAGATTATACACAGGGACTGTCCAGAAGGACAGTCCCTGTGTAGCCACTACCACCAGCGTTTCAAAATGTATGCAAGACACACATCGAGATCTTTAAAGCGCTCATGGTGATCCGGTTTTCCGTGTACGCGATAGACGATTTCATACTCCGTCGTCTGTTTTTGGATGAGATAGAAGATCAAGTATCCAAGATCTGCACAACTTTGATCTCCGATCACGGAAAGCTTACCCATGATATCACAAAGTAGCATATACTTGTCTTTTGTCCGATCCAGCACTTGAGGCGTAGCGGTGGTGACAGTAGATTCTTTTACAGACTCAGTCATGAGTTTACGAGCCTGGATCTCTTCGTATAGGCTCTGTTTAAATTCACGAGGCATATAGGCCGGATAGGAAGCCTCGTATAGAGCGTTCAGGGAGTTCACGTCTAAAGACTTGACAGGAAGAAACGTATCTTTTTCTCCACTGTCACTGACTGCCCAGCCAAAGATTAGATCTTTGACAATGTAAAGATTATTGATTTGATAAACGGTCGTCATGATTTTCTCCTTAGCATGACAGTGAATAATTAATGAAAGGACTTCATTTTGTCTAAAGACGCTTTCATCTCACAATTGGTTTCTTCCATGAGTTTATTCATGGCTTCAACGTTATGAAGTTGAACAAAGAGCGTATCGGTGAGTGTATCCATTTCCTCACACAACGCTTCGATGTTTTCAACAACTTGATGTTCAGAATAATTCGACATGATTTTCTCCTATACAGTGTCGATGAAAAAGATGCTAATGGTAGCATCGGTCAAGTAAGATATATATGACTGAAAAAGTTAAGACACAGTGGCATGGAGGCAGTTGCCTCCATGCCACATCTAAAGTCTAATAAATGATTGATAAAGAACATTTACACATTCTTTAAAATCAGGCGGAATAGTCGTTGGATAGTTGATCTTTGAAAGAGCTGCGAAGAGAATCTATCTCTAAGGAAGCAATTGGCTTAAAGATCGTTTTAAGGTCATTGGTCTTAATCAACCACCCTTTCTGAGTGTCTTTGGTGATTTGAAGACTTTGAAATGTAAAAATAGTATCCATGTCTATTTTCTCATTGGTTATAACGAATGATATTCTTTTTCAATTTCTAAATGCTGATGAATAAAATCACTTAAGGCTCCGGCAACATAGCAATTATCTTCATCACACTCAAAAGACTCTCTTTCAATAAAATCTTTTTCATATTCTTGATACCGTATCCATCCGTAGTCTTGGACATAGTAGACGATAAAAAGTCTATCGTCGTTGGTAAGTAACGCCAATTCTTTTCGATCGTTAAGAAGTTTAATTGATTTAACTCGATACTGTTTTAAGAAACTAAAATATTGAGCTATTTGAAATAATAGATGAACAGCGACTTTTTCAGTAAGTTTAACCATTATAAATTTCTTCATTGAAAAATTTCAATCTTAAGTTATTATTTTAAGGAATACTTACTTCTACTAAAATACCTATCTATGAAAATAATCTTCTGTGAGCATAGAGAGAGGGGGGTTTAAACCCCCCTCTCTCTATGCTTATTTATAAACTTCAAGTAAAGCTTCAACCATATTAGTCGTGTTCTCTAGCACTTTTAATGAAGTCTTCGGATGATACGTGATTGATTCAAGTAGGTCATTTTGCTGCATGATAGGTGACCATCCTTGAAACCGATGGCGTCGAACTTCTTCACTGACCCGAGCAGCTTTCATTTGAAGAATCTTACGCTGAACTAAATTTTGAAGAAGTTCAAGTTCTTCAAGACTATAACGACCAAGGTGCTCAATCGAAACAGGAAGTTCGTTGGCTATATTGGTGTTCTTAGGAATTTGAACAACATTGTCTTCAGTTGAAACTTGATACCCGATGTAAGGAACAGATTTTCCTTTAGAGCTCTCAGGTTCAGTTTGAATAGTGGTTTGAGATACAGCTACCTCACTACTTTGATTAGACGACTCTGGCTCGTTTTGAGAGCCTACCGTTGTGTTTTGAGTAGAGGAAGGAACTGTTAAGTCTTCAACTTCAATCGTCCCAAGAAATTCTTCTTGAACACTTTCGGTAATGTTTTCTTTGTTTGGTGTTGTGACTGTAGGTGTAGTCTTGGCTTTAATTTTTTTAGGTTGTTCTTTAAGCCAGTAGTTAATAGAATTTTGTTCAAGCTTAAAAAGATACGTCGAACTATCGTCGATGTCTTTTGAATGAACAATGATAATACTTACTACATCACCTGCATAGTGAATCAACTCGCGAGCAATATAATGATCTTGAA
>ERZ761610.862-NODE-862-length-19844-cov-149.923190_pt1 | contig 19844 bp, 11 predicted proteins | sample MGYA00512164_ERZ761610 | MGnify/ENA primary metagenome ERZ761610 (study PRJEB28899, sample SAMN02850038) | bioreactor sludge metagenome | biome: EBPR Sludge; feature: EBPR Bioreactor; material: flocular biomat | place: Australia: Thorneside Wastwater Treatment...
ATAAACTTTTATCTCCCGATAATAAACTTTTATCTCCCGATAATAAACTTTTATCCTCTAATAATAGGTTTTTATCTTGTGCAAACAACCTTTTATTTTTTGATAAAAAAAAACGCAGTTAAAAACATCAAAAACACACCTTTTTATGCCTTACGCCAATCTTCAACCCGTTTTTGACGATGCAGATCTTAACCTTGCCATGCAAGATATTAAAAACTGCTTTGACCGATTAACCTTTTTGGTTAATCTTACTCCACAAGAGAAAGTTGCCTATTTAAAATTGGGCGCTAAAACATCGTCTTTTATCCAACATACGCTCATGTACTACAAGCAGCATCCCAACCTACACCTAAGCTATGTGTCGCTTGCCGAATGGGAAAACGAATGGGAGGTATGCCGCCGATTGGAGCGATTAGAAAGTATGCTTCGGTCATTGCATGAGGGAGTGCAGGATACTATTATTGCCCTCAAACAAGAAAGTACCCAAAAATCATTGGCATTTTATAACAATGCCAAAAAAGCGGCTACCTACAATGTGCCTGGCACTAAAAACATCATTGAAAATTTACAACCCATGCTACCCGGACGTAAATCGAGCAAAAAAAATACAGAAAATCAAGATAACCCCGGTTAGGTAAACCCTTTTGCACCGCCCTAAAAACCTTGCCCCTATGCTGTTAGCAGCATCGGGGCAAGGTTTTTTTATGGGGTTACGGTAAACTACTCTCCATAATACATCGGGCAAAAAAGACTATGTAAGCGCTAAACACATCATTTTTACCCATTGCGCTCAATTTTTAAGGCACAAACTTGTTAAGTTCGCCAAACAAGTGTAGTTTTGTAAGCACGTTGGTAAATTTACCTATATTATTCGGCAAACAATGGGTTATGCAGTTTGTTTTAAAGTAGATACTACCTGTAAAAACGCTTGCCTCAATAGTTGCCCTTCCTTTTTACCCACACCACTCAACTACCATGAACTATGAAACCAATCTTTACCCGCCATTTCCTTACTACCTGTTTTGTTATAGCAAGCATATTAACGCTGCATAATTTACCGGCACAAGTAAGCAATTATCAGTTTTCGCAATCGGTAGGGGTTTACACGCCCATAACAGGCGGCGCTGTTTTGGGCAATTCGGGCAATAACACCCAGCGTTTTACCGACCCTGCCGCGCCATCGGGCAGTACAACCGATACCGGACCCGGTTTTCCCATCGGGTTTAATTTTGCCTATAACGGGGTCAATTTTACCCAAATTGGCGTACATACAAAAGGTTGGGTAAGTTTGGGCACTAATGAGCTTGGGGTAAACATGGCTGCTACCAATATAGCCGCGCCATTGTCGTCATCGGCATTTATAGCGCCCTCTTATTTGCGCAGCCGCATTGCAGCAGTGGGCGCTAACCTGCAAGCGCAAACCGGCTCTGAGTTGCGCATAGAAACCATAGGCGCTGCCCCCAATAGGGTTTGTGTAGTGCAGTGGACAAATTACCGCGTAGGGCTGCAAACCGGGTTAAACCTAAATTTTCAGTTGCGCTTACATGAAACTACCAATACCATACAGGTAATTTTTGGCGCTATGACCTTTAACGCCACCACCAACCAAGCCGATGTGGGTTTGGGCGGCTTTTGGGCAAACGATGTAAGCAACCGCCGCACCATTAGCCCGCACAATTGGAACAATACCTTAGCCGGCATTAACAATACCAGTCGATGCACCTTTAACACCTCCACTACCCCACCCACCGGCGGACGCACTTATACATGGACTCCGGCAGGCTGCCAACTGCCTTACCTGTTTCAGGTTGCCGATTTTACGGCTTCGAGCGGCACAATTGAATGGTACTGCGCCAACTGCACCGGCAGTTTTATTGTAGAGTATGGACCGCCCGATTTTGAACCCGGCGCCGGCGCTACCGCCGGCGCACAAGGCGCTATTGTTTTGGCATCGGGTTCGCCGGCTACCATTACCGGCTTAGAACCCTTTACCTACTATGATGTGTATGTGCGCCAAGATTGTGGCGGCGGTTTGTATAGCCTCAACTCCGGTCCGCTTAGTTTTAGCACACGCCCCCCAAACGATGATGTTTGTAATGCCCTGCCGCTTAATGTGGGGGTAAACGGCGCTTACACCAACCAGTTTGCAAGTGTGCAGCCTGCCGAGCCAGCGCCCCCTGCCTTAAATTGTGATGCGCAAAACGCATGGTGCCCCGATGATGATTTGCAAAACTCGCTTTGGTTTACCTTCTCCCCCACCCAATCGGGTGTTTACAACATACATGCTTTTGGGTACAATGTGCAGGCTGCCCTCTATTTTGCCAATACCTGTAATGAATTGCTCCAAGGCGGCGCTACCTTGTTGGCAGCCAATGACAACGGCAGCCAAACCCAACCCGGCGGCGCACTGCTTACCAACCTTTGCCTTGCGACAGGGCGCACCTATTACCTCCAAACCGATGGCTACCAAGGCGCTGTGGGCAATGTTACCATTGAGGTTAGTTTTTTAGGCGCTGTGCCGCCTGCCACCCTTACCTGCCCGCCCAATACTACCGCAAGCGCCGGTTTTACCGCCTGCGAGGCTTTTGTATCCATACCACTGCCTACGGTTGACGGCATTTGCGGCAACTACACGTTTACCAACAACTATACCCAAACAGCCAATGCCGGCGCCGTTTACCCCGTAGGCGCTACCACCGTTACCTATACACTTGCCGATTTAGACAACCCCACCACCTGCTCCTTTACCGTTACCGTAACCAATCCGCTGCCGGTAAGTGTTACCTGCCAAAACATAACCGTTTCGCTCAACCAATTGGGGTTTACAGGCATAACACCACAATCGGTTTTTGTAGATGCTACCTCCTGCTCCACGCCCATAAATCCCGTATCGGTATTTCCTAATGCCTTTACCTGCGCCCAATTGGGCAGTAATACCGTTACCCTTACCGCCACCGATGCCGCCGGCGCTACTGCCACCTGCCAAAGTACGGTTTTAGTTACCGATAATACACCGCCTACTGCACAGTGCCAACCCAATATAACCTTATCGGTCAATGCGCAGGGAACAGCCACGCTGCTGCCCGATGCGGTAAACAACAACAGTTCCGACAACTGCTCTATAACCCAACTCAGCGTTTTTCCCGATGTGTTTACCTGTGCCAATACCGGTCAAAACACGGTTACGCTCACCATTACCGATGCATCGGGCAATACCGCCGCCTGCCAAACCAACATCAACATAACCGACCAAACGCCGCCCGCAGCACAGTGTTTAAACATTGCCGTACAACTCAATGAGCAAGGACAAGCCTCCATAACGCCGGCTATGGTAAACAACAACAGCGCCGATAACTGCGCTATAACCAACCTTGCTGTTTTGCCCACCCAGTTTACCTGCATTGATATAGGCATTGCCTCTGCCACCCTCACCGCTACCGATGCAGCGGGCAATACCGGCAGTTGTTTGGCACAGGTTACGGTTTCTGATGCCACCCCACCCACTGCCCAGTGCCAACCAAATGTAAGCCTTTTGCTCAACGCATCGGGCGTAGCCGCCGTTTCAACCGAACTCATCAATAACAACAGCTCCGACAACTGTTTCCTTGCACAACTTACCGTTTTTCCTACACAGTTTACCTGCAACAACCTGCAAACCGCCAATACCGTAACGCTTACCGCCACCGACCAAAGCGGCAATACCGCCACCTGTACTACCCAAATTACCCTTGCCGATAATACGCCTCCTATTGCCAACTGCCAAAATGCTGCCATAAACCTAACCCAAAACGGCACAGCCACCCTGCTGCCCAATGCGGTAAACAACAACAGCTCTGATAACTGCGGCATAACCCAGCTATCGGTTTTTCCCGATAGTTTTACCTGCGCCAACTTAGGTCAAAACAACGTAGTACTCACCGTTACCGATGCATTGGGCAATACAGCCACCTGCCAAAGCAGCATTGCCATAACCGATAATCTGCCACCGCAAGCCCTTTGTCAGAACACATCGGTAACCCTTAATTTGAGCGGAAACGCCACCCTAACGCCTGCACCAATCAACAACAACAGTACCGACAATTGTATATTGACCAACCTAAGCGTTTTTCCCGATGCGTTTACTTGCAGCAACATAGGACAAAACACCGTAACACTCACCGCTACCGACCAAAGCGGCAATACCGCCACCTGCCAAGCAACAGTAACGGTTATTTTTAATGCTCCTACCCAAAATCTTTGTCAAGATAGTACGGTTTGGCTTAATGCCGCCGGCACGGCAACCGTATTACCGGTAAACCTGTTTAACCCCACTGCCGATAACTGTGCCGGTTTTACCCCCCAATCTGCCACGCCCCATACTTTTACCTGTGCCAATGTGGGTCAAAACACCGTAACCCTCACCCTTGCCAACAGTTTGGGTAATACTGCCTCTTGCACGGCTGTTGTTACCGTTTTAGATACCTTGCCACCCACCGCCCAGTGCCAAAACATACCGGTTCAGCTCAATGCACAAGGGCAGGCAAGTATTACTGCTGCTATGATTAACAACGGCAGCGCCGATAATTGCAATATAGTGCAGCAAACCATTTTTCCCGATAGTTTTACCTGTGCCAACATAGGCGCAAACACCGTAACCCTTACCCTTACCGACTCATCGGGCAATACCGCTGCCTGTACTGCTTTGGTTACCGTATCAGATAATATACTGCCCGCAGCACAGTGTCAGGGATTTTCGGTAAACATAGACCAAACGGGTGTTATCAATTTATTGCCACAAGACATTAACAGCGGCAGTACCGATAATTGCGCCCTTACCAATTTTGCAGTATCGCCCGATGTGCTTACCTGTGCCAACATTGGGGCAAACACCATTACCCTCACCATTACCGACCAAGGAGGCAATACCGCCACCTGCTCTGCCACCGTAAATGTTATTTTTTCGCCCCAGAATGCTCAACTCTGCCAAAACATAACGGTTAATCTAAATAACCAAGGAACGGCTGCCATTATACCTGCCGATGTGTTTTTGGGCGGGGGTAATGAATGTGGCGGTTTTAGCCCTTTATCTGTTACGCCCCATAGTTTTACCTGCTCCAATGTAGGAGCTAATACCGTAACGCTCACCGTATCAGAAATTGGCGGCGCTACCACCACCTGCTCTGCCACCGTTACCATAGCCGATACCACCCCACCCGATGTGCAGTGCCAAAATACATCGGTATTTTTAGACCAAAACGGCGCTATCACACTGGGCGTAGCACAAATAAACAATGGCACAACCGATAATTGCACGCTGCAAAATCTCACCATTGAGCCTGCTGTACTCACCTGCGAACAATTGGGCAGCGCTACCGTTACCCTTACCGCTACCGACCAAAGCGGCAATACCGCCACCTGCGCCGCTACTGTTTTAGTTACCGATGCCATAGCGCCCACCCTTAGTTGCAATAATGCCACCGTAGCCATAAACATATCGGGCAGTGTGAGCATTACGCCCCAAATGGTTATCAGCTCGGCTGCCGATAATTGTGGCATTGTATTTACCGGAGTTTTGCCCCACACTTTTACCTGTGCCAATGTGGGCAGTAATACGGTAGTAGCCACCGTAGCCGATGCACAAGGCAATACCGCCACGTGCAGCGCAGTGGTAAACGTGTTGTTTAATGCACCGCCGGAGTTGTTATGCCAAGAGGCAACGGTAAATTTGGGCGCAACCGGCACCGCCACCATAGCCCCGGTTGATGTTTTTGCCGGCAGCCCCGATGATTGTAGTTTGTTAATTCCGGTTTCGGTAAGCCCTTCGGTGGTTACATGCGCCCAGTTGAGCGGTACTACTGTAACCCTTACAGTAAGCGATACCGGCGGCAATACTACCACCTGCTCTGCCAATATCATTGTAACCGATGCTACCCCGCCTACTGCCCAATGCCAAAATACTTTGGTAAACCTAAATAGCTCCGGCACAGCTACCCTTACTGCGGGTATGGTAACCAACAACAGCTTTGACAATTGCAGCATCAGCTCACTCAGTGTTTTTCCCGAACAGTTTACCTGTGCCAACCTTGGCAGCAACACCGTAACCCTAACCGCCACCGACCAAAGCGGCAACACTGCCACCTGCCAAGCCACCGTTACCGTTGCCGATAACCTTGCCCCCACCATAACCTGCGCCAATACCACGCTTGAAATTACTACCCAAAACAGTGTATCGGTTTTGCCAACCATGATAACGGGTTCTGCCGCCGATAACTGCGGCATTAATACTACCTCTGTGCTACCCAATACGTTTACCTGCCAAAATGTAGGCAATAACACCGTTACGCTTACGGTTACCGATACATCGGGCAATACAAGTACTTGCAATGCTACGGTATCGGTATTGTTTAATCCGCCGCCGGTATCGGTATGCCAGCCGGCATCGGTTAGTTTGGGCAGCAACGGCACGGCAACCCTCAGCCCTATGAGCGTTTTTGCCGGCGGCTCCGATGTTTGCGGGTTACTCAGTCCGGTTTCGGTTAATCCGGCGCTGTTTACCTGTGCCAACTTGGGCAGCAATACCGTTACGCTAACAGTTGCCAATAACATAGGTTTTACCTACACTTGCCAAGCCACCGTAACCGTAACCGATAACCTGCCACCCACCGCCCAATGCCAAAATGCTTGGGTAAACCTGAATGGCTCCGGCACAGCTACCCTTACATCGGGAATGGTAAACAACAACAGTTTTGACAATTGCAGTATCAGCTCGCTCAGTGTATTTCCCGAACAATTTACCTGCGCCAACCTTGGCAACAATACCATAACCCTAACCGCCACCGACCAAAGCGGCAACAGCGCTACCTGTAATGCTACGCTGTTGGTTGCCGATGCTGTGCCGCCACAGGTGAGTTGTGCCAATATCAGTGTTGATATTACCGCCACCGGCTCTGCCACCATTACGCCCGCATCGGTTACCGCATCGGCTTCCGATAACTGCCAAGTGAGCGGGTTTTCCCTAAGCGCCACTACCTTTAATTGTGCCAACGTGGGCAGCAATACCATTACCCTAACTGCTACCGACCAAAGCGGCAATACAGCTACCTGCCAAGCACAGGTAACAGTGGTGTTTAACCCGCCTGTAATTTCCAGCCTTTGCCAAAATTATGCGACAAACCTCAACCAAAGCGGCACAGCCGCTATACTACCTGTACATGTTTTTGGCGGAGGGGCTGATTTGTGTGGCGGCATTACACCTGTTTCGGTTTTGCCCAATACCTTTACCTGTGCCAATGTGGGCAGTAATACCGTTACCCTTACTACGGTAAACAGTGTGGGCAATAGCTCCACTTGCTCTGCCACCGTAACCATAACCGACCAAATACCACCGCAAATAACCTGCCCGCCAAACATCAATACTACTACACAGCCCAATTTATGCGGCGCTAACCTAACCATTACGCCGCCCACGCCTGCCGATAATTGCAGCATAATTGCCCTTACCAACAGCGTTACCGGCAATGCTAATGCGAGCGGGTTTTACCCCGGCGGCATTACTACGGTTGTTTATACCACCGTTGATGCATCGGGCAATACGGATACTTGTTCCTTCAATATCAACATAACCGATAACCAGCCGCCCGTTTTTACCTGTCCGCCCAATATGGTGAAATCTGCCGCCGATTGTTTTGAACCTTTTAACTGGACAACGCCAACCGCATCGGATAATTGCGGGGTTGTTTCTGTTCTGCCCGATTCGCCTTCGGGTTCTTTGTTTGGCATTGGCGCTACCACCATCACCTATACGGCAACAGATGTATGGGGTAATACTGCCACCTGCTCGTTTACGGCTACCTTAAACGATGTTACCCCGCCCGATTTGGTTTGTCCGCAAAATATAAACCTTTCTACACAAGGGCAAACCTGCCAAGCTACTGCCACATGGGCGGTTCCCTCTCCTACCGACAACTGTTCTGCTGTTTCGCTTACCAATGCCAGCCACATGCCCGGCGCTATTTTTAATACCGGAACGGTAACGGTAAGTTATGCCGCAGCCGATAGCTGGAACAATACCTCATCTTGCACTTTTACCATAACCGTTGCCGATACTACGCCGCCATTTATAGACTGTCCGGGCAATAAAACGCTGCCCACCACGCCGGGTACTTGCCATGCTTTTGTAACGGTTGATGATTTTTTTGCCTCAGATAACTGCGGCGCTTTAACGGTAATAAACAACATAAACGGCACCAATGATGCCGGTGGTATTTATCCGCTTGGCGCTACCACCGTTACCTATTTGGCTACCGATGCCGTAGGTAATACCAATATCTGCACCTTTAACATCACCATTTTTGATGCACAAGCTCCGGCAGTTACCTGTCCGGCAAATGTAGTACAGCCCCTTAGCGGCGCCAATTGTTTTGCCATAGTAACAGTACCCCCCGCCACCGCTACCGATAACTGTTTGGGCGTTGTTGCGCTTTCTAACAGTTTAACCGGCACTGCTAATGCCAGCGGCGCTTATTTAGTAGGCGTTACCACAGTTACCTACACTGCCGCCGATGTAGCGGGCAATACAGTAACCTGCAACTTTACGGTAAGCGTGCTTGAACAAACGCCCCCGGTAATAGCAGCATGTCCGCCCAATATAAGCAAACCCGTAGTAGCAGGCACCTGCTCTGCCACTGCTACCTGGAACACACCGGTAGCAACCGATAACTGCTCGGTTGTTACCTTGAGTGTTTCTGTTCCATCGGGAAGTAGTTTTAACACCGGCGTTAGTACGGTTACTTATACAGCCACTGATGCATCGGGCAATACGGCTACCTGCGCCTTTACCGTTACGGTACTTGACCCCAACCCGCCTGCCATTACCTGTCCGGCAAATATGGTATCGTGCAGTACTTTTCCGTTTTGGCCCTCTGCTACTGCTACCGATGATTGTTTGGTAATAGGTGTGGTAGCCAACAAACCGCAAGGCGCATACATGGCGCCCGGCATCAATACCGTAACCTTTACCGCCACCGATGCAAGTGGCAATACTGCCACCTGCACGTTTAGCATCAACGTAGCGCCGCCGTTGAGCGTTATCCTTAGCTCGTCTAATTTTGGCGGCAATAACGTTACCTGCCACGGCGCATCTACGGGCATCATAAACGGCGTGGCATTTGGCGGGGTTTCGCCATACAGTTTTCAGTGGTCAAACGGTGCAAACGCCAATATCTTAACCGGATTGCCTGCCGGCAGCTATACGGCTACGGTAACCGATGCCCTTGGCTGCACCGGAACCAACAGTATTACCCTAACCCAACCGCCGCCCATAGTGTGCAGCATGACCACCTCGCCCGCCACTTGTGCAGGTATAGCCAACGGCTCGGCAACAGTAAGCGTGTTGGGGCTTGGCATCTATAATTATACATGGAGTGGACCATCGGGTGCGCTTCCTCCTACTGCTACGGCAAACAATTTATTGCCCGGCACGTATCATGTAACCGTTACTAATCCGCTGGGTTGTACTTGTGTAGCATCGGGCACGGTAAATTCGGGCACCGCCACTACCACCCTAACCGGCAATATGACCACTACGCCTGCTGCTCCGCCGGTCATTTTTAATTCGAGCGCCATTACTTTTACCGGCGGCTCGGCACCTTATACGTTTAACTGGGTTACAGCGGGTTATGTGCAATACTCGGCATCTAATACAGGTATAACAGTTATATATTCGGGTAGCGCTTTTTGGAGTGTTACCGTATCCGACAACAACCCCTGTACCATAGGTGAGCTGGTGTTTAGCAATGCGCCCAATGTGAATACACAAATACTGACTATTGTAAGCGCCAATGTTACCAGCGATAGCGGCGGCAGCAATGGCAGCATATCGCTAACCGTAGCAGGAGGAAACCCCTGTGCAGGAACAGCGCAATACCAGTATAGCTGGTCGGGTCCGTCAAACTGGCTGCCGGTAGGCAATACCAATACTCCCAACCTAACGGGTTTACCATCGGGCTGGTATATAGTGCAAGTAAAGGATTGCGGTCCTGACGGTGTGCCCAATACGGGCGATGAGCAAACCGTATTTGCTTACTACTGGGTAACTAAACAAGTGCGCGGAAGAGGTAAACAGCCCGATATAGGTTTGCAAGTATTTCCTAATCCTACACAAGGAGCGTTTACCATTGGCGTACTATTAGCCACACCCGAACAGTTCAACATAGGGCTTTATGATTTTACCGGTCGCTACCTTGCTACCTTACACCAACAAATTGAGCCTAATCAAAATAGCCAAACTACGGTAGATATAGACTTGCCGCCGCATCTGCCCGATGGGTTATATATTGTACAATTAACTACGGCATCGGGCTACAGTATGCAGCAGAAGCTCTTTGTAACACAAAATAAGTAGGTTATTGCCACAGTATTGCAATAAATGGCATTGTTTTTGCGTTTGGTGTTGTACCATCCTTACTGAACCCTAAAACAGAGAAAAGCCATGCATATTGCTGTGCAAGCAAACCAAAACAGCGGCGTTAAAGAGTACATTGTACAAATATCTAAAACGCTGGGGCAACAACTTTCTTTACAAATTTTTAACTTAGACGGTTGTTTGTTGTATGCCCGAAAAGAAGCCATTACCTGTTCGCCGGAGATAAATAAACAGGTTTGTTTATCGGATATAGATTTAGATAAAGGGTTGTACCTATTAGTAGTATCTGACGGCATTCATTACCGATATGGGTCATTTGTGGTGCAGGAGTAGGCGGTTATGGGTGCACAATGCCTTTTAACAAAGGCGATACCCCGTTTACAATAAATTGTATGCCTATGGTAAGCACAATAAAACCCATAATACGCTGCATGGCAGAAATGCCGCCCTGCCCCATGCGCTCAAACAGCATGGGCGAGAACCGGAAAATGATGTAAACAGATAAAGCCAACAGCAAAATAGCTGATACAATATAGGCATATTCCATGGGGTCTTTAATGCCTGCTCCGGTGCTGATGATGAGCGAAATAGAACCCGGACCCGCCAGCATGGGCATTGCCATGGGCGAAAAAGAGATGTCTTCTTTGGTCATGGCTTCTTCTTCTACCTTAGCGCTAATGGCTTTACCCTTTTTAAAATTGCCATCGAGCATATTATAGGCAGAGCGGATAATCATGAGCCCGCCGGCAATTTTCATGCCTTCAATAGTAATGCTAAAAAATTGTAAAATATAATTGCCTACAAGCAAAAAACCCACCAAGATAAACACTACGTAAATACTGGATTTAAGCACCTGTTCATTGCGCACCGATGGGGTGAAATGCTGCGATAGGCTGATATATAAAGGTATAGCGCCTAAGGGGTTTACCACCGAAAAAAGGGCGGTAAAAAAAGCAAGAAAACTCATAGATGGGATAAGTTTATTTGGCGTTACATTTTTGCCATTTCTTGCAGTGGCAAAGATTTAGCTACAGTTTTCAGTTTTTCGGTATCGGGCAAGCCGGCGCCTGAAATGGAAATAAAAAACCGGTCGCCTACGCCTACAACAACAGTAGCATCTTTAGAGCTTTTGTTGTAGGTTTCCAAAGCGCCTACGTCTTCAATTCCCAGATGGAGGGTTTTGAGCCATTGCTCATCGTTTTCAAAAGTCATTTTGGTTTTAAGGGTCATGGTAGCCATGCCATACAGTTCGGGCAAGCCGTTGTAGTCTTGTATCATTACGGTTATGCTGTTGCCTTGGCTATCAACAAAACGCTGCTCGGTAGCTGAGTAAGAAGCGCCCTGAAAATTCATGGTTTGCCCTTTTGGTTCACCATCGGGGGTAAAACCGGCAATGGCTTTGGGCAGGTAGTTTTTTAAATCGGAAAAATGCAGGGGCAGCGTATCGCCGGCAGCACGGCGAGCTTCTTGTTTTTTGGCGCTTTCTTCCATGCCCTTTTCTATATTTTCGCCCATTTCCTGTAATTGTTTACCCAATTCTACCTTTTCTTTGGTTTCTTTGGCTTGGTTACAGGCGCTAAGAACTACAACAAACAATAACAAAAGTAGATAGTTTTTTTTCATAACAAATGATTTAAGAAGTGATAAGCAGAAGGAAATACCCCCCCTTGCACTGAAGCACAAAATTAGGACAAAAATGCCGGTATTTCTCAATAAACAGACAGCGCCGGTAAGATATAGGTTTGGCGTATGCGTAAGGCTTGTGTAATGAAGGTTACATAATACGTTGTTTAATCAACCCCCTGCACAGCGTTTTTGTTTAGTGGATAGTTTTTTATGACAAAACCAACATGTATCAAAACATCATGGAACAACAAGAAAAAGTAAAATGCCTGATTATAGGCTCCGGACCTGCCGGCTATACGGCTGCCATTTATGCCTCGCGTGCTAACCTAAAACCTGTTTTATACACAGGTATAGAAGTGGGCGGACAATTAACGCAAACAACCGATGTAGAAAACTACCCGGGCTACCCCAATGGAATTTTAGGACCGGAAATGATGGAGGATTTTAAAAAGCAAGCCGAGCGCATGGGCACAGATATTCGATTTGGTTATGTAACCTCTGTTGATTTTTCGGGCAAGGATTACCACAAAGTGGTGATAGATGAAAGTACCGAAATTTGGGCAGAAGCGGTTATTATTGCTACCGGCGCATCGGCAAAATGGCTGGGTTTACCCTCTGAGCAACGGTTAAACGGCAGTGGCGTATCGGCATGTGCTGTTTGCGATGGCTTTTTTTACCGAGGTATGGATGTGGCAGTGGTGGGCGCCGGCGATACCGCCTGCGAAGAAGCCCTCTACCTTGCCAACCTATGCCCTAAGGTACATATGCTGGTACGCCGCGATGAAATGCGAGCTTCAAAAATAATGCAGCAACGCGTTTTGGCTAAATCAAACATAGTAGTTCACTGGAACACCGAAACCTTAGAGGTAGTAGGCGAAAATACCGTTACCGGTGTGCGCGTGGTAAATAACCGCACTAAACTTGAATCGGAAATACCGGTGCAGGGCTTTTTTGTTGCCATAGGACACAAACCCAATACCGATATTTTTAAGGGCTGGTTAGATATGGACAGCGAGGGTTACCTGATTACCAAAAGCGGAAGCTCACTTACCAATATAGCCGGCGTGTTTGCCAGTGGCGATGCACAAGACAAAATTTACCGACAAGCAGTAACGGCTGCCGGAAGCGGCTGTATGGCTGCCCTTGACGCCGAGCGATACCTCTCGCATAAAGAATTTGCCCGCGAACATAACTGGGAGGCGGCACACCACTAAAATAACTCCACCACCCTACTCATTATACTGCTACACTATGAAAACAAGTTACCAGATTGGTATTATAGGAGCCGGTTTTGGTGGAATTACGGCGGCTCTGCGGCTGAAAGAAGCGGGTAAAACCGATTTTGTCATTTTTGAACGGTCAGCAGATTTGGGCGGCACTTGGCGCGATAATGTTTACCCGGGTTGCGCCTGCGATGTGCCTTCGCATTTGTATTCGTTTAAGGCTGCTCCTAACCCAAACTGGTCGCATGTTTTTTCGGGGCAGTCCGAAATATGGCAATACATGAAAACGGTTGCCCAACAACACCAATTAGAGCAACACATTGTGTATGACGCCAACATTACCAATGCTGTTTTTTTGCCCGATGAGGGAAAGTGGCAATTGACCGATACATCGGGCAGAACTTTTACCGTTAAAATGGTCATTTCGGCTACCGGTCCGCTCAATCGCCCCAGTATTCCACCCTTTGAAGGGTTGAGTAGTTTTGAAGGTCAGTATTTTCACTCGGCTGAGTGGGATAAAAACTGCCGGTTGGAGGGTAAAAAAGTGGCGGTAGTGGGCACCGGGGCAAGCGCCATTCAAATTGTGCCGCAAATAGCGCCCAAGGTGAGCAAGTTGTTTGTTTTTCAGCGTACTCCTGCTTGGATTATGCCCCGCCGCGACCGCCCTTATACCACTTTTGAAAAACGCTTGCTAAATATGTTACCCCCCCTGCAAACCCTACTCAGGGAACGCATTTACTGGGTTTCGGAACTGATGGGTCAAAATTTTATGGGCAACAAACTCTTTGGCAAGTTGGCAAAATGGCAAGCTATGGCTAAACTGAAAAAGGAGGTTAAAAACCCCCAAACACGCCAAAAACTTACGCCCAACTATACTATTGGTTGCAAAAGGGTGCTTTTATCAGATGATTACCTGCCTACCTTTAACCGATATAACGTGGAGCTTCTTACCGAATCGGTGAGTCATTTTACGGCTAAGGGTTTGGTAACCACATCGGGCAAAACGGTGGAGGCAGACGTGGTTATTTTTTGTACCGGTTTTCATGCCGCCGATACCATCGGGTTTGATATGAGCATTAAGGGCTTAGAAGGTAAAGACCTGATAAAAGAATGGGCTGCTAATGGCATATCGGGCTATAAAGGCATTACCGTATCGGGGTTTCCCAATCTTGCTTTTATTTTGGGTCCTAATACCGGTTTGGGACATACCTCTGTGCTACACATGATGGACTCGCAAATGAACTACATTATGGATTACCTTGCCCTGCTGGAACAACAAACCCCCAATGCTTACCTCAACACAAAACTGCCGGTGCAGCAGGCATATAACCAACAACTGCAAGCCATGTTTGCCGGCACCGTTTGGGCATCGGGCTGCCAAAGCTGGTATTTAGACAGCCATGGGCGAAATACCACCCTTTACCCGCGCCTAACTGTTGATTACCGAAAAGAAACCCGCCACCTTAACCCCGCCGATTTTGACATAGTAGCCCAATAAAGCAACCGGCACACTTGCCATAGTTGGGCGTTAGTGTTTGATTTTGTTTACCCCTAATTACTTTTTACTGCCTTAATGACCCACCCGCCACAGGAAAAAATAACCCTGCATCTTGCCCCACAAGTTACCGCTGCCTTATTGGTATATGGAAGCGGCGTACAAAAAGGCAAACCCGTTTTTTTGTGTTTACCGGCTATGGGCATTGGGTCTAAACACTACGCCGGCTTAGCCTTTGACTTGGCAAGAAAGTTGCAAACCATAGTTTTTGTTACCGACTGGCGCGGGTTGGGCACTTCATCGGTAAGGGTAAAACGCGGGGTTGATTTTGGCTACAAAGAACTAACCGAAGACCTGCAACAAGTACTGCAAACCATTAAAACCCGATTGCCCAATAATCCGGTTTACATTTTAGGGCATAGTTTGGGCGGACAGATAGCATTTTTGTACAGTGGGTGGGGTAAAATACCTATTGCCGGCATTATATTGCTGGCATCGTGTTCTATTTACTACAAAGGTTGGAACGGGTGGGCAGCCTATAAACTGCTGGCATTTACCAAATTTGCCCGATTGCTTACGCACCTGTACGGCTATTTTCCGGGCAAGCGCGTGGGTTTTGCCGGAAACGAAGCTAAAACAGTTATCCAAGATTGGAGCCATGCCGCCGCTTGTGGTAAGTATGAGCTTGCCAACACCAATTTTGATTATGAGGCAGCAACTGCACAGGTGGTAATGCCTATTTTGGCAGTAGCGGTGGCAAATGATACCTATGCGCCGCACAGGGCAATCCAAAACCTGTGTGCCAAGTTTCACCCAAAATCGGCAGTAACACATGCCACTATTGGGGGTAAAAAAAGCCATCACCCTGTAACCCATAACAACTGCATTAAACATACCAACTTGCTCCTGCCGCTAATTGAAACCTGGTTGCAGCAGATTAGCGCCTTGTAGGGCGGTAATGCTTTTGAGGGGAAGATTACATACAAGAAGGTTTATAAGCAACTCCACACTTCCAAAATACCCTGCTTACACGTAACACTCAAACAGGTGCATATTATTGCAACTAATGGTAATGCCACCACATTACCCTACGGCACGGTTTGAGATACAGCAACTGTGCCTGCCATACCGCTGTTCCACCATACGGTAATTTGGGCAGTGCCCTGCCCTGATACAATACTGCCCCCCGAAACCGTCCACACGTAAGTAGCGCCGGTTTGGGCAGGAACACTGTATGTTTGCAAACTGCCGCCACACGCATCGGAAAAACCGGTAATAGCAAGCGGAAACTGCACCTGAACCGTATGCAGCAGTTTGTTGTAACCGGTGGTGTTTTCCCACGTGCCGTTATTGGCAAGGCGTATGGCGTAGTGCGGATTAGTAGCAAGTGCGGGTTGTGGGTCGGGCAGGTGGAGCAGGAGTTCGTAGTTGCCGCAAGGTATGGTTGGCGGCAGGGCAATGTTTGTAAAAACGGTATGCGAAGCCCCTGCAAACCAATAACGCGGGTTGGCGGATAAAACAGGAAAGGTAAACACAGCGCCCGATACGGTATTTCGGAGCAGGATTTGCACGTTTCGGGCATTAACCGGCGCAGCAAAACCGGTGTTTTGGAGGGTAAAGCTAACCGCCATATTTTGCCCCTGTACGGTGGTTACAGGCAGGGTAGCTTGTGTAAGTTGCAACCGGTAGCCAAGTCGGCGCTTAATGGTTTCTAAACAGCCTTCGGTTTGCCATCGGGTAAGCACATCGGGGTAGTAGTAATCGTTGCAGTAAGTCCAGTGAAAACGGTTCATTTCGTGCAGCGTATTACCGCAGTTGGTATAAGTAGGGTTATCGCCGCAGGTTTCGCCGCCCATAACCAAATATCGGCTTTCGGCAGCCCAGTAGGGTTTTTCGGTAAGGGTATCGGCAAAGGTATAATCGTTATAGGCTACCAAAAAACAGTCGTTATGGGCAGCCAGCCGGCTAAGTGTAGAGCCATCATAGGCTTGGGCAAAGGTAATACTGTCGTTGGGTAGGGTAAGGTTGTAATAGGTGGCTTTAAGTTCGGGATATCGGAGCGAAACGGTGCGATAGGCGGGCAAGGCAGCCAATAGGCTATCGGTTACCTGTTTTCGGTTAGCCCAGTTTTGGGGGGTGAGCGGCGCATCTGCCACTGAGCCAAAAAAATCGCTGTAATAGTTTTCGCCCCAGGTGCCCCAAAATCCGTTGTGCAAGGTAAGAATCACATCGGCATGTTGCTGCAAAACAGGTTTTAGCTGGCTTATGTGTTGCAGCACAATAGATAGCGGAGCATCGCAGTAGGGAGGTATGCCGTTGCCATTGGGTAGGGTGGTACAAAAAGAGTCAATATAAGCAAATCGGGGAATAATTTTAAAACCGGCTTGCCTTACCGTGTTAAAATCGGCATGAATGGCGTTTAAAAATGTCGTGCTTATAGGTGCATTGGTAAATTGGTCAAGAATAAAGTACCTGAAAATGAGGGTTTGCTGGGTGGTACTGCGCAATGTATTTAACTCCGAAATGGTAACCGGTGCAATGTTGCTTGCTGCTGTACGGGAGTATCGGTAAAAACCGCGTTCGGGGTTGGCAAAATTGGTATTATCGGGCAAGTAGCTGACGGTGGTGTTTTGGGCGGTTAATATGGTGCAGCAAAACCAAAACAACATGAGCAGCAGGATTTTCAGGTTAGCGAACATGAAGTGGTTAGTGGTTAGTTATTAGTGATTAGTTGATAAATGATATTCATAACTCATAACTCATAACTCATAACTCATAACTCATAACTCATAACTCATAACAAACTTGATGGTTTCTTTACACAATTGCTCTAATACGGGGAGGTTAAGGTCGGATAGTTTTTTGAAATAGATGCAGGCTTTACCCATGGTAAACTTACCCAAATTGTTGAGCATATGTTGGTTATCATGCCCCAAAGCGGTAACATACAGCGAAAATTGGGCTTTTCGGGGCGAAAAACCGATAAGAAAAGCGTCTCCTTCGTGTCCGCTTGCATACTTGTAGTGGTAGCTGCCAAAACCAATCATGGTGGGTCCCCACATTTTGGGTTCAAAACCCGACCATTCCTGCATTAACGCAATAAGGCTAAAACTGTCTTGTTTCTTTAGTTCATTATCAACAAAGTCGTTGATAAAATCAGTTACATTAACCGCTGTTACTTGTGTCTTGTTTTGTTTTGCCATAGTATAGTTGTTTTGCTGCCCAATTTGGTTAATTGCAGGCTTTAAAAGTAACGATGGTTACCACTCGTTTAGGTTTAGGTTTATGCCTATGTGGTTGTTGCCTCCGGCGGCATGATAAATGGCTTTGGCGTAAGAAAAAGCAAAGCGTTTAAGGCGAATGCTTGCGCCAAATGAAAAACCCGAAAGGGTACGGCGTGCACTGATGCCCAACTCCTGCCGGCGCAGGTGGTTGTAACCAAACCCCAGCAGCAGGGCTTTGCCAATGGTAAACTCGCCGTTAAAAATAAGATGTCGGGCAAGTTTATCGGCAAAATAGCTTTTGTTGGCATCGGGTTGGTTGGTAAATAAGTTATTGGTTTGTTGCAATGCGGGGTCGTTATAGCGTATATCCCACCGGTAAAGGTGGTGGGCTATGATGCTAAACCTAAAAGGCAAGTAGAGCAGTTTTTGGGAGTAACCCACTTGTATATCAAAGGGCAGGTTTTCTTGCACTCCGTTGTAGGTAAGCAGTTGTGCGCCTAAGTTTTTAAGGGTTAAACCCACCGAAATGGGCTGTTTGGGGTGTTGGTAAGCCAAACCTGCATCAATAGCTGCGCCAAAGGAGTTGTAACTTTCTAAGTGCGAACCTATCAGTTTAAGATTTACCCCGTAGGTAAAAAAGGCATATTTTCGGGCAGCGCCAAGGGTAAGTGCATACTCACCACCGCTAAAAGTGCCGTTTTGTGCGCCGGTTTCATCGGTTAGGTCAAACTGACCATACGAAACATACTGTATGCCGGCAGCAAAGGTAGTAGCAAGGCTATCAAAGTGGTGGGCATAGAGGGCGCTGCCGTGGTTAATGCCGGCAAAATAAATATCGTGGTTAAACTGTGCCTGCCGGTGCATATCGGCATTGTAGAGAGCTGGGTTTTGTGCGCCAAGCGCCACATCATTGCCGGCATAAGCCACCTGATAACCACCCAATGCGCTCAGCCTTGCCGATAGGGGAAGGGTTAAAAACCGATAGGCGCTTTGCCCACCGTTTACCTGTGCGCTTGCCCATACCGAAAGCGCTAAAAACAGTACTGCAAAACAGAATACGAATCTTGTCATGTTGAATAATGCATTACATAAGCCAAAATCGGCTGCAAGTTAAGCCAAGATGTGTAATTACCCCATTAAGTTGCAAAAGGAAATACTGAACAGGCAGATATATTGTGTAAAATGAGCGTTAAGCATTGGATTTCCGCACCCAACTTTGGGAAAAGAGCCAATACAACATCGCTCCAAAAATAATTGCCCGATTGGTATTTAGTTATTTAAAGCAAGGTTGGAATTATCTGCATACTCAAATGCTTACAGCAAAAGGCTTTTAAACATCTTGGACAGTGTATTTAGGTGCGCTGCACTTTGTTAATAGGGCATAACTGGGTTACTACCTATATTACGGTGCGCTGCACCATTGCATAACCCCAAAAGCGCATTTTAGGGGGCAGTAGCACACAAGGGGCAGCGCCCCGTAAATCTTGGTAGAACAACCCCAAACCATGTTTTTATCAGGTGCAGCGCACCGTAATCTTGTTGCCCATTTTAACAGGTGCATCTAAACCTTACACAGGCTCTACCCCTCTATCGGGCGTTTGTTTTAAATCCTACCTCGCGTTAAAAACAGGCGATTTCTATCTCAAATTGCGGCTGTACTCTTCCAATTTGTGTATGACCATAGTACATAAAGTTTGGTTAAATAAGCAATTAACATAGGAAAGAGTAGAAAAAATACAAAAAAGCATCGGCGTTCCGATACAAAGCATCGGCGTTCCGATACAAAGCATTGGCGTTCCGATACAAAGCATCGGCGTTTCGATACAAAGCATCGGCGTTCCGATACAAAGCATCGGCGTTCCGATACAAAGCAT
>ERZ761610.869-NODE-869-length-19696-cov-48.931215_pt1 | contig 19696 bp, 15 predicted proteins | sample MGYA00512164_ERZ761610 | MGnify/ENA primary metagenome ERZ761610 (study PRJEB28899, sample SAMN02850038) | bioreactor sludge metagenome | biome: EBPR Sludge; feature: EBPR Bioreactor; material: flocular biomat | place: Australia: Thorneside Wastwater Treatment...
GCTTGTCTTTTTAAAACTTTTTGAACTTATATAAGATGGAATGAAGAGAACCCTTTAATTTGTTTTTATTTTTTGTATTTTTCTAGAAAACTCAAACTTCCAAGACCGGAAATTTGGAGGTGGGTGAGGGCTTCGCACCCCCGTAGAAGCTTTTGCAGAGCCTTGCCTAACTCCTCGGCCAACCCACCCTATTTTCGAATACTCGAAATGCAAAAGGAAATATCACCTTATACCTGGTTCGGGGAAAAGTCTAATTGGATTTTATGATGCCTAAACGACTAGCACTTGCCGATACCGACGCGTTTAGTCTTTGGTGCTACCCTATTTTGCCTGTGACTGTTCTTGAGCCGCTGGTGCGTCTTTGCCCGGCGCGGGCCCTGACATCTGCCCAAAGCCTCTTTGAACGTAGGACGAAGCCTTTATACTGGAGCAGACCTTATCAATCGCTACGATCATTCGTTCTGCTAATTCTGTTGTGCATGCCGAAATCGCCTTAATTTTTGCCTGGTTCTTATCTAATACCTCGAACGGGCCACCCTTTTGGGATCTGATTTCAGTCGTGTGGTGCTCTGACCCTGCCGCATTTTCTACAAAGTTCACCTTAACGCGATCTTCACCGTTCATTTGGATTCTGACTTTTTTAAGAAACGTTTTGTCGGTGGACTTGCTCTTAGCGAACTCGCCGTTCATCTGAAGCACTACCGTTGGTCCATGCGCGGCCGTAAAAATAGTTTCTTTTGCCGGGTTTTGATCATGGCAAAGAATCCCGACCGACGTGATTTTGGATGGAGCATCTTTTGAAACAGCCTTGCTTGAAGGCATTTCCTGTAGCGCGGTTCCCGCCATGCCGAACATACACTCTTTGTTCATCAATTTTCCGAACTCGTCCATGAAACTGGCGTACATCGCTTTAGCCGCGTCATCGTCGACATCAGCGGCATAAGCCGTGGGAATCCATACGTGCCACATCGACGTTTTTGAAGCGCTCTTAGTCCATTTCTTGAAGGCGTCTACTTTTTCGCTAAATGTGGATTTTCCATTGGGAACATACAGCTGATTGTTCACCCAAATCCCACTCGCCGAATCCATCGCCCACCGAGTTGCATCCGCACCAAACTGGATTGCATCCCCTTTTAAAACGGCCAAAGGCAAAGTATGCGGCAAGGCACTCACGAATTTCTTAATGGCGGCTTTGTCCGCCTTATTTTTCTTTGTTGATAAAAAAACTTCCAGGTCATCACGGTTAGCAAAGGAATTCCAAATATCAGCGGCAAGTGCGGTTTCGTAACTATTACGTTCGGCCTTTCCCGATTGAGGCCACATAATCACAAGCGCAAGTGCGCACACTAATACTTTCGACACTAAACCCATACCAAGCCCCCTAAAACAAATGCCCTTGCTTTTATTTTAAGCTTCCTTAGTCGTAACTGAAAGTTCAAAAGAAATTTTCTTTAAGATATCGACTTTAGGTCCAGAAACGGCCGCCAGGTATAACTTAAAGCTTCATTAATCAGGTCATCATCAACTTCGGTCTTATCCCGCAAGACACACAGTGTTTTTGCGACCTCGACCGAAGCATTCAGACGCCTTAATGAACTCAGTTCGCTGTCCAGGCGCTGTTTTAATCCTTGCGACAGATAGGCCGTATTAAATTCTAGCTTCTGTCGACGCGAACTAAAGTCAGCCCGCAGCCTGTTGACTTCATCCGCTACGGTCCGTAGCGAATGCACCTTGTCCGCCTTCTTAGCGGCCTTCATAAACGACAGAATATGAAACCGATCCACCACAGGCCCCGACAGTTTATCGCGGTACTTGTTGCAGCGGGTGTGTGAATACACGCAGTCCACCGCCTTTCCCGGCAGCCACTGGCCGCAGGGGCACAAGTTTGTCGTCGCGATCAGGTGAAAATCACAATCGTATTTCTGGAACTTTTGCCCCCGCGCCAGATGGATGTTTTTATTTTGCATGGGTTCGCGCAAAGCTTCTTGGCATTTGGGATCGAATTCCAAAAATTCGTCCATTAATAAAATACCGCCGTGGGCCCGCGTGATTTCGCCCGGCAAACATTGCGATCCGCCCCCAATCAAGGCCAAGTGGGAAATGGAATGATGGGGGTGAACAAATGGTCGCCAGTATCTGCCCTCGTCCACAAAAAAGTATTTCATCTGGTGCAGGAAGGTTTCTTCATCCGGGGGTTCGGCCAAAAAATTTAGGGATTCAGCCAAGGTTGATTTACCTAAACCACGCGGGCCCATTAGCAATAATGAATGTCGTCCTAAACTGACGATTTTTAAAAGTTCGCGCTCTTCATCCGTAAACAAAACCTGTGCAGGGTCTTTTTCAAATTCGGGAGCCAGGACACGATTTGAAAATACATTGTAAGGCCCTGCGGTTTTATGATCGGCAGCCACCACAGAGTCTTTGATTTTACGAGTAGATTTTTTAGACTTTCCCACATCGGGTTCGTTTATAGAAAATGTTGAAACTAAATCTTTAACCGTTAGAAATTGCGCATGATTTTCATTCAGTAAGCCATCAGGATGATAACCGGTAAGCAGACGTTTTGTTCCGACCATTTTTTTAATCAGCAGCAGATCTGACGAAAATATTTTACCTTCTAAACTGATCTCACCATGGGCGCATATTTCATCGCAGGATAAAAAATCGATTACCCCCAGCGCGGCCAATATCGCAACCAAAACTGGTAATTCCAGGTCCAATGATTTTTTTCTAAAGTCGCCACCCCGCAAGCCTACGATGATCTGTCGACCTTTCGGCATATCGACCTCAAGCAGTCGAAGAACGCTTTTAATTTTTAGAAGGCTTTCTTTTAAGATGGGATCGGCCTGCCCGATCAGATGGATCTGAGGCAACCCGGGAACAAAACTGACTTCAATTTCAACAGGTAACCATTCTTTGTGTCGCTGACTATAGCCGATGACTTTCATAGCGACGCAAAACTGCAAATTTAAAATCGGATTTAGAAAGGAAAAAACTCAAGATCGAACACGAAATCAGAATTTCGTGTTCGATTTATAGATAATTAATGACTATCAAGTTCTGGTTTACGTGACGGAGACGGAGCCGCATCGTTTTCAACACCACTTAATGGATGATGTTCATCGATCGTTTGGTTCAAGCTTTTCGCCGTTACCGTTGTATAGACTTGTGTTGTTTGGATACTGGCGTGACCCAACAGCATTTGGATCGAGCGCAAATCCGCGCCACCTTCTAATAATGCAGTCGCACAACCGTGTCTGAAACGGTGTGGATTAACAGTTTCCGGGAATTCAGCCCGAGATGACCACGCATCTAACCAGCGCCAAACATCCACACGTGAGGGACGATTGCCACGATCATTGATTAATAACGACGGCGTCGCATCCTTGATCAGGTGCTGACGCACTTCTTTTAGGTAATAGCTTAAGCTTTCTGCTAACTTTTCCGTTACAGGGACTAAACGTTCTTTATTGCCTTTACCCAAGATTTTGACCCAGCGGTCCGTCGGATTAAAGTCATTTACGTTTAAACCCGTAAGCTCAGTAACTCGGCATCCCAATCCGTACAATAAAAGCAATGTTAAGCGATTACGTGACGTTTTATTTGCGTCAGGAACCACACACGCTTCAAACAAGCGTTGAAATTCCTCTTGAGTTAATGATTTCGGTAGAGACAGTTTGATTTTAGGTGGTTTCAGTTCGCGAAGCTCCGGAGATTTAATCCCTTTAGATTCACAGAAGCGGAAATACGTTCTGATGGATGAAATCACACGCGCTTGCGAGCGAGGCGATAGGTTTTCATTCTTCATGTACTCGTAGAAGTTGATCACGGGTGCTGTTGGATTCTGTTGTCTAAACTTAATCCAAAGCTCTAGATCACGGCGATACGCCATGATTGTGTTTTGAGATCGACCTCTCACATTTTGTAACTCTTCAAAAAATTCAACCCACAAATTTAATTCCATATAAGCATTAGAATTACAAATAACTCTAAAGTCAATGAGTTCATTTCTATGAATTCCGTGAGTATTCAACTGATGAAATGACAGATTCTTAAAAGTTAAAGTGGTTCCAATTTGGTTTCTGATTTCGCCTTGAAATGCTCTCTGAAAGAGCAATTCAAGTCATAGGCTGTGAATGCACAAACGCGCTCATCATTGTGTTGATGAACGCGTTTCTTTGTTTTTCTAAATTTATAATGTTCGAGCTCTAGTACGTTACATAGAAGCCAGGGTCATTACATGAAACCTGCTGACCGTTGATAACCGCCGTTGTCGGAGTCAACATCCCATTAATGTGGGTAATTTGCCCCGAACCGTTCAAATCACCGATCTGACCACCGGTAAGCGTAAACAGAACTTGAACACCATTTCCCGTCGCTACCAGCTGCATCGTACTCAAGAAGCCACCAGAGGTCATTTGTCCCACTTGGTTGTAGTTTGTAATCTGATACTGACCCACCGGAATTTGGCAACCATAGGAATAGCCATAGCTAGTAATTGGCGTTGTCACATTCATCGTACCGTTTAGAACGATCTGACCAACATAGTTTTTAGCCGAGCTATAACCGCCGTAGGTGTACTGCAATTGTTGAATCACAGTTTGATCACCGAGCATATTCCACTGAATCGTGAAATAGTTGCTGCGAGATATCGGCTGCGCCAATTGCGCTTGCGCAAATGTACATCCCGCACAGTTACCAATTAAACCTGGATTCGTGATGGGCGCCGGTGTCGCGTAGACAGTGCCCGAATCGCTTTTCTTTTGGCAGGAAATCAAAACTGCAAAAGAGATTGCAATTAATCCTGCGAATTGGACCGTTTTAGCTTTCCAATTACTCTTTGTTGAATAGTTTTTCGTTTCCATAAAATCTCCTAATTAAATCCTTATTTTTTTATAAATTAAATGCGTTTGCTTTCGATAAACCAGTGAATGTTCCTAATTTTCTGTACCCTTGAGCCGTTGTCGGATAAAGAGCCGTCTTATTCATGATTTCAGTTGATCGACAGTCATATGGACCTGTGTAGATAAACCAGCATTTACGATATGGGCTTTGCTGAGCCATCGATTGTGCAAAGTTCTTGAAGTACACTGAACCACTTACATAACCTGTGCCTTGTCCGTCACCTTGATCAACCGTCTTGTCGACAACTAGGATGATTGAACCGTACTGATCCTGGAACATACCTGTAAATACAGTCTTACCGTCTTTGCTAAACCAGTAGTTATATACAGATTCCATTACATCGTTGTCTTTTAAACCGCTGATGCTTTGGTTTTTACCTTCACCGGATTCAAATGTCCCTTGATACGACTGACCATTATCTTCGTAAGAGATCTTGATCGAACCGTAAAATCGTAACGATCCATTATCTTTCAAATCCACAGAGATCTTGATATTCTTTGGACTATTCAAAGGATGCGTTCCTACATAGGAATTAAATGTTGTGAAATCAACTGGAGTGAAAGTAACCACATCACCATCTGAATCGGATAAACCACCGTCTGTTCCACCACCGCTTGGTGTACCTGGATCAACCGGGTTTGTAACAACCGGAGTATCCGTTACTGGCGGAGTTGCTGTGCTTGTCTTATTAGAACAACCAACAACCAGGGAACCTAGAACTGCTATTAATAGTAACTGTTTTTTCATATACTCCTCCTTCATTTTGAAGGGCTTTGTCTAGATATTGTGCTATTCTCGTACCACTTTTAAGAGGCGTGCCAACTGATCTATGTGATGAACTCCGCAAGGGAATCTCATCATGAAACGAAATTCAGAAGTGTTGTCGCCTGCTGAAAACTGACCTTTTTTGCGAACCTGTCTCATGACGGTACACGTATATTTGATTCCACAGATGGTCACTTTGTCTAAATCTCTACATTAGAAATTTGGAATGCGTTCGTTTACTATGTCTCTTTTTGATTCAAGGATTGCGTATGAAATTAAGCCTTTTTACTGTCGTCGTTTTAGCGTCTTCGTTCACCTATTCCCTAGACTCATACGCCGAAACCAGCTCCTGCCAAGGTTTTTATAAACAGCCCAGCGTTACGTACGCGCTTTGGCTAGAAAAATCCTCACCGGCCCGCACGGTTTGGGTTCGCAACGAATCAGGCAAAACACTGCGCGAATTACATGACTCTAAAAACTATCAAACGATCTCTGATGCCGTGTTAAGCCAAAACTCAAAATCCACAACACTCAGTTTTGATGGCAATTCAAACGCAAATTACGAGTTGCGCTTTATGGGCCTAGCCAAGCCTCAGTCCCTATTTCGCATCACAAAAGAAGGTCGATCAGAGATCTTAACTACGGAATCCATCACCAAAGACGCGTCATTTTCCCTGCTTCAAGTCTATGCCTCACCCAAGGATTCCCACGTCATCCTTGTAGCATCGGACAATGGCAACACTGATGTTTTTCAAACCTATGTATACGATTTGAAATCAAAACAGGTCGTCCGTCATTTTCAAACTGATGGACAGCAAATCACTTGGAAAAATAAAAACGAGTTTTTCTTCGTTGATGCCGGTAAAAAACTACGCGGCGAAAAAGGTCCATTCTTGAGCCTTTACAATCTGGAAACGGGCTCGGTCCAAGCGGTCAAAGACCAGAACCTGATATTTGTTGATAAAAACGCGTTTATTAAATTCGACGATGGCCATGCGCACTTAATGATCAAAGACAGACAAAAGATCTTCTTACCTAAATCTATTTTTAATTTCGACATGTCGTTAGACTCGATTTCTGTACGTGAAAATGGCGACACCATGATATTTGCCAATGATTCTTGGAATAACAAAGGCCGAGTTCTAAGACACACACGAGTTCAAGGCAAAAATCGCTGGGAAACACTGTACGAAACACCTAAAGATTCAGTGATCGAGTCGGTCCAATTCAACCAAGATCATATTGCCGTGAACGTCTTCTGGGGCCCTTCTGTTGTTACCAAAATCCTAGATTATTCCGGCACAGAGTTAGCTCAGGTGACAGCTCCGGGTTGTTGCTTAATGACGCAGGTTAATTACACGGCCGGTGCGGATATCGTCGATGTTTCACTCAGCAGTCATTTCAAATCGCATGCGACATTTAAGTATTCACTAAAAGAAAAGCGATTTCTAGATTCGACGGTGGAAAAACAGATGATGAGTCACGATGGGATCGACTATACAAGCGCGATTCACTGGGCGACGAGTAAAGACGGAACAAAAATTCCGGTGCGTTTGACGTACAAGAAAGATCTAAAACGTAACTCGCAAAATCCACTTTTAATCTATGGATACGGCGGCTTTATGTTAGCGGGTTATATGAATTCATTTAACGCTAAAATGGATGCGTTCTTTATCAAAAACGGCGGTATCATTGCTGGCCCGGCCTTACGCGGTGGTAACGAATACGGAAAAGCGTGGCATGAATCAGCGATGTTTGAAAAGAAACACAAAACGATGGAAGACTTCGTGGCGGCTGCCGAACTTGTGCATAGTTTGCAACTATCATCACCTAAAATCACGGCTATCCAAGGCTGGTCAAATGGCGGATTTATCGCCTCGGCAACGGGCCTACTGTACCCCAATGTTATCGGTATCGTTGTTTCGGGTAATGGCGTAAATGATCAGACTCGCAAAGAAGTTCTGAATCCTGAATTTGGTAATGGCTGGGCCTATGAATATGGCGACAGCAGAAAACCCGACGTACTCGCTTACCTAAAACAATGGAGCTCGGTGTATCGTGCGCAGTTGCCAAACGAAACGCCGCAGATTCTGATCGCAAATGGTCGCGATGATTCCCGCGTGAATGCCGCTCATTCGATCAAGTTAGCTCACGCACTGAAAGAAAATTCAACTACGCCAGAAAATGTATACTTGATGTCGATCCCAAATTCGGGCCACTTTATGACTTCAGTCGCTTATCAAAATATCATTGCATGGAAATCTCAAGCTCTGATTTGGACTTTCTTATTTGATAAGATGGGAATGACGGCGGCGTTCTAAAAATAAGTCGTCGACTCGCACAACACCCGTCAAAATCCAGGACGGGTGACTATCGCAAATAGCTAAAACTCCGTACCCTTTCTCAATGTAATACGTGTCCTATTTTGATCCCGGACCTTTCTATCCCCTTAGCATTTGCTATACTGATTTCAGTTATTAAAATTCAAATTGGGGGTTACATGTTCGGTGACGAAAATGACTATAAGTTTCAAATGGAAGTAGATTCCGCAAATCACCTAGGTATCACACCAGAAGCGATAAACGTTGAAGCAGATAACTCTCTATATAACTCACAGAGTGGCTTTGCAGACATCGCGGTTTTATCGTCTCTACAAACCTTCACCCAAGATACTCAGCAGGTAGCGGCTCAAGAACCTGTGTCTGAATTTATTGCTCAGGCAGATACGATACTGTTTGATAGCGAAGGCCATCCGTATGTGAATAACTCGATTGATGCGTCACATATTGCCGCTGTTGAAAGTCTACCGACGGATATCGTAGCTCGCTTTGATCAAGACGAATAAGGTATTAAGATTAAAATTTAAATAATCACTAAATCGGCCGTCCCTAGGGTGGCCGATTTTTTTTGCCCACACACAGCTAGCCCACACCCAGGTGGGAAACGTAGAAATCATAATAGCGCTGGCCGTGGGTAATCAGATCTTTGTGATGTCCACCTTCGGCCAAATGGCCCGCCTCTAAATAGAGAACCTTATCAACTCGAGTCGCTAAATGCGTTCTGTGGGTAATGAATACAATTGTTTTTTCGTGGTATAAACGTAGCACGCGTTCGACAATGCGTTTTTCTAAGCTTGGATCTAGGTAACTAGTAGCTTCATCAAACAATAATACAGACGGATCATGGTACAAGGCGCGTGCAATTAGAAGACGTTGTTTCTGCCCTTCACTGACGCCCAGGCCACCTGGCTGCAGAACAAAATCATAGCCACCCGGTTTAGCCAGGATCTCGTCATCCATTTCTACGATTTCAGCCACTCGTTGGACTTTTTCAAAATCCGGTGACGAGTCACCGAGTGCGATATTTTCGATGATCGTTCCTCCAAACAAGGAACCCTCTTGAGAAACCAATCCAAATGAAGAACGAATAAATGACAATGGCCACTGATCGGCACGGCGGCCATCTAACACCACACTACCCGCGTTCGGCTCGTACAATCCCGCCATCAAATTAGCAATGGCCGATTTACCTGAACCCGTCGGACCTAAAATCACGACCTTTTCACCTGGGTTAATTTTAAAACTGACTGACTTCAGTGTTGGATTTAAATCATAACTAAAATCTACGTTTTGAAATTCAATTCCACCCATAAGTTTTTCTTGATTCGACGCCACGGGCTCATCATCTAGTAATTCCACCGGAGCATAAATGAAATCGTTAATCATCGATAACGTCGGGCGAATAGATAGGTACTGAAAAAAATTCGTCGTCAGCATCTGCAAGGGCGAAAAGATCTTAGGCACTAAGAACGAAGTACCGATCACCTGCCCCAATGACAAAGCCCCTTCGGTGTACATTTTTAGCGCAATCAGCAAACAGAAAATCTTAACCCCTTCAGCGACTACAAAATGGATAACTTGGAATAAAGAATTTACCAAACCAATCTGTTTAAAATTTTTAGCAGCCGATGCTGCCAAGATTTCCCAGCGCCAACGCGTGGTCAGCTGGCCCTTTAATGACTTCATATCTTCAGCGGATGTGAAGTGCTCCATCAGCATTCGATTTTCTTGCAAGCGAATACGGGAATCATCGATCTTTAAACGTTCAATACGATTTCGAAATAAATAGGAAAATAACATTTCAAATGGTACCGCAGCAATAACCACAAATACTAATGTCGGATGATATAACCACAACACGCTCAATGAACCAAAAATAAGAAACAGACTCAGTATACTGCTAAATACACCCGAGGTCAGAATTTGCCCCATCTGATCTACTTCTGCAATCCGACTAAGCACACCCGACGTGCCAAAACTGCGGAAAGTTTCAATTGGCAAAATAGAAACACGTTTTAAAATTTTATTTTTTAAACTCAAAACAAAATTGGCACCAATATCTGAAGTTAGTTTTTGACTAAAGCTGCTTAACCAGCTGCTGGTAATCGAAAAGAATAAATAGACGCCTATAATTGGCCCAAGCAACTGGGTTTCTTTATTCATGATCACGCTATCAAATAAATACTGAATCAACACTGGCAGCAATAATTCAAATAGGTATCCGAGCATTCCCGCAGCGAAAAATAACCCGACCCATTTTTTATGTTCAAACAGCATTGCGATAAATGATTCTGTCGGCACGTCTGGATCCGGACGTTTTTTAATGCCTTTACCTGGCGACAAACAAATCGCACGCTTATCCACACGACGAGACTGCAATTCAGATAAACTCGTAACGGTGACCAAACCACTTTCTGGATCACCAACGATAGCGTCGTCACCCATTGTCGCAAAAACAATTTTCAATCCACTATCTTGATGAACAATAAATGGCCAAATGGTTTCATTTTGCGGGATCTCTTCAAAGTAAAAGAACTCGCAATCAAATCCCAAGGCTGTGCTGAATTTTTCTAAACTGTCTAGAGACGGTGTACTGATTAAGCCTTTTACTTTAGCGTCCGCTCGTTTTTGTCCCATGGGAAAACCCATGAACGCCGATAGTGTGGCAATAATTGAAACTAAACTGCGGTCGTCGCCATGACTGACTTCCATAAATGGCGGAACGAATTTCCATAAATGGAATTTTGCTTTTGCTTTGTTTGACAACGGTTCTGAACCGACCTGTGCGTATTGCCGTTCAACTGGTGTTTCAGACATCCCTGTATCTGTAGGCTCATCCGGACGAGCCACCTTGCTACGACCGGCACTAGTAAATATCTCTAGGTATTTTACAAATTCTTTTCCTAAACCAGATTCCACCCAATCGGATTCCGCTAAATACCATAGCTTATTATTTTCGCTACCTTTAAACTGTACGGTGGTTTGCAACAAATCAAACAGGACCGCATCTCCGGCCTGGTAATTAATTACTTTTCGTTTTTGCGAATTCAGCTCAACATACCCGTGGACTTCACCTTGTTGAACAATACAGAACACACGGTTTTTAACTTTGGTACCAATAGTTTCGATGCTATCATATTTTAATTTCGAAACGATTTTAACTACAGCATCATAGGTCATACCGATACCGCGCATATCCCGCTTAGTTTTTTGCAGAATTACGGAACTCGACATGCGGCCCAGATAACTGTAGGCTTCGGGATTTTTCTTTAAGGCCTCTTGGCATGGTCCCCACTGAATTTTTAGAACGACGCAACTCGATTCCGCAATCCAATCAAACTGCCAAGCTTTTTCCCCTAGCATGAGGGGGCGTAGTTCAAGTGTACGACCGGCTTTTAAACGCTCCATTTCTGGTCCATTCTTAGAACGTACTGAAATTTCGCCGTCTAGAACCAAATACAAAAATCCTGGCACGTCTTCACGTTGAATTTTTTGGCCACGATCTGTTTTTTGCATTTGGGCCGGCTGCAAAAGATTTTGTAGATCCGCATCCGAAATGAAATTCAGCATCGAACCTTTGATAACTTTAATATAGGAGTTTATACCGAATAACATTAGTTAAACCCCACTTGATTTCTATATAGCTCGGCATACTCGCCATTTAGGGAAAGCAATTGATTGTGAGTACCCGATTCAATGATACGACCTTGCTTAACTACAAGAATTCGATCAGCACGTTTGGCAATCGCGATATTCTGAACAACGTAGACGATCGTTTTCTTTTCCGCTGTCTTTGACAGGCTATCTGATACGCCCTTTTCAGTGATTTTATCTAAATACGCCGTGGCCTCATCCAACACGATAATATTCGGATCTGAATAAAACATACGCGCCATAGCGATTAACTGACGCTCACCACCCGACAAACCACGTCCGCCTTCTTTTAGTTTATACGAATATCCACCAGGTAATTTTTCAATAAAGGCATTGGCTCCGCAAATACGAGCGGCGTTTAAAATCGCACCCGAATCAATTACGTCATCACTCAAAGAAATATTTTGAGCAATCGTTCCAGAAAACAATGTCGGTGTTTGGGCCACAAAACCAATTTGAGACTGGAACGAAACGGGATTGATCGTACGCGCATCAACCTCATCAAAGAAAATTTTTCCACCCGTTGGTTCATTCATCTTAGCAATTAACCTCGCTAATGTAGATTTTCCAGATCCACTGGGTCCAACAATCGCAACAGTTTCACCGGTATTAATGGTGAAACTGATATCCTGAAGCACAAAAGGTAGCTTATCGTTGTAGCGGAAGTTCACGCGCTCAAAACGAATATTTCCATCTAAAGAAACAACTTTCAAAGTTTTAGATTGCTCGGAATTATCCATTTTTAAAAACTGACCGGTCATATTGTATAGACCCTGCATTTGAAAATTGAAAAACACAGTTAATAAGCCCAAAAACGGACCTAGTGAGTAATTAAAAAACATTGTCAGCACCATCGCACTATGAGTCGTTACATGAGCCTTAAGACTTTCATCAATAGCCACAAATAAGGACAGCGCAATCCCCGCTTGAAAAATAGCTCGACCGATAAAATTGTAACCAGAATTAGATTTAGTGAACGCCAAGCTGGAACGCGTGACACTAATGAATTTACTTTTAATTTTTTCATGCATCCAGTTTTCTGCTCGACTAACTTTGATGCTTTCAAAACCTTTTACCAGGTCCGTAACCAGATCATTTAATTCCTGTCGGGCTTGAGACGAACTCATTTCTTCGGAATCACCATTTCGTCGCAAATAGGCTACGACAACAACACCGACAATTGCAGCAGTTAAAAGTACAGCTGCCGATTGCCATACAAAAAAACCGATAGAAATTAAACACACACCCAATGTTAAAAGGTACTGTTTGATTTCAATTTGATTCGCACGCAGGCCGGACATCACAAACTCGACCATTTGGATACGAGATCTAATGATTCCCGATTTTATCGCCGTTACTTGATTTGTAGGCTGCTGTAGAAATAGCCTAAAAAAGAACGGTTGGATGCTGGACTTAAATGTCGCAGTAATCGAATTCGAATAGAAATTATATGCCAGAATCGCCGTCACTTGGAATAAAATGAAAATAAACAAACCTGTAATATAGGTACCCATGTGATCGATACGACTTAAACCCACCGTCTGATTGATAAGCCCCAGCAAATAGGCAGGAACGGCCAGGATTGCAACCGATTGGAACAGTTTAAAGATATATACATTTCTGAATTCATTGCGATTTAAACTAAAAAAATAATTCAATAACATCTTACCCGCGACTTCTGGTTTTAGTTGCGAGATCTTAGCCGATGTTTTTGTGATCGTTTTTAAATGCGTTTCTGTCACTTGCAAAAAATAGTGGGCACCAATAGATGTGAAATACTCACGGGTAATTGATATCAATCCATGTTCCGGGTCCATACATAAAACAGAGTCTTTACCCATTTTCAGAACCAACAACGGTCGCCCCAATGCATAGTGCACCATGGGAAAGTTAGGCTGATAGTCCGTTCCGTCTGGAATACGAATAATATTGCACACAAATCCCATATCTTCCAAAATCTGGGCCGTCGATCCCAGATTTAGAAACGACTTTGCTTTTGCTAAAGCTAAGATCTGCTTTTCGTTAGCGCTGTAATCTAAAAATGCTAATAAATTCCATAAATTTATAAAGGCAAACGACGCCGGTTCGGATGCTTTACGCACTCGTGATGGATCCACATGCCAACCCAGATCATGAAGCGAATCAGACTCTTTAGTAAATTCCAGCTCGTTAACTTCAATTGTCGTATCAAACTTACTGATTAGACTCATGATCACTGGCTCAGTTACCATTTTTCCCAGAACAGCCTGCGGGATATTATTCATTAATGTTTGCAAATCTATCAACAGTAACGTCGCTGTTTCTTCCACTTTAAATTCAAATCGCTTGTTACTGTTTTCCGGGAAATAAGAGGCACCCATCCAGTGACCGCGATGTAATTTTACTTTTACACTTTCTGACGCAGAGGCATTTTCGACTGAAACCACACCCTCCTCGATAAACATCAAGGATTTGCGTTTTAATTGAATGGGAGTGTTTTTTTCGACTACAGCTTTTTCAATCAAACTACGCATTAAAGCGTGAACATTGGCCAGAGGAACTTCGTGATCTAACAACCAATTGAAAAAATTAAAAATTGATTTTGAGGCCGTAAGCAATGCAATTTTTTTCAAATCACTTTGGTCCGTGAAAATACTTAAAAAATTGGAACGACTGACACTAAATACAGAGGCTGATCCGTACAGAGTTTGAACCACAAATGGATAATCAATACCCTCTAAAACTTCGCGGAACCCAATCAGCTCGCTGGACTCAACAGAGCTAATCACTTTGTTTAAGCCAATGTTCTCACTCGAAACTTTGATTTGTAATGGTATATTTAGCGGGATTAACAGTGATTCCAGCCTTGATCGTCCTGTTACGATTGTGCTGCCTTGTTTGTAACTACGAACTTCGCCTAATGCTAAAATCGCATCTGCCTTTTCCGGAAAAAAACGTAAGAAACTGGTTTCAGGCAATTTGCCCACATACATGGTGTCCATGACGTTGGTTTCTGAAAAGAAATTGGGCTGCAATAAGGTAGGTACGTCTTCTTGATACGCATTACTCATTGCTTAACCTTTACGTTTTCTTTTACACGGAATAAAACGCGATAAATAGATTTGGCCAATGATTCGAATCGAGTTACAATACGACCCTTCAGAGTCATACCTAATAAGATAGGCTTTTCACCGACTCCATTACTTAATGAAGATACGGGAATTGAAACTTTAACTTTGAAATTGGTATTCGCCGGCCCCCGCATGTTTTCTTCGATATCAGCAGAAACGACATCCAAGATTTTACCATTGATTGTGCCAAAATCTAATTCTGGCATTGAATCAATCGAAATAATGACTTCGTCACCAACTTTGATATTTGCGATGTCTTTGTTGGCCACTTCGATCAGCGCAATATTGGCGCTGTTTGCCGGGATAAGCTCCATAAGTTCTTGGCCTGTCGTTACGAGCTCGCCCGTGCCTTTGATTTTTAAATTCGAAATCTTGCCGTCGATGGGGGCTTGAACTGCATAGGTTTTGCCAATTTGTTCTGTTCGATCGATAAGTTCCTTGGTTCGTGCTTTCAAGGTGCGACGAACATCTTTGATTTGCGAAGCGGCTGTTCTGAAACGATCTGCAATCGAGTTTGATTCACGAGCAATGTACGACTCTAAGTTTTCCACATCCGTGGCTTGCGCAATCTGCGCTTTACGACGAGCAATATCGGCCAATTTTTTCTGAGCGAGCTTGATTTGGTTGCGAGTTCCCGCAACGCTTTTTTCCAAATCGTTGTAACCATCAACCACCGAGTTCAAGTGGCGGATCTGATCGTTGATACTTGCCATCAGATTCGACATCTCGCCTTGCGTTTTGATGCTCAGGTAAATTTGAGTCAGTTGCTGCAATAACGTACGGCAGTTCAAACACAGCGCTGTATCTGGAAGATCATTGATCAACTGAAGACCTTTGATCATGTTTTTGAGCCTGTCGATGCTTTCTTGAGATAAACTTTCACGTGCCGTTACCAACACCTGCCCACGTTTCACGACGTCACCATCGTGCACGTTCACCTGGGCTACTGTGAATGTACTCAACGATCGCAATGGAACGGATGGCAGTGACGACACGACACGCCCCGGGCCTTCTACTACTACCGGCACTTTAGCTTGGCTTGCATAAATGAAAAAGCAAACAACAAACACGAATAAAAACGCGACACCTAATTGGCTTAAAAACGACGGGCCTTCAGCGACTACATCAACAGCAGCCCAAGATATTTTATTATCTTTGAAAAAATGTTTTTGATTCTGAATTTTTCTATGATTGCCCACTACGATATCTATCGGAGAACACAGGCTTATTTTGTATTAGCAAAAGGTCGTGTTATATCTACTATTTTGAAGCCAGACGTCAGCTGCTAGGTTTTTGTAATGCGGCGAATTGCATAAAGTCAGCAGCTGACTTTATTTGCGGGCGGCTAGACGAGCGGCGCGACGGGATTTCCCTTCTTCGAAACGGCGTTTGTCTTCGGCGGTTTCTAGAACTAAGTCAGGGACTGTCGTTGGTCGGCTGTTGGAATCTAGGGCTACGAACGTTAGGTAGGCCGACGATGTGTGAAAGAGTTCGCCTGTTCTTGGGTTTTCTGCGGTTACTTGCACTCCAACCTCCATTGAGGTCTTGGAAACAAAGTTAACCTTGGACTTTAGGTTTACTACCCAACCCTTTTTAACTGGGGCATAAAATGACAATTGATCGATGCTAGCAGTAACGACTTCGCGATTGCAGTGTCGTTGGGCAGAAATAGCAGCGGCGATATCGATCCATGACATGATCGTACCGCCGAATATTGTATCTAACGAATTAATGTGAATCGGAAGAACAAGTTGGGTCATTATCACTTCACTAGCCGATACCGGTTTTGATTGAAGCATCTAATGACCCTACTAATTACATTCCCATTGCGCCGATATCAGAATTACCTGAACCACGGTTCAATTGGCTAGCAGAAGCAGGTAACGTAGGCGCTGCTACTGTTGAACTTCCAGCCGGGATTGTTTGTGTTTGTTGAGCACCAAACTGATTAGAAATGTTTTGAGTTTGGATTGCCGCATTGTTCTCGATTCTGTTGTCATCAGCAGAGAAACCAAGATGAGGAAGGCACCACACGATTAATTGTGCTCTAGATTTTACGTTCATCTTTTTGTAGATGTTAGTTAAGTGGAACTTAACCGTTTTTTCTGTAACGAATAGTTGGTTTGCAACTTCCTTGTTAGAAAGACCTTTTGAAACTAGTTCCGCTACTTCTGACTCTCTATTTGAAAGTCCCTTCTGAATTAATGTATCTCTGAGCATCCTTGCTCCCTCCCGCTAAATTGTTGTTAAACTTAAGACCTTTGTTCCCTGACTTTCGGTTAATCTTACACTTTCTCATTCTGATAACTTTAGTCTATTTTTCTTGATTCAGCCTTATTCATCCTGAAAAAGACCCAACCCGTACTAAACTTTCCGCTGCTATCTACCTGAAAAGGCGACTTTAGACCCCCCGTTGAAAGTTGAGAACACACCACCTGAATCTAAGTCTGCCCAATATTTTTTTTTGAAGCAAGCTTCCCAGACTACAGTTTTAAAAAACTAGACCGATCGTATCATAGATTCACAATAGTGTCTTATACAGGAGATAATATGTTCCCAGCTAATACGAAGTTCTTAGTGATCGACGATTTCGCTACTATGCGAAAAATCATCAGAAAAATTTTAACCGAACTTGGGTACACTCAAGTCGAGGAAGCTGATGACGGAGCTACTGCCCTTCCACTAATTCAACAAGCCCACGAAGCGGGCCAGCCGTTCCAATTTATTATATCGGATTGGAATATGCCTAAAATGTTAGGTATTGATCTATTACGCGCCTGCAAGGCCGATCCTAAATTTGCTAAGGTTCCATTTATGCTAGTGACAGCGGAAAGTGAGCAAAAACAAATCCTGGAAGCAGCGAAAGCCGGTGTTTCTGACTATATTGTTAAACCATTCAATGCGGCGACTTTAAAAGCTAAACTAGAGAAAGTTTACGCTAAAACCAACAACCAAGCTGCGTAAGCTAAAAGAGGATTACAATGAGTGCGGCTCCTAAAATGCAAAATCCACTTTTGGATAAAACGTTAATTAATTCATTTATTGAAGGCGTTTCTAAAACACTTGAAACTATGGCGAGCACAAAGGTGACTTACGGAAAACCGTTTGTGGAACAAAAGTTTTCGGCTCGCGGTGAAGTGGCGGGCGTAGTGGGCATGGTATCCAACGAATACAAAGCCACCCTAACCCTTAGCTTCCCAAAACCCGCTATTCTTCTTATTTTAGAAAATATGCTGGGCGAAAAGTACACTGACATCACTGATGAAGTGTTTGATGCTGTAGGCGAATTAACTAATATGATCTATGGAAGCGCTAAAGGTACTTTGAATGATTTAGGATATAATTTTGAAATGGCGATCCCTACTGTGATCAAAGGTCAATTCATTATGTTACAGCATTCTAAATCAGCTACTTTGGTAATTCCGTTTAAATTAACGAATCAAACTGAGTTCTATATTGAAATCTCAGTGTACTAAAAAGTAGACTCTAATTATGAATGATGGCGGACAGCCTAAACACAAAAGCGTCTTTGTAATTTCCAAAGACGCTTTTTTTTTAGCGCGCATCACTGAGCTCCTGGTCGACTTTCCCGACTTTAAATTCGAGAAAACAGATGACATTCTGGCATTCACGGAATCAGTCGATGCCATTCACCCCTATCTATTTCTAATCGATGGCAATCTTGGGCAAGGGCCCGTTCAGGAATGGACACAAACTTTGAAGATGAGTTTCGACAAAATACCTTTGATCGTATTCCACTCAACAGCAACCCCGCTTAATTTTGAATCCATCCGAAAAAATGGAGCTGACCAATTAATTCATTTCAATTTCGACAAAGAATTTATTATTGAACTTTTGCTTGAAATCGTTCCTTACGAGTTTGCAGACAATCAAATTCCACTGGCCGCCCTGAGCTCGATTAATAGCGAAGATTTGAGTGCCGATTTGGAAATTAACTTTGACGTTTTTGTTCACCTTCCTTTTAACAAAAAAACCATCCTATATAGAAAAAAGGGCGCTACATTAGAAACCGAAAAGCTAAAGAAAATTGAAGCTCAAGATCAGCGCTTATATTTTAAAAAGACCGAAAAAAAGAAATTTCTTGAATACGCACGAACAGCTCAGACATTAAGCAATAAAGAAAACCCTATCGCCGAAACAGAGCGTTCACTGAAAACGAAAAAACTAATTTTTGAAATCATGTCCGAATTCTTCAATCAAGAAGGAACTGATTTCAAAGGCGGACGAATCATTTATGATCGTTGCCGCGAAATCGTTCAAGAGTATGACTTACTACGCCCACATACACCAGTGGAGGCCTTTGCGAAAGTTCTTCGATTCACGGGACAAGAGCGAACATTCTACAATGAAGCCATCAATCTGTCGGTGTTTGCCGCGATGTTTGGACATATTTTAAATTTAACTCCTGAACAGATTGAATCGCTTGCCTTGGCCGGCCTATTACATAACATCGGGCTTAGCTACGTTGATAACTATGAACTACAAACAGATATTTCAACTTTATCTCAAGAACAATTAACTACCTACTATAGTTACCCGGAAAAATCCGTGCTGATGATCAAAAGCAAAAAGGTTCCTCTGCCTCCCTTAGTTTCTGACACGATCATCGAGCACCGAGAAAACATGGATGGATCAGGTTTTCCAAATCATCTCTCTAGCACAATCAAGCTGTTACCCCGAATTTTGCGTATCGCATACGAATTTCAAAATATGACCGCACTTACCCGAGCCGACAACAAGCGCACGGGCACAAGCGCCCTAATCGAATTAAAAGAAAAAGTAATGGCCTCACAAATCCCATTGGATCTAAATACTGTTTTATCACTCGCCAAAGTCGTCAAATAATTAAGAACTGGCCCCCTAGCGTGCATTTAGGGCCGAGCGCGGCTCGGGTGCATAAGT
>ERZ761610.877-NODE-877-length-19560-cov-16.845783_pt1 | contig 19560 bp, 15 predicted proteins | sample MGYA00512164_ERZ761610 | MGnify/ENA primary metagenome ERZ761610 (study PRJEB28899, sample SAMN02850038) | bioreactor sludge metagenome | biome: EBPR Sludge; feature: EBPR Bioreactor; material: flocular biomat | place: Australia: Thorneside Wastwater Treatment...
GGATGGCCTGATTCGCGGGATAAACCCGCTCCCACAGGGAGCCCCGGGCCGACGCGCCTTTCCCGTTCCCCGTTCCCCGTTCCCCGTGCCCCGTTTTTGCTTCTCCGGAGCCCCGCGCCATGACCCTCGCCGAGATCGCCCTCAGGCGCCCGGTCACCACGATCATGCTGTTCATCAGCTGCGTGGTGTTCGGCCTGCTCAGCGCGCGCCTGCTCAAGCTCGAGTTTTTCCCCGAACTGGATGCGCCGTTCATCCTGGTCAGCGTGCCGTACCCCGGCGCCACGCCGAAGGAAGTCGAACGCGAGATCGTGCGGCCGCTTGAGGAAGCGCTGGCGACGATTTCCGGTATCGACAACATGTACGCCAACGCCGACGAAAACGGCGCCAACTTCTTCCTGGTGTTCGACTGGAATCGCAACATCAAGGTCAAGCTGTCGGAGGTGCGCGAACGGGTGGATGCGGCGCGTGGCGAGTTGCCGAGCGACGTCCAGCGCATCCAGGTGCTGAAGTTCTCGACCAATGACGAGGCGGTGCTGCAGATTCGCCTGTCCAGTACCTCCACTGACCTGGTCAATGCCTACGACCTGCTGGAACGCCGGATCAAGCGGCCGCTCGAGCGGATTCCCGGCGTCGCATCGGTCGAACTCTCAGGCGTGCAACCCAACGAAGTGCGCATCGATCTGTTGCCGGAGCGCATTGCGGCACACAACATCGATCTGAATGGGCTGTCGGCGCGACTGTCGGCCGCCAATTTTTCGACCTCGGCCGGTCTCATCCACGAAGGCGATTTCCGTTACCGGGTGCAGCCCATCGGCGAAATCCGCAGCATCGAGGAGTATGGCAACCTGGTGGTCGGCGATGCGGGCGTGCGTCTGCGCGACGTCGCCGACATCCGCTATGCCCAGCGCGAGATCGACTTTCGGCGCATCCTCAACGGCAATTACGCGATCGGTGTCGATGTGCGCCGCGAGCGCGGCGCCAACCTGGTCGAAGTCTGCGATCAAGTGATGGCCGAAGTGCACAAGATCGAGGCCAGCGGCGCACTGGCCGGAATCGAGCTGTACATGGTCGGCAATCAGGGTGAAGGCATCACCTCATCGCTCAGCGAGCTTTCCAAGGCCGGGCTGCAGGGCATGCTGTTCTCCGTGCTGATCCTGTTCTTTTTCCTGCGCCACTGGCCGAGTACGTTGATGGTGGCGCTGTCGGTGCCGATCTGCATCGCGATCAGCCTGGGCGCCATGTATTTCCTCGGCCTGACCCTCAATGTGCTGACCATGATGGGCCTTCTGCTCGGCATCGGCATGCTGGTCGACAATGCGGTGGTGGTCACCGAAAGCATCTTCCAGCAGCGCGAAAAGAATCCCGACGACAAGATCGGCACTGCGATCGAAGGCACGCGCATGGTGCAACTGGCGGTCAGCGCCGGCACCCTGACCAGCATTATCGTGTTCCTGCCGAATGTGTTCGGTGGCACCACGCAGGTCGGCGTGTTCCTCTATTACGTGGCGATGCCGATGTCGGTGGCACTGCTGTCATCCTGGTTCGTCGCCGTCAGCATCATTCCGATGCTGGCGGCGCGCATTCAGCCGCCGCAAGGTCTGGCGCAGGTGCGCATCGTCGAGCGCTGGAAGGAACGCTACGGCCGACTGCTGACCTGGTCGCTGAAGCATCGGCGCTGGTCGATCTTCGGCGTATTGGCGATCTTGTTCAGCGTGGCCATCCCGGCCAACTTCGTCAAGACGGATTTCTTCGGCGGCGATGCCGATCGCGATTTCCAGATCGGCTACGAGCTCAATGGCAACTACCGGCTCGACCAGATGGAACGCGCGATCCGCGAGGTCGAGGCCTACCTGCTGGCGAACAAGGAAAAGTACGACATCGAGTCGGTCTACGCGTGGATGTCCGAGCGCGACGGCGCCATGCAGACGCGCGTGCAGTTGAAGAAGGGCGACGAGGCGCGCCGTCCGGTCGAGGAGATCAAGCAGGAGGTTCGCGAAGGCCTGCCGCAGTTGGCGATCGGCAAGGCGGTGGTCGACATGCGCATGGGGCCGGGTGGCGGCAATGCGGGTGGCGGCAGCGATACACCGTCGATGACCATCAACATTACCGGCGATTCGACCGAGGTCCTCGCCGAAATTGCCAGCGATGTATCGCGGCTGCTCGCCCGGCATGAGGAATTTGCCGATGTGCGCGTCGACAACGCCGACGAGCAGCAGGAAATCCAGATGCGCGTGGATCGCGAACGCGCCGCCAATCTCGGCTTCGACCCGGCCCAGGTCGGACGCCTGATCCAGGTGGCGATGCGCGGCGTGCCATTGCGCGAGTTCCGCATGGGCGATACCGAGGTGCCGGTCCTGCTGCGCTTCAAGGACGCCGAACGGATGTCGCTGGATACGCTGAAAGAGATCCGGGTGACCCGGCCGGACGGCGAATCGGTGCCATTGTCGGCGCTGGTGTCGGTCGACATGTCGCCCGCGGCCAAGGCAATCGGCCGTCAGAACCGCAAGACCAGCAGCACGATCACCCTGGAACTGAAGCCCAAGGGCGACATGGGCAAGGCTACCGCGGCAATCGACGCGGCGATGAAGGATTATCCGTTCCCGACGGGCTACGGTTACGACAAGGGTCAGCGTTTCGAGGACGACGCCGCCGCCGCAAACGAGATGCTTTTCCTGTTGCTGCTGTCGATCGTGCTGATCTACATGGTGATGGCGGCGCTGTTCGAATCGGCGTTGTATCCGGTGGCGATTCTGATCTCGATCATCTACGCGGTGGTCGGTGTCTGGTGGACCTTCCTGATCTGGGACACCACGTTCTCGGTGATGGCCTTCATCGGCATCATGATCCTGACCGGCGTGGTGGTGAACAACGGCATCGTCATGGTCGAGCACGTCAACACGCTGCGGCGCATGGGCCACAGTCGAGACGAAGCGCTGATATTGGGCGGCAAGGAACGTCTGCGGCCGATCCTGATCACCACCGGCACCACTTTCCTCGGACTGCTGCCGCTGTGCATCAGCGACGTCGGAATCGGTGGCGGCGGACCGGCGTACTATCCGATGGCGCGCGCCATTGCCGGTGGACTGGTGTTCTCGACCGCGATCACGCTGGTGGTGTTGCCCACCATTTACGCGGTGATCGAGGACGCGGGAGAGCGGGTCAAGGCGTCGTGGCGCAGCGCAGGCGGGGCGCGGACGGTGGCAGAAGCATAAGGCGGGGCAGGGGGCAGGGGACGAGCCTCGGCCCACGGCCATGTCCTGAGGCGAGGATAGGTCAGTCGCCCGTCAACATGAATTGGAATGGCGCGTAAGCCAAGGACGGCGTTGAGATGTACGCGTGCGCCGAGGTTGGGCCCCTGCCCCCTGCCCCTTGCCCCGCTGTTGCCGTTTTCCCGCACTTCTCAAATTGACGTGCAATCAACTGTACCGATAGTCTCCCCACTCTTGTTCGAACTAAAGCGAGGTTGCCGCCATGCAGATCGTTATCGACCTGTCGGAAGAGGATCTTGAGCACTTCCGCGATGCGATGCGGCGAGCCAAGGAGGCGGCCAGGGACCTGTCGGCGCAGGAAATCACCGACGCCGCGCAGAAGCTTTTCGACGATACCCAAGCCACCCGGGTGCCCGAGTTCGTGTCCTCGCGCATGAAGCGTCTGGGTACGTTGATCGGGATGGTTCACGACGTCAATTGGGGCATTACAGACGCGGAGCGCCAGAACATCCTGTCGGCGCTGACCTATTTCTCCGATCCGCACGATGCGATCCCGGATTCCATTCCGGTGCTCGGCTTCCTCGACGACGCGATCATGATCGAACTGGTGGTCGAAGAACTGAAGCACGAGATCGACGCCTACGACGATTTCTGCGTGTTCCGCGCACAGGCGGTGGAAACGCAGGGCGCGGAAGCCGGGGACGTCAGCCGCAACGATTGGCTGGAGCAACGCCAGAACGAGCTGCTGGAGCGCATGCGCGGACGCCGCTCGCGGGATTCCGGGTACGGCAAGCGCGGTGGTTTTTCGCTGTTTTCGGTTCGCTGAAGTCGCGGTCCATGGGTTCGTCGACGGGCACCTTCGGGTGCCCGTCTGCTTTTGTGCTGGCGCCAGGAGCAGGCTGGGGCGGCAGCGGTAGCGTGCGGTTCGGCAGCAGTTGGCGTTTCCGGATCCATCGATCGCCACCAACAGCCATCCCGATGCGCCACCCGACATTGCATGATTCCTGGTCTGCACCGCGGCTGCTGCTTGCCCTGGTCGTGGTGTTGCTGGTCACAGTCGCGCCGCGGGCTGCGGATGCTCAGGCACTGGTCGGACGCGGGCAACGCGTGGAGCTGGCGCCAGCGCTGGCGGCCACCCTGGTGTCGCTGAGCGACATGACCGGATGCGCCAGTACGCCCGACTGCGAACTCAAATTCGTCGACGCGATCCTGCAGGTCGAAATCGACGGCAAGCGTTCGTCGACCCGGGTGTCGGCGCTTGGACGACCGCCGTTGGGAATCGAAGTGGCCACTGGCGACCACCGGGTGACCGTGGATGACGTCCAGATCGGCATGGATGGCCAGATTCGCCTGCATCTTGGCGTCGAAACGATCGCCCGCCCGCAACTGGACCACTGGACGCAGATGCGCCGTCGCGGACTTCCGGGCGCCGTGTCCTACGCCAACCTCGACACGGCAGTCGAACGGACGCTGCCCGATGGCCAGCCGTATCAGGTGCTGGACTCCTTGTTTCCCGGCGGATTCGTCGATGGCGACTGGTTGATGGTGCGTTGCCGGGTATACGATTTCGCCGGCGAGCAGGTCGATGTCCACGCGTTCTGCGACGGCATCCCGCGCCGCGACCGGCTGGAGAAACTGCCGGAACCGATGCGCGGCTTGTTGCGCGCAGTCGACGGCGGCAGCCAGTACCGATTCCTGTTGACCAGCGGAGAAGGGGTCACACCCAAACGGCCGCTGGTGCTCGAACTCGCGGTGTTGAACCAGTTTCGCGAATGAAGAGCGACGGCTGACGCGCAGGCAAGCCAGTCACGGCATCGCCATTGCGCGCATAACGTTCGCTGCTGATCGCAAGACGATTCGCGCCGACGGCGCAGCACCATTCCAGCCTGCGGCGCAGCCCCAGCAAGGGCCGACGCAAAGCGCCCGTTCCTGCTGCGGATACGCTGATCACCGGCGACAAAGACACCCGCCGACGGCTACGTCGGCTGCGTCGACAGCGGGATCACGGCTTGCCAAGCTCCGCGCCGATTCGCGCGGCGAGTGCGTCGGCCTGCTTCGTCATCTGCAGCGAGTCATTGCGCAATCTCTCCTGCACGGCGCCCATCGAGCGCAGGGAGTCGACGATCCCGGGGCGGCTGCGTGCCCGTTCAAGAAAGTCGGCGCGGTCGAGTTCCGGCGGCGGCGACGTGAAGTCCCGGCGATCACCGATGTTGGCGCGCGCCCACCTGAATTGTTCCCGGGTCAACAGCCCGCGGATCGCAGCCAGGTAGGCGTACTGTTCCTCGCGCAGCAGGACGTCCCACTGTCGGCCCACAACCGCCGAACGATAGTACTCGCCGAGGGCGCGTTTGAGTTCGACGCCCCGCATCAGCCCGAGCGCGCCGGTGCTGATCATCTCGTTGTAGGTGGTCGGGTTGACTTGCGGCAGGTAGGCGTAGCCCGCCTCGAGCAGGAATCGCATGAGGTCGGCGTCGCTGACCGCGTCCCCTTGCGGCGCGCCTTCGAGCACGGCGAGCACTGCATCGGCCGTTCTGTCGGTGCGTTTTGCGGCAGCGACACCCCGCTCGCCAGTGACGCGGTCGCTGTCGAGGTCGATCAGCAGTTGTCCCAGATAAGCCCGCTCGCGCTCCCGCAACACCCGGTCCTCATTCCAGTTGGAGACCTGGATACCGATGAAGACGCCGAGCACGACGATCACCAGATCGATCGCAATCGCGGTCCATTCCTGCTTGCGGCAATGCGCAATGACACGGCGAAGGAGCATGCGGCGGGGGTTTCCTGTTCTGGCTTTATGCGGCAATGATGCCGTGCGCGGGCGTCACCGCGTTGCGCTGGGGCGAGGTCGCATGGAGCGCAATAGGCTCAGGGCGAACGGCCACGTCCTTGATTCCGTTCGTGGTGAGCCTGTCGAACCATGAACGGAATCAAGGTTCAGCGACATGTTCAGAGGCTCCCTGAACAATCTAACCAATTCAATGGATTGGGCTTATTTGTTGGCGGCGGGACTATCCGCCGAACATTGTCCGCCATTTTCGGCTGATTCGTCGTCTAACGTGCTCAATGCGAACAGTGCCTTGGACCCACCGATGGGCGACCCTATCGCTTGCCCGGCGAGTCCGACGAAGTCTGCCTGGCGCGCTATGGTATCGACCCAACGCGGCAGCTCCGCATTTGCCTCGACCTGACCGGCGCGCGCCGCCCGCCCAAGTAAGGATTCTCTCCAAAGCATGAGCCAACAAGCCCTCTCCTCCCTGATCTGGTCGGTCGCTGATCTCCTGCGTGGCGACTTCAAGCAGAGCGAGTACGGTCGGGTGATCCTGCCGTTCACGGTGCTGCGGCGGCTGGACTGTGTGCTGGCGCCGACCAAGGCGGAGGTCTTGGCGGAGCACGCGGCCAAGCGGGCGGCGGGGATTGCCTTCGAGCCCTTCGTGAAGCGCAAGTCGGGGCTGGACTTCTACAATGTGTCGTCGCTGGACATGGGCAAGCTCATGGGCGATCAGGACAATATCCGCGCCAATCTGGACAGCTACATCCAGGGATTCGCGCCGGATGTGCGCTCGATCTTCGAGCACTTCGATTTTGCGGCGACGGTGGAGCGGCTGCACAAGGCCAAGCTGTTGTACCTGGTGACCGAGAAGTTCGCCGGCTTCCGGCTGCACCCGGACGAAGTCGACAACATGCAGATGGGGCTGGTCTTCGAGGAGCTGATTCGCAAGTTCGCGGAACTCTCCAACGAGACGGCCGGCGAGCACTTCACGCCGCGTGAGGTGATTCGCCTGATGGTGAATCTGCTGTTCATCGAGGACAACGACGGCCTGACCAAGCCGGGCATCGTGCGCACGATGTACGACCCGACCGCCGGCACCGGTGGCATGTTGTCGGTGGCCGGCGAGTATCTGGCGGAGCTGAACCCGAAGGCGCGCCTGACGCTGTTCGGGCAGGAACTGAATCCGGAGTCGCACGCAATCTGCAAGGCGGACATGCTGATCCGCGGCCAGGACATCAGCAACATCATCCTCGGCAACACACTCAGCGAGGATGGTCTTTTCGCCAGGCTGTTCGACTACATGCTGTCCAATCCACCGTTCGGCGTGGAATGGAAGAAGATCGAGAAGGCGATCCGCGAGGAGTACGAGAAGCAGGGTTACAACGGCCGCTTCGGGCCGGGCCTGCCGCGCGTGTCCGATGGCTCGCTGCTGTTCCTGTTGCACCTGCTCAGCAAGATGCGCCCGGCGGCGCAGGGTGGCAGCCGCATCGGCATCGTGCTCAACGGCTCGCCGCTGTTCACCGGCGGCGCTGGCTCGGGCGAGTCGGAGATCCGCCGGCACCTGCTGGAGAACGATCTGGTCGAGGCCATCGTCGCGCTGCCCACCGACATGTTCTACAACACCGGGATCAGCACCTACGTCTGGTGCATCACCAACCGCAAGCCGGATGACCGCAAAGGTTTCGTGCAACTGATCGACGCCTCCAGCTTCTGGCAGAAGATGCGCAAGAGCCTCGGCTCCAAGCGCAAGGAGATGAGCGACGAGCACATCGCGCTGGTGACGCGGCTGTTCGGCGATTTCATCGAGGCCAGCCTGGTGACGCTGACCGACGCCGCCGGCAAGGAAGTCAGCCGTCAGGTGCTGATGGACGGCGAATCGCTGCCGGACGTTCCAGCGGGCGGCAAGCTCAAGAAGGCGCCGGTGTCGCGCATCTTCGCCAACGCCGAATTCGGCTACCGCACCATCACCGTCGAGCGCCCACTGCGCGATGCGGCTGGCAAGGTCGTGCTCGGCGAGAAGGGCAAGCTCAAAGGCAAGCCGCAGCCCGACAGCAGTCTGCGCGACACCGAGAACGTGCCGCTGTCCGAAGACGTCGAGGCCTACTTCAGGCGCGAAGTGCTGCCGCACGCGCCGGATGCCTGGATTGATCACGAGAAGACCAAGGTCGGCTACGAGATCCCGTTCAACCGCCACTTCTACGTGTTCGAGCCACCGCGCGAGCTGGCTGAGATCGACGCCGATCTGAAGAAGGTCACCGACCGGATCAAGGCGATGATCGAGGGGTTGACCGCATGACCGCGCTCTTGTGGGTTCGGACCCTGTCCGAACGCTCCCCCTCCCACGCCATCGTAGGCCGCGTGTGCGCAGCCTCATCGCGCTCACCGGCGCTTCGCTCTGGTAGCGCGGCTCCCGCGCGCCGGAGTGTCGTCCGCACGACAACGTCGTTCGCGCCGGCGGCCGCGGCTCTTTGCACAAGAGCGCCGGGCGTCGCGCGTAACCACATCAGCGCTCATTCGGACACCAAGGACGCGCGTGCCCAGCCTACGACTGACGGCGTGAGTCAACGGATTCGGTCGACGTGCTCTCGTAGGCCGGGGCGCGCAGCTCCACCGCGCTCCCCGGCGCCTTTCTTGCCGCCGAGAGCGCCGGTGAGCCGCTGCGCGGCACACGCGGCCTACGTGAAGCCGCGGTGGTCGACATGACTACCGAAAAGGCCGGGCTCCCGGCCACATCGCTGCCCACCGACCCCGTCTTCGCCGAAATCGTCATCCTGATCGAGCGCGCCCGCCAGCGCGCGCTGCAGGCGGTTAACACCACCCTGATCGATCTGTATTGGCAGGTCGGCGGCATCATCAGCCGCAAGATCGCCGCAGCCGAATGGGGCGATGGCGTGGTGGACCAGTTGGCCGCGCACATCGCCCGCGAACAGCCGAATCTGCGCGGCTTCACGCGGCGCAACCTGTTCCGCATGCGGCAGTTCTACGAGGTCTACAGTGACCAGGCATTAGTGACACCACTGGCGACACAATTGCCGTGGACGCACCACCTGATCATCCTGAGCCAAAGCAAACGGCCGGAGGAGCGCGAGTTCTATCTGCGCATGGCGGTTCAGGAGCGCTGGAGCAAGCGGGAGCTGGAACGACAGCTCAAGACAGCCTTGTTCGAGCGCACCGTCCTCAGCCCCACAAAAGTCTCCCCAGTGGCGAGACAAACTCATCCCGAGGCGATCAGCATCTTCAAGGACGCCTATGTCGTCGAATTCCTGGGCCTGCCGGAAGACCACAGCGAGAACGACCTGCAACGCGGCCTGCTGGCGAAGCTGAAGTCCTTTCTGATCGAGTTGGGCCGCGACTTCTGCTTTGTCGGCGATGAGTTCCCGCTGCAGGTCGGCGGCCGCGATTTCGCGCTGGACTTGCTGTTCTTCCATCGCGGGCTGAACTGTCTGGTGGCGATCGAGCTGAAGATCGGCCGCTTTGAGCCTGAGTACCTCGGCAAGCTGTCCTTCTACCTCGAAGCGCTCGATCGCGACGTCCGGAAGGCACACGAGAACCCGGCGATCGGCGTGTTGCTCTGCGCCAGCAAGGACAACGAAGTCGTCGAGTACGCGCTAAGCCGCACCGCCTCACCAGCGCTGATCGCCGAGTACCAAACCCAGTTGCCCGACAAGGCCCTGCTGCAGGCCAAACTGCATGAGTTTTACCTGCAGAACCAGGCCGCGGAGGGCGAGGCATGAGCTTTCCGAGGTATCCGGAGTACAAGGATTCGGGGGTGGAGTGGCTGGGACAGGTGCCGGCGCATTGGGATGCTGTCACCCTCAAACGAATATCGCCCCAAATGACTGTGGGCATCGTCGTCAACCCGAGTAGCTTCGTTGCCGATTTTGGACTTCCGTACATCTATGGAGGTGACATTCGCGAAGGTCGGATCGACTTGGATGAATGCCGCCGGATATCGGTTGAAGACAGCGACAAGAACGCTAAGACCAAGCTTGCGGCGAATGACCTCCTGACAGTTCGTGTTGGGGCGCCAGGTGTCACGGCTGTGGTTCCTGAGGCCTGTACTGGTGGGAACTGTGCATCAGTCATGTTGATTCGCAGCGGCGAGTTCGATTCGCGCTGGCTTTGCTATGCGATGAACGACCGCGTCATCCGGTATCAAGTTGAAGTGGTTCAGTACGGCGCGGCGCAAGAGCAGTTCAATATCAGTCACGCCGTGAACTTCATAGTTCCCCGGCCAAGCTGGGACGAACAACGGGGGATTGCGGACTACCTTGATCACGAAACCGCCAAGATCGACGCGCTGGTCGAAGAGCAGCAGCGCCTGATCGAACTGCTGAAAGAGAAGCGCCAGGCTGTGATCTCGCAGGCTGTCACCAAGGGACTGGACCCGAGCGTGCCGATGAAGGACTCGGGGGTGGAATGGCTGGGGAAGGTGCCGGCTCATTGGAGCGTGGCTTCATTGGGTTACCGCTACTCGGTGCAACTCGGCAAGATGCTGGATTCCGCCAAGGTTTCGGGCATGCACCTTCGCCCATATCTGCGGGTATTTGATGTGCAATGGGGGCACGTAAACGTCGAAGAGCTGCCTCAGATGGACTTCGATGAAGAGGACCGATCAAAGTTCGCACTTCTGCCGGGCGATCTCTTGGTAAACGAGGGCGGTAGTTATCCAGGGCGGTCCGCAATATGGACCGGTGAGATCGAGGAGTGCTACTACCAGAAAGCGTTGCACCGACTTCGGCTGTTGCAGCCAGCATTGGACTCCTCAAACTTCTTCTTTTACGTCATGTACTGGGCCGCAAATACTGGGGTATTCGATGCTGGTGGCAACGAAGCTACGATTCAGCATCTTCCCGCGGAAAAACTGCGTCGCTACCGAATGCCGTTTCCGCCAATCGCTGAGCAGAATGCAATTGCAGGCTTTTTACGGGAAGCGACAGCGAGAATCGATGAGCTGGTGGAGTCGGCGGCGTCAGCCGTGGACTTCCTCCGAGAACGCCGCTCCGCCCTGATCTCCGCCGCCGTCACCGGCAAGATCGATGTCCGCGCATTGGCGGCGTGAATCGCGTCACCACAGCGCCAACGGCGCGCCTCTATCCCAGCCTGGGGCGCAGCCCCAGGTCAATCGATCGCAAGAGCACGAGGGCTGAAAGCCCGAACCATCAACAAAGGGAATCGACGCCGTCGAACCGGCAAACTGCCAGAACATGGCACGGGCCTTCAGCCCTCGGTTTGGTAACGCCTTGTTCCTGGGGCTGCGCCCCAGGCTGGGATAGATCGGGCCTTCGGCCCTGCCAGCCACACCCGCGGCCCACTTGCCGAATCGTTGCCCATTGAGCAACAATCGTTGCGCTATGAGCAACACATCATCCCTGATGGATCTGCTGTTCGGCGACTATCGCCAGCGCGTGCTCGCGGTCTTGCTGCTGCAGCCTGACGCCAGCTTCCATGTGCGCGAGCTGGCGCGCGTAACGGGCAGCAGTGCTGGCACGCTCACGCGCGAGCTGGGCAAGCTGGCCGACACCGGCCTGGTGCTGCGCAGCGAGCAGGGCAATCAGGTGCGCTACCGCGCCAATCGTGATTGCCCGTTGTTCGACGAACTGGCCGGCTTGTTCCGCAAGACGCATGGCGCGCGAGCCGTCTTGGCCGAGGCGCTGGCGCCCCTGCGTGAGCGGATTCGCCTCGCGTTGATCTCTGGCTCGGTGGCGCGCGGCAGCGAAGTGGCTGCCAGCGATGTCGACCTGCTGGTGGTGGGCGATGTCGGATTCGCGGAACTGGTGCAGGCACTGTATCCGGCGCAACAAACACTGCAACGCGAAATCAATCCTGTGTTGTACTCGGCAACAGAACTTGGCGAGCGATTGGACCGCGATGATGTCTTTGCCGCCCGCGTGCTGAGCGATGCCCGGATATTCGTCATCGGAGGACCGGATGAGCTTGGACAACTTGAGGGTGATCGGGCGCCTGCAAGCGCACTCTCCTGATCAGATGTCGATTCGCGCCAACGGCGCAGCACCATCCCAGCCTGGGGCGCAGCCCCAGGAAATCGGATAGACAGAATCAGGGCTGAAAGCCCGTGCCATCATTGCCGCCATGCCGCAGTCCCTTTCATTCGTGTTGGTCCACGTGGTGTTCAGCACCAAGGACCGTGTGCCGGTCCTTGACGTGGATGTTCGTTCGCAGCTCCACGCCTATCTGGCGACGGTCGCGCGCAACCTGGATTGCGAGTGCTACCGAGTTGGCGGCGTGGCCGATCATGTTCATCTGGCCATCCGCCTGTCGCGAACGCTGACCGTGGCGAGTCTGGTGGGTGAACTGAAGACCTCGTCGTCCAAGTGGCTGAAGACGCTGTCGCCGACGCTTGCCAACTTCGCGTGGCAGCGCGGTTATGGCGCGTTTTCGGTTGGACCTTCGGACCTGGAAGCGCTGCGCGGGTACATCGATGGGCAGGAGAAGCATCACCAGACGCGTACATTCCAGGACGAGTTCCGGGCGTTTCTGACGAAATATGGAATGGACTTCGATGAACGCTACGTTTGGGACTGAACGATGGGTCGGGCTTTCAGCCCTTGGTTGTATTGGCGGCTTTCCTGGGGCTGCGCCCCAGGCTGGGATGGATCGGGCAGTTGGCCCGAAAGCGGTGCGACCCATTGGTAAATCGTGGGTCGATGGCGTGGCCTCAGCACCCCAACGCCGGATGGTGCCCCGCGCCGTCACGTCGCTCGCTCCATCGGCTGAAAACGCATGACCATCCACCGCGAGATCCACCTCGAAGACGAAATCTGTGCCGATCTCGCTGCGGCCGGCTGGCTCTTCGATGCCACCGACGCCAGCCGCTACGACCGTGCGCAGGCGCTGTTGGTCGATGATGTGGTGGCGTGGATCAAGGCCAGCCAGCCGAAGGCCTGGGCGGCCGTCGACAAGAGCCACGGCAGTGCCGCAGCCAAGGTGATCGCCGAGCGCCTGCGCAAGGCGCTGGACGCTCAGGGCACGTTGGCGGTGTTGCGTGGCGGCTTCGACATGATCGGGCTGAAGCAGCCGATCGCCATGTGCCAATTCAAGCCGGCGCTGGCGATGAATGCCGATCTGCAGGGGCGTTATGCGGCCAACCGGCTGCGCGTGGTGCGTCAGGTGCGCTACTCGCTGCACAACGAGAACTGCATCGACCTGGTGCTGTTCGTCAACGGCATCCCGGTGGCGACGGCTGAACTGAAGAGCCACTACACGCAGAGCGTGCAGGACGCGATCTACCAGTACCAGACCGACCGCGAGCCGATGTTCAAGCCGAAGAACGCGCCCGAGCCGTTGCTGGCCTTTCCCGGCGGCGCGCTGGTGCACTTCGCGGTGAGCAATGCCGAGGCAGCGATGAGCACGCGGCTGGCCGGGCTGGACACGACGTTCCTGCCGTTCAATCAGGGCGACCAGGGCGGCGCCGGCAACCCGCCGAAAGACGGCATTGCCACCGACTACCTGTGGAAAGAGGTGTGGCAGCGCGACAGCTTCCTGCAGATCCTCGGCCGCTATCTGGTGCCGGTGAAGAACGACAAGAAGCAACTGGTCGGCTGGATCTTTCCGCGCTACCACCAGCTCAAGGTCACGCGAAAGCTCGTCGCCGCCGTGCTGCGCGACGGCCCCGGCAACAAGTATCTGGTGCAGCACTCGGCCGGATCGGGCAAGACCAACTCGATCGCCTGGACGGCGCACTTCCTCGCCGATCTGCACGACGCGCAGGACCACAAGGTCTTCGACACCGTGATCGTGATCTCCGATCGCACCGTGCTCGACGATCAACTGAGCGAGGCGATCGAATCCTTCGAGCGCACCAAGGGCGTGGTTGCCATCGTCAGCGGCGAAGGCATCAGCAAGAGCAAGGAGTTGGCCGAGGCACTGTCCGCCGGCAAGAAGATCGTCGTCTGCACCATCCAGACCTTCCCGTTCGCGCTGGAGGAAGTGCGCAAGCTGGCAGCGTCCAAGGGCAAGCGCTTCGCCGTGATCGCCGACGAGGCTCACTCGTCGCAGACCAACGAAACCGCCGCCAAGCTGCGGCTGGTGCTCAGCGCCGCCGAGCAGGCCGAACTGCAGGACGGCGGCGAGTTCAGCACCGAAGACCTGCTGGCCGCGCAGATGACGGCGAAGGCCGGCGCCGACGAGAAGGCCGGCATCACCTATGTCGCCTTCACCGCCACGCCCAAGGACAAGACGCTGCAACTGTTCGGCACGCGCCCGGACCCGACGCGCAAGCCGGCGGCCGACAATGTGCCGGCGCCATTCGACGTCTACTCGATGCGCCAGGCCATCGAAGAGGGTTTCATCCTCGACGTGCTGAAGACCTACACCAGCTACAAGGTGGCGTTCTCGCTGGCGCACCACGGCAAGACCATCACCTCCAAGGAGGTCGATCAGTCCGAGGCCATGAAAGGCATCATGGGCTGGGTGCGCCTGCACGAATACAACATCGCCCAGCGCGTGCAGGTGGTGGTGGAGCACTACCGCAAGCACGTCGCAGCGCTGCTCGGCGGCAAGGCCAAGGCGATGGTGGTTACCGGCAGCCGCAAGGAAGCCGTGCGCTGGCAGATCGCCACGCGCAAGTACATCGCCGATCACGGCTACCGCATCGAAACCCTGGTGGCGTTCTCCGGCGAAATCATCGATCTGGACAGCGGGCCGGACCCGTTCACCGAAACCAGCAAGAGCCTCAATCCGCGGCTCGCCGGCCAGGACATCCGCAACGCCTTCAAGAGTGGCGATTACCAGTTGCTGCTGGTCGCCAACAAGTTCCAGACCGGCTTCGACGAACCGCTGCTGTGCGCCATGTACGTCGACAAGCGCCTTGGTGGCATCCAGGCTGTGCAGACCCTGTCGCGCCTCAATCGCTGCTACCCCGGCAAGGACCAGACCTTCGTCGTCGACTTCGTCAACGATCCCGCCGACATCCTCGCCGCGTTCAAGCCTTACTACGAGACCGCCGAACTCGCCGGTGTCACCGACCCGCACATCGTCTACGAGCTGCGGGCCAAGCTCGACGGCCAGGCCTGGTACGACAGCTATGAAGTCGACCGCGTCGTCAACGTCGCGCTCAAAGGCAAGAAGGCCAAACAGTCAGACCTGGACGCCGCCACCACGCCAGTCGCCAGCCGCCTGCTCCGAAGCTACGCCGAAGCCAAGAAGGCCTGGGAAGCTGCCGGAGACGACGCCAAGGCATCCAAGGCCGCCAAGGACCGGATGGACGCGCTGATCCTGTTCAAGAGCGACATCGCCGCCTACGTGCGCATCTACGGCTTCCTGTCGCAGATCTTCGACTACGGCAACACCGACATCGAAAAGCGCTCGATCTTCTTCCGCCTGCTGCACCCACTGCTCACCTACGGCCGCGAACGTGAAGGCGTCGACCTCTCCGCCCTGCGCCTGACCGCCTACACCATCAAGAACATCGGCGACGCCCGCAACAACTTGAGCGAAGGCGACCCCGCCAAGATCTACCCCACCACCGAAACCGGCTCCGGCTCGGTGCAAGACAAGACCAAGGTGGCGTTGGCCGAGCTGATCGCGCGCGTGAACGACCTGTTCGAAGGCGACCTCACCCCCGGCGACAAACTGGTCTACGTCAACGACGTGATCAGGGGCAAGCTTATGGAGTCGGAGAAGCTGATCGAGCAGGCGGTGAACAACACCAAGGAACAGTTCGCCAATTCTCCAGACCTGACGTCCGAGCTCATCAATGCAGTCATGGACGCCCTGACCGCCCACACCGCCATGAGCAAGCAGGCGCTGGAGTCGGAGAAGCTGCGGGAGGATATGAAGGGTGTGTTGCTGGGGGTTGGGAGGCTTTGGGAGGGGTTGAGAGAGAGGGGGGTAAGTGATCGGGGTGCGGATCGCCAGATATAGCTTGGGTTCGTGCGTAGTCCATACCGAATTCGGGGGAAGTTCAGGGATCGGAGCTTGCTTCGCGGGTGCTCGGAGTCGCAGTGGCAAAGGCGCCGAAACTTTGGCCGTGCCATCGTGCCATCGTGCCGAAGAGCCCTCATTATGGAGGTGGTATGGTCGACCACACTTTCGTAGCCGCAGACGCTGCTACCGGAAATTTTGCGATTCAATGTCATTCTTTTGTAGTGATCGCGCCGACTGTACTGGGTCGGTTGTCTACAAATCGATCAGGGCGCGGAGCGCCGCACTCCGAAAGAACTGTTGGTTGAAGCCCAGGATGTCACGACGTGAGCGTGCCTCGCCGCGACCGTGTCAGCAACGACGCGGGGTCGAAATCCTCACAAAGCGACGCGCGACACCGAGCGCCGGCCCTTGACCATGCCGGCGGGTAGGGGAAGATGTGGGAAGGACGACAAAGCTGCGAAAAGCCTTACAAATCAATGATTATTGGCGGAGGGAGTGGGATTCGAACCCACGGGCCACTCGCGTGGCCGCCGGTTTTCAAGACCGGTGCATTCAACCGCTCTGCCATCCCTCCGACGTGACCCTATCGTTTCCCGGCGCGCCTTGCGGCGCGGTGGCCGCCGGTATTGCTCGGCTCATCCATGAGCCTCGCCCTTCGCTTTCGCTCAGGGCTGCGTGCGGCGCTGCGCGCCGTACTCGCGCTCGATTGCTCCCGGCAATCGAGTCAAGACCGGTGCATTCAACCGCTCTGCCATCCCTCCGACGTACCCTTCGCCGACCGGCGCGCCTTGCGGCGCGGTGGCCGCCGGTATTGCTCGGCTCATCCATGAGCCTCGCCCTTCGCTTTCGCTCAGGGCTGCGTGCGGCGCTGCGCGCCGTACTCGCGCTCGATTGCTCCCGGCAATCGAGTCAAGACCGGTGCATTCAACCGCTCCGCCATCCCTCCGACGTAACACTGTCGCCGACCGGCGCGCCTCGCGGCGAGGTGGCCGCCGATACTGCTCGGCTCATCCATGAGCCTCGCCCTTCGCTTTCGCTCAGGGTTGAGTGCGGCCGCGGATTATGGCGCAAGCGCAGCGCTCAGTGGCGGGTTGGCGGAGCCTGATTTCGCGTGGGCTCGACGGGTGCAGAGCTGGCCAGCGTTGTCGTCATTCAGCCGAGGTCGTATTCCAGCTTCACCTTCTCCACGTGCGCTCGGGTGGTGGCGTCCATCGGCGATTTTTCCGCACGCGCGATGATGTTCTTGAGCACGCGGCGCTCGTCTTCGTCGATACCGCTGTCGCGCATGGCCAGTCCCAGCAGGAAGTTCAATTCGGCGACATCGAGTTGACCGTCGTTCATGAACACCTTCATCGATTCGATGGTGATCTCGATATGGCTCTTCGGTTTGATGGACATCGGAGGCCTCTGTGGTGAATTCGCGATCGACAGGCTCGAGCGGGAATGTGATCAGAAGGAAAACTGGGTTCGAGCGCCTCGCAGCAGCGATGCTTGCACGAAATGCTGCGACTTCCAACGATGATCGCTGTCTGTGTGCGCTGGCGCACCGAACCCGTGGTTGATCCGGTCCAGAGTCCGTCGGTGGCATCGATCGCGAACCCGCTCTGCGGGGGAGTGCTGTTGTGCAGAGCGCGGGTCCGATAGCCCCTGCACGCCCGAATCTGTTGCAGGAGTCAATCATGGCCAACACAGGCAAAGCCCCGACCTTTTGGGTCTGGGTGGTTTCACTGGTGCTCTACATAGTCGCGCTGGCGGCCCATTTCGGGCTGGTCAAGATCGCGCCTGAAGTGGCAGCCGGCTGCTGGATCATCGGGCTCGGTCTGTTGCTGCTGGCGTGCCGGTTGCGCGGCTTGTAGCGGGCGCTGATGCGTAGCTCCGCGTTTGCCAGTCGGCCCATTGCCCAAGTCTCCCCATGCGCTCGAAAGACTGACCATCCGGGGTCAAAATAGTCCCACGAATCAATGACAACCCACTAGCGGTGGAACTCGATGGCGCTGTCGCTGATGACGATGCGCGCGCCGGCGCACTGGCGGCGGCTCACTTCGCGCGCCAGCCATGCCAGCAGGGCGTCGCGAGAGTGTGGCGCCAGCGCCGGGATCGCCTGCCATTGACGGGCGTCGGGCACGTCAATGAAGGCAATGCAGTCGCCGCCGCCGAATTCCCACCAGAATCGATGGCTGCCACTGGCCAGCGTCAGTGTGATGTCGCCGCTGCGGCCGTCCTGATTGATCTGGATCTGACCGAACGCAGGCATTGCGGGCTCCGGGCTGACTTGAGATGGAACGGATCCATCGACTGCATTGGCACTGCGCGTCCGGCTCAGTCCGCGCCGCGTGCACCCTGGATCATCTCGGAGACGATCCAGCCATAGAGTCGCAGCCAGGCGGCGCGGGCGTCTCCCGGCAATCCGCCTGGGTGGGCGCGCTCCAGTGACCACAGCAGCGCCTCGCCGACCAGCGCATAGTGCTGTGGCTGGGTGCCGTAGGCGACATGCCGTGCACCAAGCCGGCGCAGGCCGCCGATCAATGTCGCCGGATCGTCGACGAAGCCGATGATGGTGGCGATGGTCTGTGCGAATTTCTCCTGTTGCGACTGCAATTCGGCCGGAAACAACTCGCGCGCGGCTGGCGCCAGCTCGAACAGGCGCGCGTAGAAGCGCGCAGCGAACCCGCGCGGATCGGCGGCTGCCGCCGCAAAGCTTACGCTCAACACCTCGGCATCGGCGCGCAATTGCGTCACTAGGTCCGGGTTGGTTGCCTGCAGCATGTTCGATTCCTCGACCCTCGGCGGATTACAGCAGAATGGAGAAACGACGTACGATGGCAGAAGCGGACATTCGGGTGGGCCTGTCCTGCCAGTTGCCGCACACTTGCCGCTGCCTGCCGTCGCCAGTCACACTTCGCGTTCTTGAAAAGGCCTCAGGTACTCGATGAATCGCCCGCAGGTCACTCATCTGCTCGATGCCGCAGGCGGCGGCGATGCTGGCGCGCAGCGCGAGCTTTACGACCTCGCTTACGTAGAGCTGAAACGCATCGCGCGTGCGGCGCTGCGGAATTCGGGCGGCGCATTGACGGTCAATCCGACCACGTTGGTGCACGAGGCGTACATGAAGATCGCCCGCGGCGCGGTCGTGGCGATGAATGACAGCCAGCATTTCTACAGTCTTTTCGCGCGCGCCATGCGCCAGGTCCTGCTCGACATCAGTCGCCAGGGCGCTACCGTCAAGCACGGTGCCGGCCAGATGCGCGCCGAGCTGACCGAACGTATCGCCGACGAAGCGCGTCCTCTGGATGAGCTGATCCAGATCGATGCGGCCCTGTGTCAGTTGGAAAAGGCGGATCCGGAACTCGCCGAGATCGTCGAGTGGCACTTTTTTGCGGGCTTGAGTTTTGTCGACATCGCCGCTGCCCGCGGAGTGACCGAGCGGACCGTGCGTCGCCATTGGGAGATGGCGCGCGCGTTTCTGCTCGACGCTTTGCCGGGGTTGGCGACGGGAGCCGGAGGCGAGGACTGATGGCGGGCGCGCTGGCCCCGGATCGTTGGCGTCGTCTGCGCCCCTTGCTGGATCAGGCGTTGGACCTCGACGACGCCGCGCGTCTGCGTTTTCTGCGCGAGTTGCCCTCCGAAGCCAACGAGTTGCGCCCGGACCTGGAGCGCCTGATCGCGCGCCATCAGGCCACCACGGTCCTGTCCAGG
>ERZ761610.879-NODE-879-length-19523-cov-39.027995_pt1 | contig 19523 bp, 19 predicted proteins | sample MGYA00512164_ERZ761610 | MGnify/ENA primary metagenome ERZ761610 (study PRJEB28899, sample SAMN02850038) | bioreactor sludge metagenome | biome: EBPR Sludge; feature: EBPR Bioreactor; material: flocular biomat | place: Australia: Thorneside Wastwater Treatment...
ATGTGATGTTACTTTTGTATAAATATATCAATGGTTTAATTTTGGGATAGGCTCTCAATATCACGACCGGGTGCTAGCGCCTGGAGCGGCTTGTGGGTAAGACCCTTTCGTTTTTCAAGTACCCTACGATGCACGAACTGGTCATCTGATTCTTCATGCGTCGCTACATTCTGGAACATCAAAACATCCTAAACCGAACTACCACCTAAAAAGTAACATTATAAAAACTCCTAATTAATTTATTAATCAAGGAAAACGAAGTGAAAAAGAAAGTGATGTGTATATTTGGGACTCGGCCAGAGGCCATTAAGATGGCGCCTGTAGTTTTAGGGTTTAAGAAATATCAGGCTGAGTTTATCAGTATAGTAGTTGTTACCGGGCAACATCGCGAAATGTTAGATCAGGTTTTAAATTTATTTGAAATTAATCCTGATTATGATCTTGATGTTATGTCTGAAGAACAGACATTGAAATCTGTGACAATTCGTATTCTTGACCGTTTGGATTATATCTTAACCGTTGAAAATCCAGATCTAATTTTAGTTCATGGCGATACAACTACGGCTTTTGCGGCTGCTTTGGCAGCCTTCTATAAAAAAATTCCTATTGGCCATGTAGAAGCTGGGTTAAGATCATTTGATATCTGGAATCCTTATCCAGAAGAATTTAATCGAAAAGCAGTTGATTTAGTATGTTCGCTACATTTTGCTCCAACGGCATTGGCTGAAAAACATTTGCTATGTGAATCTGTATTACCGCAAAGTATTTTTGTAACAGGTAATACAGGAATTGATGCATTAAAGTTATGTATAGAAAAGATTGAAAAAAATTTTTTAAAAAAAATAAGTGATTTGATAATCAAAATAGCAGAAACTGAGTTTATTTTAATAACTGCACATCGCAGAGAAAATTTTGGCCAACCATTAATTAACTTTTGCTATGCAATAAAAAAGCTTGCTTTAGAAAGAAAACACCTTCATTTTGTTTATCCTGTTCACATGAACCCTAATGTTCATAATACAGTAAAAAATATTTTATCAACAATTGATAATGTTCACCTTTTTGATCCACTAGATTATCCTGATTTTATTTACCTTATAAAACACTCGCTTTTTGTTGTTACTGATTCTGGGGGATTACAAGAAGAAGCGCCTGCACTAGGTAAGCCTGTTTTAGTTTTACGGAATGTTACAGAACGTCCAGAGGCTGTCGAAGCTGGAACAGTTAAAGTTATTGGTACCGATACTGAAATAATTTATTGGTGGATGGTGCAACTTTTAGATAATAAGGAATTGTTTTTTCAAATGGCAAATTCAATAAATCCTTATGGAGATGGTAAAGCGACGGAAAGAACTATAGAAGCGATACGTTATTTCTATGAAATGCAATCCTTAAGGCCGACACCTTTTTCGGGTAGCGATTTTAAGCCGGATGGCTTAGGTTGATTGGAAAGATTCACTTTTTGAAGGGGGAGGAATCAGCCCTAGTTCCAATTGCTTAGCATTTCCCTTGTACATACCCTTATATCCTGATGCATTTCCTCGATCACTGAAAATTCGATCTCGACAATCAATTGCTAGCAGAGGCATGCTACTTCTTTAGTTGTCGGATCCCGCGAGATTATGTTGATAGGAGCCGTCGGTTGTTGGAATCGCGACGGTTCTTACACGATCTGATCCTCGCGCTACGGAGACCCTGATGGAGATTCGCCTGCACGCCAACGCCACCATCACGCCCAAGCAACGGGCCTACATCCAGCGCTCGTCCCGCCCGGCGGCCGAACTGGCGGTGGAGATCGGGGTGAGCGAGACCACGGTTCGTCGCTGGCGAGCACGGGACACGGTGCGGGATCGCCCGCACACGCCGCACCAGCCGGCCACGACCCTGAACCCACTGCAAGAGTTCGTGGTGGTGGAGTTGCGCAAGCTCCTGTTGTTGCCGCTGGACGACTTGCTGGTGGTGGCCCGCGAGTTCGTCTGTCCCGCGCTGTCGCGCTCGGCGCTGGATCGGTGCCTGCGCCGCCAGGCGTGGCTCGGCTGGCGCACCTGTTGCCGGAGGCGGAAGGCAAACCCCCGTTGCCTAATCCTTTCAAGGATTACGAACCGGGCTTTGTGCACGTGGACGTGAAGTACCTGCCCCGGATACCCGACGAGGCCGAACATCGCTATCTGATCGCCGCCATCGACTGGGCCAGCCGCTGGGTCTATTTCGAGATCCAACCCGACAAGTCCGCCGCCACCGTCGCCGGCTGCCTGGAACGCTTGCACGCCAAGGCACCGTTCGTCATTCACGCCGTGCTGACCGACAACGGCAAGGAGTTCACCGACCGCTTTTGCGCCACCGGCGAGCGCCAGCCCACTGGCCAACACGTCTTCGATCAAACCTGCGCCGCGCATGGCAGCCAGCACCGTCTAATCAAACCTCAACACCCGCAAACCAACGGCATGATCGAGCGCTTCATCGGCCGCGTCGCCGAGCTATTGAAAACCACTACTTTCGCCTCCGCCCGGCATCTGGAAACCGCCCTGTTCCAGTATCTCCACCTCTATAATCAGCACATCCCCCAGAAGAATCTCGGGCATGTTACCCCCATCGCCAAGCTCAAGGAGTATTACCAGATCAAACCCACACTCTTTCAAAAAAGACCTATCAATCATCCGGGACCCAACAATTAGTCTCCATCCCGCTATATGGGTTCACATACTAGTTTTGACTTTATCCCTTAGTTGCTCTTCTCTAGTCGCTTATTTGTCCTTTTATCAAACCTGAATCTTCATTGACATGAGTATATGTCGATCCTGATCATAAACAGACAAGATTGAGTGAGATAACTTAAGTTTCAGATTAAAATACCGCATAGCTTTTAGCTAGGTGCGTATATATATCTAAATAGGAAGTGATCATTCTTTCTAAAGTAAAGTGCTGCTTTTGAAAAGCTTGTGCGTTTTTACCTAGAAAATTGCAAAGTTCTATATTATTACATAAGCGAGATATCGCTTGAGAAAGAGTCTGAGAATTTCCTGGAGGTACTAGTATAGCTGTTATATTATCCTGAAGTATCTCAGCAAGACCGCCTACTTGAGATGCAATAATGGGTTTGCCTAGAGACATTGCTTCAAGCAATGTATATGGTAATCCTTCATGCAAAGAGGGCATAATTAACGCATCGCAATATAATAAATAGTCGTATACATTGCGCTGAAAGCCTAAAAAATGTATTTGGTGGGTGATTCCAAGCCTTTCTGACAAGTCTTTAAGCTCGTTTTCACACGGACCCAAACCTATAATTTGCAAGTGTACATTAGGTAATGTGTGTGCTGTAGCTGCGATAGCTTGTAAAGCAAAATAATGACCTTTAACTGTATCAAGACGGCCTACAATAGCTAAATTAAACCAGTCTTTATGCAATTCAACTGGTCGCTTTAATTGGAGATTACTAATATTCTCAATTCCATTAGGAATAGTTAGAGTGGTTAAACCATAATGTAAATAATTATAGTGTTTTTTAAGTTCTTCAGTAACATAACAAATAGATATATTGAATAGCCTACACGCAATAAAATCTAAAGAACGGTAAAATTGATTATAGAAAGCCTGAACGAGTCTTCCAGCCATAGGTTCTGCCAAACCATGCTCGGTTTTTAATATAGAAAAACGGTACCAACATCGTGCTAACGCGCTAAAGACTGTAGCTTTATAGCCATGAACATGAACAATTTTTACTCCTCTTTTTTTTAGAATATCGGCCATATATCTGGCGGTTGATAATAACGAGTGGTTTTTATTTGATAAAATGATAGGGCTAAATCCATGGTTTCTAGCTTGCATAGCTAGTTCGTTATCATGAAATAAAAATAATAAAATTTCTATATCATGTGCTTTGAGACCTTTCAAAAGACCTATTATATGGCGTTCGACTCCACCAAATAACTCTCCAACAGAACATATCGCAATACAATGTAGAGAAGGGGTATTATTGGTCATCATCTTATGGTTTATGCGGTTTAATTTTGCCTAATGTTATACGTTACATTGGTTGACAAACTGAAATAGGGGAATAGTGTACTTTATCTCTAAGTTTGGTAGTGGCTCAATTTAGGATGCTAAGCTGATGCAGCTTATAGCGATGTTTAGGAAGAATCGGATGACAAGGTTATGCATCTTGGAGAATTTAGAAAGGTGAGGGCTTTACGCACGAGCTGGCTGCGGGTTGGTGCAGCATGTTGTTGATACGCTCGCTGTGGTGGGTGGGGACGCGTTTGGCAGACGGCGCGGTGTTGGGCAGATGATAACATGTTGTGACAGCTCTTAAGATGATCGATGGGCAAAAGACTTGACAGCAGATGGACGAGAACGTGCCCAGAGAACGCGAGCAGTGGCATCATCAAGTGTTCCCAAGATGTAGGCCACGATCTGTTGAGATAGTGGCCTGAAGTCGAATGATTTCGACTGAGGATGTGGTGATTTTGCGGGGCTGTCAATTTTTTTTATGTAGATGCCGCTTAAACTATAATGCAACCGATTATCGAATTGGATGGCGAAATGATTAAGAGCCTGTTTCCAGATTTTAATTAGAGATTGTCGGAAATTTTTTGTTTGTGAGTCATACTGAATCTCGAAAGGAAAGGAGAACGTATGGCCAAGCAAACAACCTCGTTGTTGGACGCTTAGGTACTGGATAAACTGTTGGAAGGCCGCAATCCGGCGACGGTGCTGCGTGCGGATGGATTGATTAGCGAGTTAAAGAAAGTTCTGACGAAACGGATGCTCAACGCGGAGATGGGCATTTATGCGAATGCGGCCGCAGAACAGACAGCGGACCTTCACCGCAGCGACTTGAGTCAGAAGACAGTGTGCGAGGACAGCGGCGAGCTGGTCTTGTCGATCCCTTACGACTAGCAGGGTCATTTGATCAGCAGTGTCCCACGAGGTTCTGCCATGAAAAGTCAAATTAAAAGGACTAATCGGTGGATATGTTCCTAGGCAAGCACCGCAATGAGGTAGAGCGTGGAAGAAAAACTGGCAATCGTGCTGGCGGTATTGAACGAGCGCCAAAGCGTGGCGGAAATTGCCCGACAGCAGCAGGGTCAACGAAAATCAAATTTATCGTTGCAAACAGCAGTTTTGGAAGCGGAACGCCACAGGTTCAACAGGGTGGGGGTGACGGACTATATAGATTACTTTCTTGAAATATCTTCGCGAAATCCCGCAGCGGGTCATAGCCTATTTCAATCGTCCCATCGCCTACCATACCGCTTAATCGCCTATTTCATTATTAGGTTAATAACATTATAAATTGAGTTGATGTCTAAGCCTATGTTTACTGGAAAGCAAGATCTCATTTGGCCAAATTATTTTCAGAGTAGCTATATCTCATTTATTCTTTTTCTCATCTACATCCCATACTGGTATCTTCAGGGAAGTTTTCGTTTCCCGTTTTTAGGTGAAATCCGATTCGAATTTATTCTGGGAGCAACTCTATCTATATTAGGGATTTTAGCCTACATTAAAAATCCTAATCGGGATAAAACTGGACTAATATTTTGGATAGGAAGTCTATTTTTTATCATGATAGTGATGGTGGTTTTTTCTTATGTACCTCAAATTTCTTTCGATATATTCATAGATAGAGTTATTAAGTTTGCATTGTTAGGGTTTTTTATATTTGCTTTTGTAACTTCGCCTAAAAGGCTGGGATTATTTATATTTGTCTATTTTATTGCATTTTTCAAAATGGGCCAAGAAGGGTTATTGGGAAATATTACAGGTTCCCTAGTTTGGGAAAACCAGGGAGTATTACGACTTAATGGCCCAACACCTAATTATTCCCATCCAAATTCGTTTAGTGGTATGGCATTAGGTACGCTTCCATTTATTTATTATTTTTTTTTTATAGTTTCTAATCGTCTTCGTCTGTTATTAATAATACAATTAATCTTTTCACTTAATATAATTATATTTACAGGATCCCGTACGGGTTATGTAGCCTTTGGGATTGGGCTTATATTTCTTGTTATGAAGTCGAAAAATAAAATCAAATCACTTCTTATATTAATTATTACTGGGGTTACAATAACTCCACTTATTCCTGGCGATTATATTGAACGAGCTCAAACTATTTTTAGTCAAACAGATAAAGAAGGAAATTCAACAGGGTTGCGTAAAGAAATTTTGAGGGATGCGTGGAATGTATTTTTACAAAATCCGCTTGGAGTGGGAGTGGGAGCTTTTCCTGCGGTACGACAACAACGCTTCGGTCGTACCCAAGATACTCATAATTTATATCTAGAGATAGGAACTAATATCGGAATACAAGGATTAATTATTTTTATCAGTTTAATCGTTTCAATGTTAAGAGCTCTTTCTTCTTTAACGAAAAATATAGAATCTCAAATTAATTCTTTGCAGTGTTTAATATTAAAAAAATCTTATCATTCAAAACTTCAAAGTATACAAGAACATCTTGAAGATTTATATGTTATAAAAGCGACATGTCAATCCGTTTATCTTTTCATTATAATAAGGCTTGGTTTAGGTCTGTTCGGCATGGATCTTTATGAAATTTATTGGTGGTTTGCATGTGGAACGACTATTGCTGTTTGGAATATTAATACCATAGCTCGATATCGCAGTTCAATTATATGCTCTCAGTCAGTGGGTGAGCCAAATTGCAAAGAGGTCTAGCAGATGTTAAATAATCAAGATTCCAAGAATGATTTGCTTCAGAGACAAAATGCTGAAGCAATTTTTCATGCGCAAAAATATGCTGAACAGGAGCATTTTCCTTATCACTATTCAGTTAATCCAACTTATCCAGTTTATCAGAAAATGCTAAGCATGCTAGGTGATTTATCAGGTAAATGTGTGCTTGAATATGGTTGTGGTGAGGGGTGGGTTACAAGTGATCTTGCTCGAGCAGGAGGATATATTAGTGCCTTTGATATCTCTGAAGAAGCAGTAAAAAAAACTAGCGAACTTATTCAATCGATAGGGTTTTCAGATCAATGTCGTATTTCGCAAATGGGTGGTGAACAACTTAATTATCCTGATGGGTTTTTTGATATTGCTGTTGGCTTTGCAATTATTCATCATCTTGATCTTAATCTAGCAATTCCAGAATTATATCGAGTTTTAAAACCAGGTGGGATAGCCTATTTTGCTGAACCATTAGGTGGTAATCCAGTCATTAATTTATACCGAAAGCTAACACCTCAATATCGCACTCAAGATGAAGAACCTATTGATTTAGACAAGCTGTCATCATTACTTTATCAGTTTAAAAATTATGAGCATCAAGCATATTATTTAACAGCTTTAGCCTCAGTAGCTATTGCTTACTTGCCATTTGGTAAAAAAATGTTTCCATTTATTAATAGGGGGTTAATGAGAGTTGATGAGCAGTTATTGTATCAATTTCCAAAGTTAGGTCGTTTAGCTTGGTATGCTATTATCAAAATAACAAAATAATATAAGTGCCTAAGTAAATTTAGGCGCTATTTTTAGCTGTTGTTTGAGGAGATAGCAGTGAGGGCGGTTTTCAAGGCTTAATGAATTCGAAGGCACCCAGCGGAAACCATCGGTAATTGATTTGCGCCACTATAAGTCTCGATGCGGGTTCAACTCCCGCGGATAGGTCGGCAACCGATAGAGAATGAAGCATTCTGGTATGGAATGCCAGAACCAGGAGCGTGAAGCACCAGTGATGAACCACCTTCTAGATAAACACATCCATGAATTTGACGATCACGTAACTGTCTACGCGCTCCTCTGACAGGCGCGAGGGACGGCGATGGTCGCAATCAAAAAATCCTATCACGCTAAACCCGTTTGAATGCACGGGGTGGCAGCTGCCAAGTCTTGTCGCGCGGCTGCCAGCAATTAAGGGATATATGGATTAAGTTACGCGCTAGCTTGATTCAAGTAAAACAGCTCCATCAGCTCCCCCTTGGCTTGACGCTTTCAGCCCTTTGCCAGGGTCTGCCGCACTCGCGCAAACGTTGCTAGGTCATGCCTAAACGTTATCAGGTGTCGCGCCCGTTTTCAGTCAGATGCTTTTTTCACAATCGCTTGAGCCTTTGCACGCTGACCACTTGTCCACTCACATCTCGTAACTGTTCACGCGCCTGGCGCGGTGGCTGGGTCTGTGCCCTCACCTGCTCGCCCAGCCAGTCATGGTCAGCCTCCGTCAGCGACGGAAGTAGCCCGCGCGTGGGTATCGTACAATAATCCTCGCAAAGCCCGCTCTTCCTAGGCGTCCATCCAACCAGAAATGGTAGGTCGCTCCACACCTCCAGAATCGCCACCATCTGAGCAATGTGCAGCCCCTAGGCCGAAAGCAACACCGACAGCGCCCGTTGTGGCAAACGGGCGCTCGGCTTTAGTGGCGCTGGACCTTCCGCAAAGTCAATACCTCAATTTCGCTCAGCACATTGACAAACTTCATAACGTTGCGATGATTTCCATCGATTGTCCAAGATGCCGCTAAGGAGGTACTTATAGGGTAAACTACTTTAAATATAACGTTGGAGGACTGAGCTTATTTGTGACAGCACTAGTGCTGCTAAGCGTAATAGGGTAGCCAGTACTATTGACCAATCCATTATTATCAATTACATAAACATAGACGGTGCCGTAGGATAGGCTTCCTTTGTTTATGATAGTCGATACCGAAGTGGCCGTCCAGGAATTAGCAGGTTGTACTTCCCTCAAAGTACTCGTTTCATATGTTGGAGCATTCCCCAATTCAACACGAGCTTGGGTATTGTCAAAATAAAAATCATCTGCATAAATTTTATATTTGCGATCACTCGGGTCAGAATCACAATAGGCGCCTAAAAAAGTAAATTGCGACCATACCCCACTAATACTTCTTGTTATAACGGGATCTCGATTTAATGCCAGCTTTCTGGGTTGCCCGGGCTCTGTTATCCAGACTTTATAAATACCATTTTGTACATTTGGAGAGCTTTGTTTTAAATAAACTTCTATTTTAAACCATTTGCTATAAAAGTTTGGTGTTCCTGGGCTTCCATAAGATGTATTAGGATCGTTGTAATTACTGTCTGCAATGGCAGATCTAAGGGATGAATCAGATAAATCTCCCCAGCCTGAATAACTATGAGGTTCATCTTGATTGTTACCATACATAACCCAAGGCTTGGTATTTCTTGAAACGCCACCAGCATAGTGATCGTAGTAAGCCCACCAGGAGGCAAAATACTCTGATTGCTGCGTATCGATTGAAAGTGATTTATTCCATTGAGCATCATTCATATGTGCTAAAGCATTAGCAGTCGAGCCAGGCCTTTGGTTAGTTGTTGAATAGGTGGGCACAGCCGTTCCACCAGCTGATACGCTATCCCATTTCCAGCTTCCAGAGTTAAGAGTCGTTATTGTTGGCGCATTCCCAGAAATGTTAGCACCATTGGAACCTTTATCAAAGGTATCAAATACTAACGGACGAGCGGTTGCCTTGGCGCCAAAACTACTACCTGCAATAGTAATGGTGCCAGAGGAAATAGTGGCTTGTTGAATTAAAGGAGCGGCTACTAGGGGGGTAGATGAAAAAAAGAGTGCACAGGTTATACCTTTCCAAAAAACTTGATGGGTTGCTAATTTAGAGTTTGTCATAACTTTATCCTCGAAAGATTAACGAACTTATCAAAAATCTATCAAAACCGGATTAGGGAAACTATATTCTCGCTCACACGATGATCTAGGCTATCACGCTTCTAATGTTTTTCTAAGAAGCGCGATAGCCTGAGTTATACCTGATTAATACCCAGCGCCATATCCAGATAGCGTGCCGCTGGTAGAGATGGTACCGGTAGCCCAAAGGTTCGGCAATGAGGTCAGGGCAGTGATCTGACTAGTTTCAGTAGGCTGCGCACCGTTAGCGGAGTTGGTGCGAATGTTGAGTAACCCGTTGGGGCTCAAAACCGCAATCCAATATTTCTTACCAGCAGTAATTTCAATTCCAGGAATGCGTATAGCATTCCAAGCACCTATTTTGGCTGCGCCGATGTCATCAAAGCCTTTCAGCAGCTGACCTGGATGGCCATTGTTATCGGCGTAAACGCCGGCCACTAAGCGAGTCGGACTCGAATTTTGATCAACATACACGGTGATATTGTTGATCATCCCCGTGCTCGTAGCCGTGGTTTGGAATGCCGCCGCAGTGCCTTTAGCGATAGAGTAGGACGTCGATCCGAGCGTCTTGTCACCCAACAATGGTTTTGCCGGCGAGGATGAAGCGACCGAGGTATTCATATCGGTTGCAATCTCGCTCGCGTTTAAGGCGCGATTATAAATGCGAACTTCGTCGATATAGCCTTTGAAAAATTCACCCCAGAAATCATTGCCGCCGATGCGCAAGACGCCGGTGGTGACATCGATGCTACCCGTGCGCGGTTGGCTAGAAACCTGAGTACCGTTGACATAGAGCCTGAGTGTAGAGCCATCGTAGGTTCCTGCCAAGTGCGTCCACTGGTTGGCGCTCACCACGGGGCCGCCGTATAACTTATTCCACGCAGTCGTATAAATGGCTGCTTCAGGCTGGTTCAGGTCCGAGTTGGCGGCCAGATAGTAGGCGGCTCCGAAGCCATTCGGCTGTTCTTTATTGATCAGAGTCCGCCAGCCGGTCATGGTTGCAGTGGGGTAAACCCACGCTTCCAAGGTCATCCCCGTGGTCAGGTCCAAGGTGGCGGAATCATTCACCGTGATCCAGTCATCGATGCCATCAAAGGACGCTGCTTGGCCGAATTTACCTTTGCTAACGCGGATGGTACCACGGGTGACGCCATGATTTCCTTTACCGGAAGCGTCAACCACCGTTGCGCCGTAGCCCTCCTCGAAGTTGTACGCGGCGACCAGCCCGTTAGAGGTTGTCGCCGTGGCCGCTTTCACCGTGATGGTCTGAGTTTTCGTGCTGGGCGTTGTGCCGTTAGGGCCTGTGGCGCTCAGCGTCACCGTATAGGTTCCCGCGTTTAGATAAGTATGCGAGGGATTTTGCGCGGTGCTGGTATTGCTCTGACTGTTAGGATCGCCGAAGTTCCAAGCGTAACTGAGGATCGTTCCAGTTGAAGTATTAGTAAATGCGGTGGTTAGCGGGGCTACGCCCGTCGAGGAACTTGCGGTGAAATTAGCCGCAGGGGTCGTTGCCGTCGCCGAAATGGTCTTGGTGGTCGTGCTGCTGCCGCCCGCGTTGGTCACGGTGAGTTTAACCGTGTAAGTACCGGCTGAATTGTAAGTTTTCGCGACGCTTTGAGCGCTGCTGGTGGTGCCGTCGCCCAAATCCCACGAGCGGCTGCTCACCGTTCCGGTCGAAGTATCGGTCAGTGTGACGAGCAACGGCGCCGTCCCGGAAGTCGGCGTGGCGGCAAAATTGGAAACGGGGGCGGCTACTGTCGGTGCGTTCACCGAAATGGTCTTGGTGCTAGTGGCGCTGCCGCCAGGACCCGTAGCTGTCAGCTTAACGGTGTAGATGCCGGCGTTCGAGTACGTTTTGGAAGGATTTTGCGCCGTGCTGGTAGTGCCGTCGCCAAAATTCCAAGAGCGGCTGGTAATGTTCCCGGTGGAATTGTCGGTGAAGTTGATCGTCACCGGCGCGGTTCCCGAGGTCTTGTCCGCGCTAAAACCAGCGCTCGGTACGGCGGCGGTCAGTGTTTGGGTCACTTCGTTAGAAAAATCGCTTTCAGTTCCAGCGCTGTCGTAAGCCTTAACCGAGAAATAATAGGTCTTGCCATCAGCGAGGCTCAGCGTGGCCGTGGTCGCGTTACCCGCGCTCTGATTGTAAGCATAAGTGTTGTTGTTAACCGTGCGGCTGGTGTTTCCATAATAAACGCGGTAACCGGCTACCGGGCCGCTACTGGGTTCCCAAGCCAGGTTGACCTGCCCCGCAACGGCGTTGGCTGTAAAAGAAAATAAAAATGCACCCAACCATCCGAGGCCTTGGCGGCTGATGTTGAGTTCGTTTAAAGACAGCTTTGTGATAGACATTACTTGAGTTCTCCTGAAGTTATATGCCACGCGAACGTGGCTTCTTCAGGAAAACTGCAAGATCCTTTGGAAACATAATCGTTCGCTTGGCGACCCTGCGACCGTGCTTTAATTGCTTAAAGGTTAGGCCAGTGGCTTTGCGTCGCTACCTTTCGATAGGTTTGCCTTTCGCAAGCGGGTATTAATATATACCTCCAAATAATCTCTTGCAACCCCCAATCGATAAATTTTCTATATATTTACAAATTTTGTACAATGTATAAAAAAAATTACTTTTTAGGCCAAAATGGCCCAGTAGATCTTATATTAAAAATTGTATGTATATTTATTTAATTGTTTTATAAGTGATTGTTATGGCATTTGCCCAATGCATGATTCGGGACTCAGCATCGATTGCTGCTTAACGGAGAGTAGGCTTGGCGGATACTGAGACGGGAAGACTGGCCACAAGGCGCCGGACGCGATTTTCCGGATTCTTTGTGGGTGTTTGCTTGGTGATTAGCTCCTGGTGATCTATAGTCGCGGACTTTACGATTACGGGAGTTTAGCGATGAGCGCCGCATTGTGGGTTACCGGGTTGGCCAGCGCCGCTTTTGTCATCAGCCACTTAGGGCTAGCCAGCCACGTCATGCGGGATCCTCTGGTCGCCCGCTTCGGCGAGAAAGGCTTTCAAGGGTTGTATGCAGTGATCGCGCTGCTGATCTTGGTGGCGATGATGCTTGCTTACAGTCAGGCACCGTTGATTTTCTTGTGGATTCCCGGCCATGGCTTGCGTCACCTGCCTTTGCTTGTCATGCCGTTGGCCTTGGTGCTTATCGCGGGGAGCTTGCTGGCGCCCAATCCCTCGGCGGTCGGTAAAAGCGGCGCGCTCGATCAAGCCGAACCCGCGCGCGGGGTCTTGCGCATCACCCGGCACCCCATGATGTGGGGCATCGCGCTGTGGGCGGTCGCGCACATCCTGGCCAACGGCGATTGGGCGTCGCTGCTCTTTTTCGGCGGGCTATTGTTGACGGCGATTTTGGGTTCCCTGCATCTCGACCGTCGGATGGCGTCCGATCAAGGCGAACGTTGGGCGCGTTTTGCGGCCGTAACTTCTTATATTCCGTTCGCTGCCCTGCTGGGCGGTCGCCAGCGCTGGTCTTGGCCTGAGTGGGGCAGGCCGGCGCTTTTTGGCCTAGGCGCTTTTATCGCGCTGCTGATTTTACATCCCTATTTATTTGGCGTTCGACCCTACTGAGGAGAAATTGACGGCGGCGCGCCAAGAAATTGGCGTCGCAGCGATTTGAGGGCAAAAAAAAGCCGCTGGAGGACCAGCGGCAAGCTCACTTGGGAGGATGTCAACCCAAACCACTAGAGGAGAGTGCGCCTTTCCTAACCACCCGGCGCTGGGTGGAACCGTGCGCGCATCCATCGCGCGTCCTATCCAACTGATCCGCCCTGATCGAAAAATCTTGAGGGTAAGACACTGCTTTTTTACCCCTGGCCGGTTCGCTTGAGAGCGATCCGTCCGACTTGCTTTTATTAGAGCATTTCCCGTGCCAAACTATCTAATCAAGCGTTAAAGGAGCGGCGGTGCGTCATGGCATCTTTAAAATGCCTCCTTTCCCACCCTGAAACGCCTGGGTCAGCGGGCCATATTGAAATGTTACAGTCCAGTTGGATCGGTTCAAAATGACCCGCTTCGATAGCGCATTGGAATCGAGTCTGGCTGTTAATCGCGAGGCGGTGCGAAGCGCCGGTTTCGAGCGACGCTGGTTAACAGCGCGCTTTGGGCAGACGATGGGCCCAGTCGCTTAGGGCAACAATATAATCAGGCGTGGTGCGGCAACAACCGCCGATCAAACGCGCCCCGCCCGCATGCCAAAGCGCCGCCGCGGTTGCGAATTCGGCGTAAGTGGCGGTTCCTTGCCAACAGCGGCGAGCGGCATCGTAGGTTTCCCCCGAATTTGGGTAAACCACGATAGGCTTGCTGGTGGCGGCGCGAATCGCCTGGATCAACGTTGGAATATAACGGGGCGCCGTGCAATTGACGCCCACCGCGACGACTTGCTGACAACCGTCCAACCAAGCGGCGCACTCGGCGATGGGGACCCCCTCGCAAATACAAGTTTCATCGCGCGCGCTGAAGCTGATCCAGGCGTAGGCTTCGGGAAATTCGGCCAGCAGCCGCGCCAGCGCCCGCGCTTCGAGCAAGCTCGGCAGCGTCTCGCAAGCTAAAAGATCGGGGCCGGCTTCAAGCAAAGTGGCGAATCGCAAGCGATGAAACGCCATCAATTCAGTCTCGCTTAACCCATAGTGGCCCCGGTATTCGGAGCCATCCGCTAAAAATGCGCCGTAAGGCCCCACCGATGCCGCCACCAAAGGTCGAAGTCGTCCGCTTCGATGGGCCGGCTCCCGCCAAAATTCATCCCGAGCGTCCAGCGCCAACCGTACCGAACGCCTTAATAAATCGAGGCTTTCCTCCTGGCTCAGCCCCCGGCGCTTGAATCCCTCCACCGTCGCTTGATAGCTGGCGGTGATCGCTATGTCAGCCCCCGCGCGGAAATACTCCAAATGAATTTGCCGGATCAGTTCGGGGGCTTCGTAGAGCACTTTCGCCGACCAGAGCGGATCGCGCAGGTCGCGGCCCTGACGCTCCAGTTCGGTGGCCAGCGCGCCGTCTAAAACCACCACGGGAAATTGTTGCAATAAATCCTCGAGCGGATTCACTGATCGGGTTCTAGACGGGTGCGTTGCGCGGCGGTGTCTTGCATGAAGCGGTCGAGATCTTTGGCAAACCCTTGAACCGCTTGAGGGCGGGTTGGCGCCGGCGGCGGCGTGAAACGACTGTGCGTTTCCGCTGGCGAGATCGGCGGCGGCGATGGGTGGCCCAACCACTTTGACAAGCTAAGCCCCATGATGGCGACGACCACTAATAACAATAAGATGCGCATGATGGCTTGCCGGGGTTGGCGCTAGCGATTGAAGCGGACGTAACAAGCGTCGAAGCCGTATGCGTTCATGCAACGCTCGAACTCCGCGCAGAAGGTATCACCGTAAGCGGCGGCGCAGGTATAGGGATCGTAGCTCGCCGGATCGGCCTGTTGCCGGGCGAGCGGAGCGCTCGGATCGGTTTTGAGGCGGCTGGATTGAGCCAAAAGGCTCACGGTTTTGGCAGGGTTCGCTTTGGAAGCCGGCAGCCAATGGCCATCCGCGGCGCGGCTCGCTTCGATGCCCGCAGCGCTCAGGCCGATGATCGCCGCCATCAGCAAGCTTGCGCTGGCCCGAATTCCTCTTTTAGACCCCGCACCACTAACAGCCTGCTCGAAAGCGCCCATGCGAAACGTCACCATGCCGGATTGAATGATAGCGGTGCTTGTGCACGGGTCATGCCACTCGTTGAGGAGGAGTCGCTCGGAAAATAAATTTTAAGCACCTTCAAGCGATCAGCATTCAGAGATCGCCGAAAATTTGACAGTCAAAATTTTGACTTTTTATTTTTAAAATGCACACCGCCTGAATCAGTCCGATCAGGTCGAGCTGATCGATGGATTGCAACACCTTGGGAGCGTTTTTCGACCGATAAGCTTAAGGGTTGGAAAGCCGGGGCGGCGTCGCCAGCCGATAAAGCCGAATGCGTTCGGCGGGTAGAAGCGAGCCACCGACGGCGATCTCACCGATAAAAGAGAGTTCTCGACTGTGTTCCCAAGGCGCTACCGGCTCGCGCGCTTGCGGCGAATGGGGGTAATAAAAATTGACCACCAACGCCAGCTGGTGGCGGCGTTCCCAATCGGTCTGGATGAACGGATTGTCTCGTCCCTCCAAAGCGATGCGGGCCGCTTGCAGCGCGCTCCGCCAGCTCGCCTCCTGGCGCGGACATAAAAAATCGCGCGAAAACGGCGAACGCGCTGAAACGGCGGGGTTGAACTGACCTTTGCGAAAAATCACCCCGGACAGGCCATGCCCGTAACGGTTTCGCATTGCGAGCGACGCATCCCCCAGACGCGCCCGGTTCATCACTCCCCAGGCGATGGCCTGATGCACGCGCTCGTCCTCGGCGAACCCCGTCGATTGTGTTTCGGCGTACACCAAGCGGGCTAGCAGTTCCTCCGGCGCGGGTCGCGTTTGCAAAACCGTCGCTTGAATGGTTTGACCGCCGCGAACTGTCAAGCACGGCGGCGGAGGTTCGGCGCTCGCCGGTTGCGGGAACAGAAACGCGGCGGCAATCAACGCTGAAACGATCTTGCTGAAACCGATCATCGGCTGCCCTGAGGGGTTGGCGGCTGAACGTCGAGGGCGTAAAAGGTTAATATGCCCTCTGCATTTTGGCACAGCGAGGCATCGGCCATGAGTGAAGCAACCGGGGCAAGCGGAAATTTCGATGCCGCGCTCGGAGCACTGCGCCGCTATCTGATGGAAAAAGGCAATCAATTCGAGCGCGGTCCGGCTTACGAAGGCGACGGCAAGGTGTTATCCAGCGTCCGCCAAACCGTGCGCATGTATCAAGACATGGGTTACACCAAACTGATGGAATTCGGCAATCCGCCCGTCTACGCGGTCTTGGAGCGCGGCCGCCGCGAAATCCACATTTTTCAGCCGCGCGATCCCAAAATTCGCGCTTGGCTGGAAAACCGCGCGGCTCCCTTGAACGATCCCGCCATGGAAGCCTATATCTTGGAAAAAGCCGGCTTACGCGAAAGCGATCTGCCCGTCGACAATACGCCGCGCCGCTTCCACATCAACGAGGTCGACGACGTGTTCATCGCCAGTACCGACGACCCCGATTGAGCGGTGTGAAGCGATCGCCTTCCCGCCATCGAAACGCGGCTCCAAGGCGATTCAAAGGGCGGCGTTTTATCGGGTCCTTTCGAGTTCGTCCAGCCAGCGCCGCATTTGCGCGATTTCGCGTTGTTGGGCGCGGATGATGTCACTCGCCAGCTTGCGGACCTTCGGATCCTTGCCGTGTTGAAGCACCACCTCCGCCATGTCGATCGCGCCTTGATGGTGGGGGATCATCCCCGCCAAGAAATCGCGATCCGCGTCGCCGGTGAATTGGATGGCCATGCCTTGGTGCATTTTGGCGTTGGCGGCTTCATAGGCGGCCGTGGAAGGACTCGCGGTAGCTTTTCCCGATGCGGTCGCCGACATCTTATGGCCGGCGTGCGGGTCGGGAGTCGCTTGCTCGGCGATTTTGGCATCTTTCTGATCCACCGCGCTTTTACGGTTCGCAAAAGCATCGGCGTGCATGTTTTGCGCGCAGCCGGCCAAGAAACCGACGCTCGCCAATAAAGCAACCGCCATAATCTTCTTGTTCTGCATATCGACACCTCGCGTTTTCGGATCTTGGACTAGCCACCGGTGCAATTTCACCGCTGGCGGAACGATAGATTTCCGCAATCACCGGCCGCGCGGGCTTTCATCGAATCTCGAAAGTCAAGCCACGCCGGTGTCCGGTACCCAAATACAGGCGATACCCTCTCAAAGTCAAGCGCATGGAGCCTGAACCGTCTACAGTGGTTTAAGATCGTCATTAAAGCCCGCTAGAGTAGCGTTGGGTCCAAACTCATCGCGGTGCGGTTCGGCGCTCGAACCAGTTGACGTCGAATCGGTCCTTTTAAAGGAGCGATCCATTGTTAGCGATTATCCGGGCGGGCGCCATGTCCATTTCAGCCACGCCAGAGGAGCTTCCGAGGGCATGAACGCGCGCTGCCACGAGCGGTCCGATTTCGTCTCGAACCCGTCGGAGTGTACCCGCCTGCTGGCCGAATTACGGTCCGCATTACCCCATTTGACCCTTCTGGACCGCCTGGAAGACGTGCGGCCCTACGAATGCGACGGCTTGCCCGCCTACCGGCAGACGCCGCGCGCGGTGGTGTTGCCGCGCACCGAAGCCGAACTGAAAGCGGTGCTCGACAGCTGCCGCCGCCATCGCGTGCCGGTGGTGGCGCGCGGCGCGGGGACGGGCCTTTCCGGCGGGGCCATGCCGCACGCCGAGGGCATCGTCGTGTCCCTGGCGCGCTTTATGAAAATTCTCGAAATCGACCCTCGCGCGCGCCTCGCTCGGGTTCAACCCGGCGTGCGCAACCTCGCCCTGTCGGAAGCGGCGGCGCCGTTCAATCTATATTATGCGCCCGATCCCTCGTCGCAGATCGCCTGCACCTTGGGCGGCAACGTGGCCGAAAATTCCGGCGGGGTGCATTGTTTAAAATACGGGCTGACCGTCCATAACGTGCTGGCGGCGCGGGCCTTGGTCCTGTCCGAGGATGGGATTGACGACGTGCTGTTCGGCGGCGCCGCGCCAGACTCGCCCGGATTCGATTTGCTGGCCGCCCTCAACGGTTCCGAGGGGATGCTGGCGGTGGTGACCGAAATCACCGTGCGCTTGACCCCAAAACCGGAAACCGCTCAGGTAGTGATGGCGTCTTTCGACGCGGTCGCCGCCGCCTGCGACGCGGTGGCGGCCATCATCGCCGCCGGCATCATTCCGGCCGGCTTGGAAATGATGGACCGGCAGGCCATCGCGGCGGTCGAGCCGTTCGCCCGCGCCGGTTACGACACCGAGGCGGCGGCGATCCTGCTGTGCGAGTCGGATGGCGCGCCGGAAGAAGTGCGCCACGAGGTCGACCGAGTGATCCGCGTGCTGGAGGCCGCCGGTGTCCGGCAAATCCGGATATCGCAAAACGAAGCCGAGCGCCTGAAATTGTGGGCCGGCCGCAAGGCGGCCTTTCCGGCGGTCGGGCGGATTACCCCCGACTATCTGTGCATGGACGGCACCATCCCTCGCCGGCGTCTGGGCGAGATGCTGTCAGCCATCGCCGCCATGGAGCAAAAATACCGCCTGCGCTGCGCCAACGTGTTTCACGCCGGCGACGGCAACCTGCACCCGCTGATCATGTTCGACGCCCACGACAAGGAGGAGATGGGGCGCGCCTTGGCCTTCGGAGCCGAAATTCTGGAACTATCCGTCGCCCTCGGCGGCACCATCACCGGCGAACACGGGGTCGGCATCGAAAAACTGGCGCAGATGTGCGTGCAGTTTACTCCGGCCGAACTCGCCGCCTTCGCCGCCGTCAAGGCCGCGTTCGATCCGCTGGGCCTGCTCAATCCCGACAAGGTGATCCCGACGCCCGCCCGCTGCCGCGAATACCGTCAAACCGGCGGGACGCGGCCCGAGGAGCGGGACGCTCGAACGGAGTCTGACGGATGAGTCTGGGCGTTCGCGCCGTGGAAGGCGAACGGCTCGCCGATCCGATCTTGGACGGCTGGCGCGAACAGCTGCGCGCCGCCGCCGACGCGGGGACGACCCTGGTCATCGAAGGCGGGCGCAGCAAGCATTTCTACGGCCGGCCCATCAGCGGCGAGCCGCTGGCCGCCACCGCCTATCGCGGCATCATCGCCTACGAGCCCACCGAACTGGTGATCACCGCCCGCTGCGGCACGCCCTTGGCTGAAATCGACTCCGCGCTGGCCGAACGCCGCCAGATGCTGGCCTTCGAACCGCCCCGATTCGGCGGTTCGCCGACCCTCGGCGGGGGGGTCGCCGCCGG